>Ga0114969_10000775_pt1 | contig 27671 bp, 32 predicted proteins | sample M_130807_MF_Meta_FD_87316 | JGI IMG/M metagenome (GOLD analysis project Ga0114969, IMG submission 87316) | Freshwater microbial communities from Lake Montjoie, Canada to study carbon cycling - M_130807_MF_MetaG | ecosystem: Environmental > Aquatic > Freshwater > Lake | place: Lake Montjoie...
AACAATAATACCAATGGGTGATACAGTGGCTGTATATTTTTTTGAGTGAATGCATCAGTAGCCTTTAGTTTCTGAAAAAGGGCCAATTGTTTTTCCAGTTCGACTGTGGCAAATAATAATTTAATACCACTTGATTTACGGAAGTCTAGTGCGGCTAAGTGCCAAGCCCGCGCTTCACCAGGAGGAATACTCCCTGCCCTTTCTCTTAATCGTTTTACAATTGCAGGTTCTCTAATTCCAAGCGGGGCTCCGGCTGCTACAGCGGCTGGAAATTCGGCCTGATCCTCAAACCATTGTTTAATACCTTTTGCCAATCCCCATATACCCTGTCCTGTTGCGGCTGTGACTTGTAATCCTGTATCCCTCAAATCAGCCATAGCGCCTGTAGTGGTTTGAATGGCTGCTTTCAATGCGGTAATTAATCTTGGCGGTGCATGTCGTTCAACAAGTTCGAGTCTATTACGCGCTTTTATATAGTCTGCCTGCAGGGCTATCATATGTTCTGCAGGCATGGAACCGCTCCCGCTCACGGGACCACCGCCACCGCCGCCACCGCCTGTCCCGCTAACAGGACCACCATAATGAGCAAGCCTTGCAGAATGATACGCAAGTTCTGCGTCAGTAGCCTCCTTTTGAGCACGTGTTAATTCTTCCTCGTGATTGTCTGCTGGACCACCACCGCCTGCTCTATGTCTATCACCATCCATCTTTTCCTTCTAAATCCAACTTATAAATTATTTATCCACCTCATCTCTCAGAAGCCCGTATAGCGAGCAACTCGATGCAAACATCAGAATACATGTCAAATAAAAAAGCATCATAAGGCGTCGCATTCTACGCTCATGCACATCCGACAAGGTAGTCAATGTATTACGAATTGTGTGATTTCTGCAATAAATACACGTGGAATTCCACTGATTCCAGCATTCCTCATGAAGTATATACACACAGTCACACAATAATTCTGGCACAATCGCATAGTCCGTTTCAAATTCGCAAAAACATATTGGACAGATCTCCATTTGCTATCTAAAGTGCCGGGCACTTTAGACGAACAATTCCTCCAGGCGATTATAAATCGTATACGGCGGCGGTTCCCATGTATTCCATTTCACCTGCCGGAGAATATCCAGATACTTCTTCATCACCGGATTCGCAACTTCATACATCGCCGCATTCCTCCGCTTCGCTAAACTCCGCATAGACTCATGTGTCTGCCGGGAACCCTTGCGCCGCTCCATAAGTTCATGACAGATTACAGGGATCTTTTCGCACGTCAGCGTGATTAACATGTAGGCAAGACTGACAAAGTCCATCTTCCACGAATAGAGCCACTGATCCGGCTCTGCACCTCTCGCCATATAATACCATCGCGTATACATCTCAGTGTTACGCGTTTTCGTCATATATACACATCCGACTGTATCATAATCTGCTATTACCATTTCTTCGCCGTCTACCAGAATATTCTCCTGGCGAAAGTCCAAGTATATTCTGCGATGAGTCTTATGCAGAGATCGGATAAATTGCAGGCATGCTTTGCCCACTTTCTGCCACTGGTCCTTGTGCTCCGTGGTCAAGTGTCCACCACACCGCTTCATTGCATACCAGATAGCATCTTTGGTTATGCCAAAGCGGTGATAGGGATTACGCGGCAGCGTAATCATGTGCGGCGGCGACAACTCCATGGCCAATGAAAGAGTTATGGCAAGTTCCTCGGAGCTGTCGCTCGGCTTGGCCTTGACTAGCCATTTCACCTCCCTTTCTGCCCCATCCAAAGTGGTTGATGTGGCCTCAAAGATACTCTTGCTGCCGCCATTATAGATGCGCTTTCCGAGTGTCCAAGGGCCATACATTGTGAAGTAGGTGGTTTCCAACGAAACCTGTAGCCAGGGCTTCAATTTTTGCCACCGTTGAGTGGTCTAAATTAACCACTCAACGGTAGAAGGGATATGCCATGTTTCATTGCGGGTATCATGAAGGCTATGACGACTAGTCAATTAAAGCAATATAGCGAAGCCCAGACGACCTTTTTACGCATCAATACTTACAATCAAGAAATACGGACCAGACGACTCGCAGGTGATATTAATGCCACCTATTACGTTTTCAAGGACTCAAATGAACGGAATATGTATATTCAAGGTAGATTTCTTCTTATACAAAACGACCCTACGAATGCCGCAAAATATCGGGTTGTCCAGCAGGTCTAAATCTAAGAGGATATCTAAGACCTCAGATATGAAGTCGATTTGCCTATCATGCCTCATTTACACGCTGAAGGATCAACCAGTAAAAGATAATGCCTATCTCGATGTGTTTTATGTGTGGTTGACGAAAGTGATTCGATTCGGCGGACTTACAGAAACTGATAGCCTGCAAATAAACATCGACGCAAGGACACTTGACTACTTGCAAGAAACGGAGTCAGTTCTGCGAGTCTTACTTGATAACATACCGTGCTCATACAAGTTCATTAGGTTCGATCCACCCTCGACACACTTGGAGGGGATGATGAAGAAATATACACTGACAGAATATTCCGCCGACGTGTATCTATATACCGACATCGACATCATGGTAGTTAACCCCCTTTCAAACTTTACAGAGCAGACAAAGGAGGGTATGTTATATCTTTGCTCTGAGGGCGAACTTTTACATAACAACTACAGCGCGGGATTTCCTGAGGATTTTGAGAAGGCGGGGTTACCTGGACTCAGCGCAGGGAAATTTGCATTCACCAGTAAAATGCTGCGTGACTCTTTCTTCAATTGCATAAATAGCACATGTGACTATTCAAGTAAGCACTATACAGTGGAGCAACCATTTTTCAATATCATAGCGCATCTTATGCCTCCAGATTTGTGGGACTTTGACTTTATGTTCGACTACGTATCATTCAATGGAGAGAAATATAATCCGGAAAAAACAGTCTTTTACGATAATGCGGGGGATGTTGCAAATGGATTCGAAAAACTGCGGAAAACGGTTAGTGTGCTGTGTTCGATAGCGATGAGGCGGCATTGATCGCATTTAGCCGATCTAAATCGTGTTGAATATCATTCAATTCCTTTTTCATATAGGCCGTATCAATCTTTCTATAGGGTGAATCCAACGCTTCTCTGCTGTTCATTCGACTGAGTCCATCGTAAATGTATCCAAGTCTCTGTAAAAGCATTTTACACTTACGTTCCTTGCTATGTGAACCGTCGTATTTCTTCTCTCGCATCTTATTATCAAACTCCTGTGTATTTTTTAATACTTGGTCATAGAGCGCACCGATTTTTATGAGGTCATGTGTGGAAGGATTTGCCATACTATAACATGGAATAGAGTGTATAAGTCAATTTTTAGGCATGATCCTCGAGTAAGGGCACAGAGGCCGACGCTGTATCGGGTATGGCCACCGTAAGATTCGTAGGATCACGTATGAAAACCCGTGTGTGCTCCATCTGCCCGCAGATTTCCGGAATTTCGAATTCGGGGATGGATTTGAAGCGATTGTAACAGGCCACGCGGATTTCTTTGGATATGCTCGAATTCCCCTCCAGCGTTGCCCCCTGAATATCGGCTTTGATATACCGCAAAAAAGTCTTGCAATCCTTTCTGCCTGTATAGGGGATCGTGAGAACTTCCGTGATTTTCGAGCGAATTGTGGCCCACTCATTCGCGCTTTTCTGATGCAAGGCGCTGGCCTGTTGATATCCGAGTTTATCCTGGATTACATTCAGTGTGGAAACGAGGATCGAAATGCCGCCGAAAATCCACGAAACTTGGAAGGTGCCAATTTGCGTGCTGCCGGCGATTATATTCGATAGCCCTGCAACAGCCGTCAGACAGTTCATGACGATCATGTAATTCCTTGCCCGACTTTCAAAAATGGAATGTGCCTCGGTATGCATCCATTCGAAGCACTTTGCATTGTCACACCAGCCTGCGAGAAGCAGATCAATATTGGAGTCCCATGTAACGGAACTAGATGTTTGGTCGGTTTCATGAGTGCTCATTCTACTTTGGCGCATGAAAAAATCCCCTATCTTGGCAGCCAGGAGGTTCGCGAGGATTTGACAATTCCTATGACCTTTATCCTGGATTTTATCGATTGCTGGCATCTGACTAGCGCAGACCCTAAAGTCCACCCCAGTTATTGAACTCTAAATTTTTTAGTTGAATGGCTCATATGAGAGCAGGGATTAAGACCCCGTCGACATATGGCCACTTAATTGACACATGAACTCTGATAGAAAGCCGCAATCCATAAAGGTGGATATGCAAATACCTGGTCGGGTATCTGCATATCCCTAGGTCCGTAAACGCCCCTACAAAGTGCTTTCCAATGAGTGTTATGCTTTGATGGCAAATAATTTTTGCAACTTATCGTTGTTGCCACGGTCAATTTGCTCTTCGCCAAGATAGGGGTTATTCTCTTGTGGTTGTATCTTTGATCGTTGATCCTTTATCTTACACACTTATCTGCGTCCTCCCATTCGCCTCACTGAGAACCCAGTCGACATTGGACTCGAACGAGTCGATTTCGTCGCTCAGGCCCTTTGCCATCTTCATGAGATCGAGGGGATCCACGAGTTCCACCTTATTCGTCTCCAGGAAACTCGTCCTGAGAGCAGTGATCGTCTCTGGATTCGTCTTGACATCCTTGCCGAGTTCCGAGGTCAGAAGGCCATCGAGGCGCCTCTCTAATGCCTCGTTTGCGCTGGAATACTCGGCCTCCACCGTGGAGATGCACTTCTTGATTTTCTCCAGAAGACTCTTCTTGTATGTGAGGCTCGCCTTGTGTTCGATGGCCTCTGCGACGGTGCCCTTCCAAAGAGTGCTGCCACTGCCGATTGTCACGGTAGTCGTAGCGTTCGACAAGACGATGGCACGCTTGATCGTGTCACGGCGCTTCACCAGGTCCATATAGGATTGATACTCGGCCTGGGCCACCTTCTTTAAGGCTGCCTCATCAACTCGGTTGTTTTTTGTGCTCACTTTCGCCCAGAAAACATACGAGAGTTCTTTGTTGATGCGTTTATCCAGGAGTTTCAACTCGGCGAGACCCTGTGTTACACTCATTTGGGTCATCTCGGAATAGACTGCTACTGCTTCTATCTGTTCCGCCATTCAAATCAATTTTTGGGGCTGGCAATCTCTAACTAAACAATCTCACCCTCCTTCGGCACTTTCATAAATTTCGCGCCGAATTCCAAATCGAGCCGACTTTTCACATGATCCGTATAATGGGTGTCGATTAGCGGGATTACGCAGCAGAGTGAGTCAAGATCTGCCAGGTCCTTATAGCACGGAAGAAACCGGCGATACGTCTTGATCCCATTGTTCGTGCCATACGAGCCAGGAACCTTCTTGACTGCCTCTAACAACTCGACCACGTGGCTCTCATTATTCAGCGATGTCTTATATTTACCGGATTCATCGCGTCTAGGAGTTCGAAAGGTCTCACCAAAGATATCGCAAATCACACGCTTCGTCAGGGCCAGCGTCTCGGCGGCATTTGAGCCCCGTATCACACGAAACGTGCTCTCATCCACGTCATGGTTTGGGGGTCTAGGCCGCGGCGCCTCCGGCGGCATGCTCGCCTCGGCGCGAGTAATTGCCTGGAGCATCGAATTCGCCCCATCTTGTTTATTGACCGCATCTACCTTCATGTAGTGGCGTTCAATATTGCGTGCCGTGCTTTCCTCCACCCAGTAGTGAAATTCGCCAGCATATTGAGGGCACTGACGAATAATTCCGGCCCCTCTTCCCGCCTTCTGCACAGAGGTCGGTATGTGGTCGATCTTATTCCCCATACACATGTCCGTCCATATGAGCCCCTCGACCCCATCCATCTCTAAGAGCCCGTCGATCCCATCCATGCTCAGACTGCGCTGTCCAGTTGCTCTAGGGGCGTAGTGAAACCCGAGGCCACGATCCACCTTGCGACGGCCCAGAATGATGAGCGGCTTATCGTGGAGGTTGTTCTTCTTGTAGATATAAAAGAGCAGTTTATTCAGATTCTTTTTCCGGGCCGAGTAGGCTTTCCCATCCTCTTTCCCACCCTCTTTGAATAGTTTTACACCAGTCCCGTTGAATGTCATTACGTGAGCACGGTCACGGAATTTCTTGGCGAATTTGGTCATCTCATCAACCGTAGAATCGGAGTTCATAATAGTCTTGCGCATATACACCGTGCCATCCCTCAGGGTCAAGGGCCTATTAAAGTGTGAGTCCCAGTTAGTCTCAAGAACCCTCGTCGCGATGCTGTTGTTCGACTCCCTCGAGTGCGCAGTAATGAAGTGCTTCTTGCACTCGGGACTATGGAATGCGAGATAGTTCTTCTCGTCTTCCGGGTCCACCTCGATCGGGTAATGGTAGGCGTTCGTGCACTCCTCGTATTCCTCTTCCATCAATGTGCCCTCTGTGGCCGTTACAAAGCCGTTGCGAATAATGCGATCAGACGGATCATTGAGAAGTTGGAGGAAATTCACCGACTGGCCGTTGATCATGAAGATCTTCTCGCGGAACTGGGGATACGTCAGGTCGGCCTCATCCCATGCACCCCCCGCTCTCAGCCGCGGGCACTCGTGGTATACGATGTGATGCAAGATGCGAACCAGTTTCTCAATCTGTTTATTATTCGCGAGTAGAACGATGAGGGGCATTGCATAGGTTGGGTTATACGCGTAGGCGTCAATATAGGTGATGATCTCCGTCAGTGATGTCTTGTTGTTGCTCGAGAGTTGGAAGATGCGGACGTTGTATTTCTCGAGAGGGTCTTCAATCTGCTCATGCCCCTCCTTCAAGGGAAAGCAACTGAAAAGGCCGTTCATCGATTGATCGGCCAGGGTCCTGTCATTGGAAACGACCAAGTAACTGACCACGCGCTCATTGGGCAGGCTGATCCACGACGCGATTTCCTTGCCGATAACCCGCAATTTACCACGCTGGGTATTGAACAGGACAAAAAAGCATTTCGGATTCTGGATGAGTTGGAGGAGAATCTTCTTCTTGATATGGTCGGACAGGACTACAATGTCGGACCACTTCGTGCCCGTCTTCGCCTTGTAGACGAAGGCGTCGTCGCTGCACTTGATCATCTCAAGATAGCCAGTGTCACAGAGGCCCTGGACAAGGTCACGGAATGCGTCGTAGTTGCCCTTGACGTCCTCTTCGACTGCGTCATAGAGAAATTCGAGCGATTCGGCGATGAGCGGGGATTGATTCGACGCGGCCTGGTCCATTCGATATAATTAATGATGTCGAATAGCCTTTAGGCCGGCAGCGGCGTCTCGAAAATCTCCTGGAGTTCCGTGATATTTTTCAGAGAAAGCCCGTGCTGCGTAGATAATACGGGCATAGGGTTCACGTCAGGAATCACGACCACCTTTTCCAGGGTCTTATTCGGCAAGACGGCCTTGAGTATATTCAGGGTCCATCGCGTAAACCAATTTGGCCTGATCACGAGTATTGACTGCAGGACATCTCCATGCTCGTCCTCCAGAATCTTACTAAGGCCGAGAGTGAAATTGATCGGCGCGTAGTGCTGCATTTCCATCTCGCCGCAATCGAATATCCAGATCCACGGCTTATTTCTAGCGACCAGAAGGTGTTTACGGAAGAATTCGAGTTTCTCAGGGTGATCACGGTCTAGAGCCCTCGCTGGGGCAGTGTAGAATACCTTGATGTCATTCACGGGACTCAGGGCGGAAAAACTGTGGGAATTCGGATCTTTCACGCACAATTCGCAGGCCATGGTTGCGTATAATTATCTGTTTATAAAAGCCATTTAGACGAGCCGAGCAATCTAAACCGCCCCTATGTATTATACATATGACGACGCCTGTAGTTGAACTTGAGAAACTGCTGATTCTATCGGACAATTATACCTTATACAAAATGTGCGCGATTATCAATGCCGTCGACTATCTGGCGAGAGGTAGATTCGTGGGTGCAGCCATGATGGCCAGGGATAGTCCCGCTGACGTATGGTATTGTAATGATAAACCCGGTATATCGGATATTGTCAGACCCATTTTAGATGCATTTTCGGAGCCATCTGATAACCCTGTGAATGAAGCGAAATTTTTCAAAATATTTATGCCGACGGAAGAGCAGCGTCGCCTACTAGACGCCCTATTCACGTGCGGGTCTTGCCACTTTTATGAAGCGTGGCCATGCATTGGCCGTCCGAGAAGGCTCATCTGGGAGTGGCTAGTCAAGGTGAGCGATCTGAATCTGAGGACAAAGGCGGGGAGAGAGGAAAAGGAGCGGAGGACGGTGCAATTGCAGGAGGAGGGTAAGGCCCTGCTGAACCAGATCAAGGTCACCTTTACTGCAGATTTCGCGAACTTGTTAATAAATCAGGAGAAGCAGCAGCGCAGTGAGTATGATCGACTGATTCCGACGGGCAAGAAGAATGCGAGGACTATTTCTTCTGATGAATACGGGTCCATTCTCAGACGAATGGATCGCGGCGGGTTTTATAGGCAGGAGCCTGCTATGCTGAAAGTCTGGAAAACGCCATCAGATGTGCAGCACCATGTGGTTATCGAAGAGGAGATGAAAAATTGAGGCAATCTACAGATTGTATCAGATTATATAGGGTCATGGCAGATAAAAATCCGCATTCTGACTACATAGAAAAGCGAATCACTATGCTAAAAAAGTCTAAAAAGTGGGCCACGAAGATAACAGATACGAGCCACGAGGATTTTATAAGAGATTTCGCGTCAAACGTGTTTACGAATTTCGTAAGGAATACATTTACAGCGGCATATCTGAAAAAACACCCCTGCTCGGATTGTAAGGCTGAGAGCAAGGAGCGCTGTCACGGAATCGGCGAAGACCGTCCTCTGCTGATAAAGCGTGCACTCGAGAAGATCTATCCGGATACGACAAAAACTGTCACGCTGAAGGAGATCTTGGCGCAGTTCTTGGAGGAGCACAAGACTACAAAATTCACATTCAAGTGCACCAGTTGTCATCGCAAAGAGTCCAAGTCTTAGGCACTAATCAGGTATGGCGGCGGATTGAAGGCGAGATCTGGCTCTTCCTCCATCTTCTCAATCCACACTTCGGACAGATCGACACCTGCATCCTTCAAGGCTTTAGTGACCTCCTTCTTCTTCTGTATAATGAGAATGAGTGCATCATCCACACTGACGAAGGTGTCCCAGAGTCTGGCAACGGCATCTACAGTGAGCCCGAGGATGCACAGATTCTTGTCAATCCAGGAAATTGTGAGACCGGTCTTGCCGATTACCGCCTCGAGGTCTTTTACTAAAGATTCCTCTGGCACGGAGAACATCTTGCAGGCGGTCTGATAGGAAACGGGGTAGCCGACGTAGAGCATATTGGTTTAGTCTGCTTACTGGTAGGGTGTTGGTAGAGTTCAATTTTTATTTTTTATAGAATTACCGTGGACTAAAAGGGGGTTGTTCAAATGTATTTTTGGCAGGGCGTTTTGGAGGAGGTGGCTTTTTTTTCTGGTGATTTGCGTTGGCTATGGCTAATTCTTGCAAATTCCTTGCATATTGTCGACGGGCTTCTATGAGCGCCGGATTCGTTGGGCCGTGCCATTGATATCGGGGATCTGGGAGCGTTTGACCGGGCCATTGATAACGCGGTGTTTCTTCGGGGATACGCAGATCCATTGTTGAGACTTGTGTTGTGTGTGAAGTTGCTGATAGGATATTGTATGGGCTCAATTTTTACTTTTTATAATAAAAATTTAAAATAATTATTTATATAATAATAATATAAAATGACACGCAGTTATCACTATGTTCGCTATCCCGGTGGATGGTATAATACATTTCTTGAAAAGGCACATCCAAATGCTATTAAAGAAGTCATCCAGACGGATAAAACCTATTGCTTTCCTAAACGTTCCTCTAGGTTTAACCGAAGAGGAAAACAACTTGTAAGCCACTGTCCAGTATGTGAAAAATGCTATGAATGTGAAAAAGTGGTAACCAAAAAGGGTGAACCAAAGCCTGGAAATGAAAGAAAGACGACGAACCGGTGCAATCGTTACACAGTGCTTGATAGTCATGATATTTACGATGGTGACGATTGAATAATTTGATTTGGCACTAGTGATAGCATCGACCTCAAAGTAATGAGCGTGCCCAGATATTGAACCGTGCCACACAAGTCTTATCTTCACCCGTGACGAATGTGGGTGCATACTGGCACTGAAATCCCTTCCACATATTGTTAGGCCCAGTGATACCAGCGGGTCCCCCGACAAGAATCCGAATGTCATCATATGAGATTGGATTCTTGAGAATACGGAGGTTATCGATATTTATCTCATACTTATTGCACGCCGCAAACTCCTTCGAATAGATGTCCTGATCCAGAAGATGGTGTTCGCGACAGGGGCTCTTCGTGGTATCCCAGTTTGCTAAAGTGCAGACACCCCAGACAACGCGCTCGTCTAGACTCGACAGGATTATGATCGTGCCGGATTCTAAATTACAGCGATCCTTCTTTCCGAGTTTGCCTTTGGTGCTTGCCATAAACTCCTCACGGCTCTTCTTCGAGAAATAGGATACTGCGACGGCCATGTGATAACGTTGGTTGGTATGCAACTTAAACGGCGTGGCTAGTTCAATTTTTTCATGAACACCGACCACCCATTTCTATCCGTCACACTTTCCTCGACCAATTCCCACTCCGAACTCTCCAAGAGTTCCTTGCGCACCTTTTCATTCTTGAGAACTGCGGTGTCATCCAAGAACACATATTTCAAATTCTCTTTCGGTGTAAAAAGCCAGTCGACGTAGCCCGTATATTCTCCACCGTCTAATACAACCGCCTCGGGCTTGAAGGGCAAAACAATCGGATCTAATATTGCCGCATTCCAGAGGACCATATCTGTTTGATAATATAGGCGGTAATGTGTGTCCTCAGGTATCGACTCTTTCTTGGGAAGTAGAATGTGCTCATAAGCGGTCTTATCTCCCAAGGTGCCCTTCAAGAATGTGACAGAAGAAACGGCTGGATGGTCTTTCAGGTTTTCAGATGCCACATTATACATGAATGGGTGCAGTTCGACACTCGCACACTTCTTTACATGCGCTAGACTAGATGCTTGGAACCCATCTAGTATGCAGGTAGTCGTGCCACGGCCATTCCAAGTGCCAATATCCAACCAAGCCTTCGGACCATCGGGATCGGAAGCAAGTCTAAAGATGTGCTTACCCATTTGGCTATCTTTCGTAATCTGACCATTTGCCTGCGAGTATAGTGATCTAAACTGCTGCTCATTGATATATACGCCATACTCATTATAAATGGAATATGGCATATATCCCTCCATATAGTGCAAACACCCGTCACTGTTCAGATGTGCAAAAGATGGTTGAAAGATTTCCTGCATCTATGGTATTATATGACATGATTGTCTTTATACTCTATTTTCCCTGATTTCTAGTTATTCCCATTTTTACTTATCAAAACCCCATTAGCCACTATAATCAGGATAGATCCAGCCAAAGCCATCCAAGACGGCTTCTCCCCCTGAAACAAGTAGCCAAATGTGTAGGCCGCGACGATACCAATGAGGCTCAGCATGCTGAACACCAGTGTGGACACGAGAGGAATCGCAGAAAAGCGCATCAGATAGCCGCCGAAGCCGACCAGGCCATTGAATAGAAGCATGGGCAACCAGGTCTTCCAGGACAAGTCCAGGGTAGGCATTTGCGCAGAAATCGGTGTAGACAGGCCAGATCCCATCAAAGCCATTAAAATCCACGCGAATGAGCCGCCATACAATTCGAACATCCGTTTCAAGGTCCCCTCCTGTTCATTCTTCCCCAGAATCTTGAAATAGAAATAAATGGCTGATTCTGTGAGGCCTGAGAGGACCGCGCATAATAGGGCAAGTGGGTGCTTCGTATCCAAAATGGAGCCCACATCAGGCTGTGCGATCATCACCATGCCGGCTAGAGCCATGCCGACCCAGAAAAGTGAATCGGCGGCGATCTTTTCGCCGAGAAAGATCCAGGCACCGAGTAAATTCCAGATTGGATAGGCGTAAAAAATGGCCATGGCATTGCCTGCGGGTAGATCCTTGAATGCCTTGTAACTTGTGCCCACGTGCAAGAGATTCAGGAGACCGGCACCGGCCATTTGCGTCGGTATAATCTTGGTAAACTGGTCGGGCTCCTTGATCATCACGGCCAAGAAACTCATCAGACTGTAGACACCCATTCGCGACACAACCTGTGTCCACAGATTCGTTGGAACGGATTTAATCAAAATAGGGTATGCTGATAGTGTTATTTCGCTTCCTAAGACCAAGGCTTCTGCGAACATTGATGAAGCACCTATATTCGCGGTATAGTATTTTTAGAAGCACCAGAAGCCACTGCTCTTCTTTAGACCGCTGGGCATTTGAAACGGGCACTTTGCGGGGCGTTGCCCCGCAATTTGTGCCTTCAAATGCCCAGCGGTCTAAGCACTCCACGGTACTTGTTAACCTAAACGCTAAACCTTTAGGACTTCGGCACTTAGCGGTACTCCACAGTAGAATACTGACTAAGCGGCTCACGTATTTTTTTGATTATGTGTAATAGGCGCAATAGGCGCACCAGGGGCAACCATATCCACAAATAGACGAGATATACCCATCAAAACCATCGACGAGTAAGAAACCTGTGTATGACTTATGATGTGAACACCCGTCTGGCATACCGGGCTGCCAGTGGTAATCAAACCAGTAACATATCCCATCCAGCCATCTGGCACACATGCGTAACTGTATGCCTTAGTGGCCGCATAGTGCACTGTATAAGAAAGCAAGATTGATGCTGTAGATTTGAGGATGGCCTCCATACATTACTGTATCGGGGTCAGTCGTTCAATTTTTACACCTAAATATTGATAGCAATCTTATATAGTTTCATGGTCGAATATTACGAAATCATCGACGGCGGCGAGAATAACGTCTATCATTTTATGTTTTATATGATTTCCAATTTCTTGATTTCGAATATAAATGAGAAAATCGTATATTACTATCCGAATAAGGCGAATTCGAAAGTATCGGAGGGCTTTCTTGCGCTACTGGAAACCAATTTCGAGAGACATTTGATAAAGGATCCGACCATTCACTATAAACCATTTATGGGCACAATACCTATTTTCCACGATATCGCGCTACCACAAAGTTATTTGCTAATACGCCATTTATTCAAGACGCATATGAGCCCAGATATAATTCCTGGCAAAAAAACATATATTCAACGCAAACAAACGGTCACGAAAACGCGCACCTTCGTAAATGAGACCCAGGTTCAATCTGCTCTAGAGGGCCTCGGATATACAACTGTCTGTTTAGAGGAATTATCAATTCTAGAGCAGATTAAACTAGTATCCGAATCAGAATTCATTATCGCCGCACACGGTGCTGCACTCGCTTTCACGGTGTTCTGTAATCAGAAGGCAAAGGTTGTCGAGATATATGACAAGTTTAATACAGAAAAAAAGCACTTCTATCATATCGCCCACGTATTGAAGCACGCATTTTTTCGATTTCAGAGCGTCTTAGAAATAGACAGGGTCAATGAAACCATGTTTGTAGATACAAGTAAATTAATGGAGTTTCTGACGGAGTGGCATATCAATGGCCTGTTCTGATTAACAAAATATTCATGCTTGGGAAGCGTGGATATTTTATTGTGTTTGTGTTAGTAAATTGACTACTCTACTTCATCTCACGCTTGCGTCTAGATGCCTCCTTCATGGCCGCACCGAGTTTCGCGTTCTTGTCCTTCTTCTTCATTTCAGTATAGATCTTCTTCACGAATGCCGTCCAAGGAGTGCCCTTGGCCTTACGTGTGCTGGACTTCTTCATACGCATGCGACGAGTCTTGGCCATTTTCTATATTCTATTGAAAGAAATTAAATGCAAGAGATCTTTGCACCTGATGCTGCTTGTTCGAGCATTTACATATTATTCCGGTAGTCCCGCTTGAAGTCATCAATCTTCGGCCGAAGTTGTTCAAATGCCTGTAAACTGTCGAATTGATTTGTCTGCGCAAAGCCCTCCGGCACGTATCGACTTGAGAATCCCCTACTCAAAATACGCTGGCTCTCAAGAACTCCGCGGTCTAACTTGTCCTCCTTTACCGCGGAATTCAGTTCACGTGCCACATTTCGCGGATCAAACGAGGCCGCGTACTGGTCGAAATAGGGGTTGCCCTCCAGTTTAGGCCCGCTGGGGTCGAATTTCGGTGCCGGGATGGAAATGGGCGGCTGCAGTCGGCTGACAATGCCTGCCTGATCGAAAAATGACATGTCCCGGGCACTATCGTAGTGCGTCGACGGCGATGGCCGGAAGAACGCCTGTTGTATTTGAGGTCCCGATTTACGGATTTCATTATTTCTCGCATTGACAACGTCGCGAGTCGAGTCTTCGCGTCTCGATCTCGGTATGAATTGCGGTTTCAGATTAGTGTCCACGGCCACGATGGGTATCTTTACAGACATCTAAACTGCCAGTGTAAAGTTATTTAATAGATGATACTCATTCCGTTTTTCTGGAATACGACCGACGTAAACTGGATAGAATTCGGCGTATTTCTGTGTTCAGCCGGGAGACAGTTCTGGAGCGTGGATGACGCTGATACGGATGCCCAGATCCAGGAAATGCTCGAGGAAAACGGGTTTCCGGTCGTAGAAATCAGGCGAACCCCGGCAGGAATCTTTACGGAAATCAATCGTGAGGCCATCAAGATGGCTAACTTCTATTTGTGGACGGAGGTTGATCCGAAGACCTCCGATCTCGATGTCTGGAGAGTCTATAAAATCCCGGCGGCGCTTTGGTCTTGCCCCGTATTCAAGGAACATTGGTGGAAGTCTTCCGGAATTCTGCCACTTTCAGAAGAGTTCGAGGCGAATTAGGGGCCAGGTCAGGCTACCACGGCTTCAACAAGACACGGGCACCTCTCAGCCGGGAGATAAGATCAAAATCAGTGTCTTCCAAGAACTCAACTTTGGACGTCAATTTTGAAGGAAATAGGGGCAACACCACCTTCAAAATACCTCGAATCCACGGATTCAGATTTACAAACCATAAGCCAGTCATTTTATCTGAATACTCCTCCACAACAGTTTTAATAAGCAATTTCATAGTCTCGAAAGATAGAGCGTGACGAGATGTCATATTGGAGCAATCTAATACCCAGACCCAGTGACTGCACTGGGATGCGTGAGCCATATGTAGTTTGAAGATTGCAAATAACTCTGGTGTATTCATGAATTGTTCTGCTTTGGCCGGCGCTGTATACCAATAGCCCGTAGTATCGCTCTGTGCGAATTTAACGAAACTGTGGGCTTTGGGGTTTTTTATGCACAGCGGGCATTGCATATCTAGATGCAGGCTTCATAGTTTAGATAGGAAAAAGGCGTGCAAAGGCCTACAGAGGTGGGCTAAGGCCGAGCCCATAGTTTATATATAGAAACCACGGTCCCGGATGAATAACAAAACACAGAGGCGTCCCTACGAAAATCTCGATATAAGTGGCGCAATGGCCCTTGGATTCTATGAGCGCACATTCAAAAATCTCGCAACCGACGCCGAAAATTCCCTGAAGCGCCCGTGGCACAAACTGGAGCGTGGCCTTCGCATTGGGCGTATTCGCGAGTTCGCCTCTAGGGAGGCGGAGCGTCTGAAACTGGATGCCGAAGATACAGATGCCCTTTTCAAACTCCTGACAAAGGCGCTCGATCGCAAGTTGCTAAACAGCAAGTCCGTTGTAATATATGAGGCCGAGGCAGAGAAAATCGCGGAAATAAAGGGTCTCGTAAGCCACACTGCCGCCAATGGCAAGACAAAGTATCAGTTGCTGGAAAAGAAGCCCGGGATAACCCAGAAGCGGCGGCCATCTCTACCCAAAGAAATCGCGCTAAACAATAGTAGTGAGGTAAAAAATGAAACCGAGGCAAATGCCAGTGGAGGTAGGAATGATAAATGAGCAACTAGCAGGCTGTCTAGAACAATGGGGTTCGCTCATACCTCGACCGACCCGCGATGGTTTGGCGGAAGAGTGGAAGAATGAGATGAAAAACTACGTCGCAAACCTCGATGTGGATGAGCAGGAACTCGTGGAGTCGATTGGCGCAGGCATGATAGAAGCCTATGATATCTGGGCCAAAGAGGCAGTCCAGTCGTTCCATGAGCCGGTCGATCATGAGAGGACGTTCGCGCTGATGCAGCGACCACAGACTGCCCAGCGAACGACGGACTGGTATAAGGAGTTTCAGTCGAGATTGACGGCGAGCGAAATATTCAAACTGTTTGGGGCACCTCGTGAGCGGGCGATTCTTGTGATGCAGAAGGCCGGGAAATGTGATATGCCTTCGCGTAGCAATAGTCTGGCCACGTTAAAGGAGCGCCTGGGGCCGCTTGACTGGGGTATCTGTTTTGAACCAGTTATCAAGCAGATTCTGGAGATTGACTGGGGCGCTATGATCCACGAGTGTGGGCGCTTTATCCACACTACGGACCCGAGGCTGGCTGCGAGCCCGGATGGCCTTCTTCTTCGGGTGAAGATGAAGCCGGAGGCCGCGGGCCATCTTATTGAGATCAAGTGCCCGAAGACACGCAAGATTGGCATGAAACTGCCTATGGAATACTATTACCAGATGCAACTGCAAATGGAGGTCACCGGCGTGAGGGCCTGCGAATACGTGGAGGCGAAATTCGAGATGGTCAATTCTGATGAACGTCCTGAGACAGGCTGGTTCGGTTTAATTGCTGTGGTGGGATATTTCTGCGAGAATTCTGAGGCCTGGAAGCCCTCTCGTTATATGTATGGCCCGGTGGGCGATTTGAAGTGGAATCCTTCTGGCAATCTCGGCCTGAATGAACAAGTTATGGAGTTGAATCAGTGGTGTTGCCTGGGATTCCATCACGAAACAGTATTGCGGGACGAGGCGTGGTTTTCGAGCATTATGCCGAAGATTGAGGAATTCTGGTTAGATGTGGCCAAGGCTCAGGCTGGGAATTTCGCGATTCCAGATAGCACGAGGAAGAAGAAGGAGGTGAAATGTGAGATTGTGGATTCCGAGCCTGAGGCTGAAAAAACAGGCCCCTAAGAGTAAGAAGATAGGCGATGAAATATATCGGCTTCGATTTCGACAAATGTCTCGCTGAAACCTATACACTCATGCCCATCATTGATTTCTTGGAGAAAATTTTGCCGGCCACCTATGCAACCGCCGATGAGGCAATCAAAGAGGCGCTCATCTCCCAAAAAAACAAGTTCTACGAGATCCTCGCATCCAATGAAGTAGGAACGGGTGGAACAATCATACGCCCGTCATTTTTAAAGGTCTTACCGGACCTTTTAAAACGCCGTAATAGCGGAGACATAGATCACCTGTTTATCTACAGCAACAACGAAAGCCAGCATCTTGTCGATACGGTGGATCATATCTTAGCCCTGGCGCTCGAGCGTCTATCAGTGCCTCGTGACCACCTGGTTACTGAAAAAGATGGTATACTGCAGACATTTACACCGAGGATATGCAAGAATGCAGACTGTCGTTCTGGAGAGGTTGGCGGGTTTTTCAAGGAAAAGACATTCGAGGGGATTGAGACCTGTCTGGAGACTTCCATGGCGGAAACGGACCTCGTCTACTTTGATGACACCAGTGATCACACGGCTCTCATCAATAGCCTGGGGCTAGATAGGGGCTATTTTGTCGTGAAGCCTTACAATGTGACATTCAAGAATGAGCAAATCGCGCAGTTCATCTTGCAGGCCTTCAGCCCCGATGTATTTGAGGTGGAGACGCCGACGGGTGCCATATTTATGAGGGCGTATGGTTTATTAGAGAAGAAGTTTGTGAAATACGAGAGGGGGCGTGGATACTTGTTGCGAGAACGGTCTAGTTTGTATGAGCCCCTATTGAAGTCGTTGAGAGCCATATCTACGGGCAGAGGGAGGGCGAAGCGGCGTTGGACGGCTTCAGACACCCAGGCAGATGTGGCACGGATTCAGATGGCCTTGATACACGCTAAAGCAGAGACTCGGGGGCAGATAATCACTCCACGCATACTATCAACTGCAGCAGCATATGGTCAGCCGCTTTCTGTTGTAGGTGGTAGGCGCCAAAGGCACACAAGGCACACAAGGCGCCAAAAGCGCCAAAGGCGCCAAAAGCGCACAAGGCACCAGAGGCACTAAGGCATCTAACTGTAAAAAGATACGGACAGTTCATGTAACCATGTAGTGCCGTTATCTGGATTCTTGTGTCTATAATTATTGGTAACCTGGCCATAGAACCCGGTCTTCTCTATGTAGCGCTGGCCATCAGCGATATAGGCGCATTCTGATGTCAGATTTGCAACCCTTTCTTTGGCAGGTTTCATATAATCGCCTAAGAGATGATAGGGCACTTTAGGGCTCTTTATTGAGGCGTCGGCCGGACCGTATTCTCTGGGTTCCGGTGTCGTCAGGGGCATTTCGCACAGTTGTGTAGTCGGATACCCTACATCGGAAAAACCCTCTCTGCAGTTAAGAACAGATTCGCGCAGTGACGGAACCATTAGGAAAAGCGACCCAAGCACGACCGTTGTAAGGGCTATATATGCAAAGGGATCCATCGGCGCCATATCTATTATATCAGTATAAGATTTCGCTAATTACGACACGGTCTAAATACTTCCACACAATACAATACAATATAATGGACGACGTCGTCACTGTATTGAATCGGAACATGGTCTATGAAGAATTCGATATGCGTCTAGAAGAAGATGAGCGAATCAAGAGGGATCCTATGGGGGACTGGCAAAGCCCTTCCGATAATTCTAGATTCTATAACCTGCACAAGGAACTCGAAGATAAGAAACTCAGATACAATATTTCCAAGGCATCGGCGAGAGAAAAAGAGCGCGAACTATTGCTTAAAAGGAAGGCTGAGATCGAGGGCCTCTTGAAGAGGATGGATCGTGTTGATACTATGACGAGTGTAAAAAGGACTATGGGGCAATATATATACGGGCTCATCACAGGAAAGCCGAGCAGTTATGATCTCGAGAAAGAGCGATTGAAAAATGTGGAAGAGTATAAGCAATCTTTGCAAAGGGTGCTCGCACTCATTATTCGTCAATTGCCATATTATGTGACTGATTAGCCTGGAATCGATCCTTTGCTAACTTTGTAATCCAGTGAATCGTGTAACTCGCAGTGGCCCCACTGTGCCCATCCTGTTCCATTTGAGCAAATACTACTTTGGCAATTGGGTGAATCTCTTTACCCATTAGGCCAACGTCATGATTAGCCTGAATGAGTCCCTCTCCGGCTACAAAGTTCCAGGCGTCTGGATAGTCGCTGGCGGCCATATTCACGCCATCAATGGCGTGTTGCAGACAGTGTTTATCCTTCTCGTTATCCTGGTATAGCACAAAGTCGGAAAGATCGAAAGTCTCGTTCGTTGACATGGTATGTCAAAAAACGAGCCGATAGCGGTTTTCAATTTTTTGATTGATTGGACTTGATTGGATGACTATAGTATAACACCTGATTATTCACTCATCGCATAGGCCTCCGTCCACTGTCTGGCCATCTCTTCATACGCCGCCCGATTCTCCGTATACTGCTTGGCAATATCAGGCATGAGGGGATCACTCGGATTCGGATCCGTCAACATCGATAAGATTGACAGCAAGGCCTTCGAAATTGTCAGAGCGGGAGACCACGCGGTCTTGAGAATGTCGAGGCAGATAAATCCCGACGCATTAATATTCGGGTGATAAATCTTCGTCGTGAACATCATGCGCGGAGGTTTGAATGGATAGTCTACTGGAAATTCGATCGTCAGACGAAAGACGCCACCGGTATAAGGGGAATCTGCCGGCCCAAAGATGGCGCCCTCCCATTTGTAAATGTCATTTTCCTCGATGGGACCGGCGCTGCAATTTGCCGGAGGATCTTTGCGGAGGTCGGACAGTTCCTTTAGAATACGCTTCGATGCCATTCGTTGATGAGTGTATACGAAATGTGTCGCAGCCTGGCGTCAATTTTATCGGCCCGAATTGTAGATGACCATGAAAGGCCTCTTGGTTCGCTCTATAAAACTAGTTGATATCGGCTTTCTTACAGTTATATACTTTGCCCTTGGCATACTTATGGCAAAATCCATCGATGCTCTATACGGCAAATTTGATGAAGAGACGGAAAAGCGCAAGTCCATATTGCAAATCACACTTGAACTCATGTTTCTCATGTGGGTTCTCGGTGTCGTAGTATATATCGTGCGTAATCTGGTCGAACTGATACCATTTCCTCTCGACAATATTTCCGGATTCGACCATCTACAACTCAAGGAATTGAAGGGTGCGGTTGTCTTTATCTTCATTTTGATGCATTTCACGCACCATTTCCGGCAAAAGTTGCAGTATTACTATGACCATATAAATCTATATTAGTAAGGCGGTATTACGGCATTTCGCCTGCAAAACGCCGGGTCAGCGCTTGCTGTTGCTGCCTCCTCCATGCCTCTTCTGCTCTTGCCGCACTAGCCTGCTCCTCCGGACTGGGCCCTTGCACCTGTTTTAAGAAATCGCCTGGGGTATTTTTATATCTTTCAACTACACCTTCAAACCGTCCACACCAATCACTCCTACCATATTCTTTACCTCTAAGTGCTCTATCAAATAAACCTATTGTAGGCATACAAAATGTCTTATAATTACGTATTAAACCATCTTTATCAGATTTCTTTAGACCTCTGGGCATTTCAAACCGGCAGTTCGGTATTTTCAATATGAGATTTAGACCGGTGCGGATTTTAAATGAGCGTTTTTAACAATAATTCGCTGGCGAATTATTGTTAATTAGGCATCATTTTCATCACGCACCGGAAACTTACCCGCCCTATTAAAATCGGCGCGGGTGTAAAACCCCGAGATTTGCCAGTGCCGAACCTACAAGGGTGACACCGAAGGCGTAGTTGTTTGATCTGAAAAATTTGAGGTATTTTATAATTTATATTATGTAAAACTACAAAATATAAGTTGAATAAATTGTATTAGACCGCCGAACATTTCAAACCGGCACTCCGGGAAAAGAATTCGGTAGCAAAAATTTCTAAAAGTGCCCGTTTCAAATATTCATTGGTCTAATGAACAAAGGTTCAAATTTACCGGCTTGTACCGAAGTTAGGTACCCCTAAAGGGGTACAACTTCGCACGGCCAGCGCTGTGAAAGTGCTATAAAGTTAAGTACTCCCCCTCTGAAAGGGGAGTACTTAACTTTGGCACTTCACGGTATTGATTAAATAGAACCCGTATTCCAAGTCCATGCCATCAAGGCCGCCCGCCACCATCATAAGTTGATGGTAAGGAAGGGCTTGTAATTGGGCTCTGTACTTGGGATCGATTAGACAACCCCTGATAAAAGGGATGAATTGCGTTTGAAGTATTTCTTTGTCGCATACGTCTTCATGTTGAGTGTAGAATGGCTTATATTTTGACAATTTGCGACCTTCGTGTTGATAGATGAACTTGTATTTTAATTCTGAAGGAGCGGCACTACGCCGAACCGCAACACGTTAAGGAAGGTGCTATTACTGTCCGCAATCTTGTGGTCAAAATAACAGATACATGAAGAATCGCGAAAGGGGGTTGAAATATACAATACAGTCAGTGTATTGTTCTGGAGTAAGAAGTCTTTCTAAATCGGGTATGACTTGGGGTGTATAGAGTTTATAGGGATTTGGTGAAGGGCTGCTTCGGGGACCTTTGTGTAGAGCATTGCTCTACTCTAGTTAGATAATATTTTAGGGACTACACTGATTTTCGAATGAACCATAGGGCTCCAAATAGGGCTCCCAAACACTCTTACACTTTAGGGGGTTTTTACAATCATCCCAACCGGCCATACTACTACATCTTTGGCCCTGTGTCCGACCCTTTTTCGGGAGATTCTGTTGTAGAGCCTCGTACTGTTCCTTTCCCCTTTTGTATTCGGCCGCGCGCTCAGCGTGTTCTTTGGCCCACATTGCTCTTTCGGCATTGGTAGCAGGGCCACGGGCCATTTCATTAGCGTAGTGACCACCCTGCTGACGAGACACCTGCTTACGAGGCCCTCTCCTACGCTTAGTGCTTTTCTTAGAAGGCGCGCGATTCCGGCAGGTGCGTTTCATTTATATTATACTATGAGAAATAATTCGAACCCTTCAAAATCCCAGCCAATAAAATTGACATTGGCGCGCCCGACTCAGTCAACACAATTTAGCAATGCAGCGTAGTATGCACGTAGTGAAGCGTAATGGCCAGAAGGAGCCGGTCTCGTTTGACAAGGTCCTCCGGCGAATCCAGAAGGCCTCCCGAGGCCTGGCAGTGCACCCGGACGCCCTCGCCCAGCGCGTCCTTTCCCAGATCTTTGACGGCGTCAAGACGACAGATCTCGACGAACTCGCCGCACAACTCGCAGCGAGTCTGAGCACCCAGCACCCCGACTACGCGGCCCTTGCCTCCTCTCTCACGGTGAGCAATCACCACAGAAACACCGAATACACGTTCGCCGAGGTCGTCAATATGCTCGCCAACCAGAAGTGCAAACACACTGGGGACCCCATTCGCTACGTTTCGGAAGATCTGGAGCAGGTGGCGGCGACATTTGGCCCCTCCATCGAGGCGCGAATCAACTACAAGCGCGACTACGACTTCGACTATTTCGGATTCAAGACGCTCGAGAAGTCCTATCTTCTGAAGGACACGAAGGGGCGCGTATTAGAGCGCCCGCAGCACATGTGGATGCGCGTGGCGCTCGGGCTCTGGTGCAAGGGCGCCTCCACGACAACAGATGATCTGACGCAGGCATTCGAGACCTATGATCTCATGTCCCAGAAGATCTATACACACGCCACGCCCACGCTCTTCAATGCGGGCACTCCGAGGCCCCAACTCTCGTCATGCTTCCTGATGGCCATGTCAGATGATAGCATTGCCGGTATCTATAAGACGCTCGGCGACTGCGCGGCCATTTCGAAATACGCCGGTGGCATTGGTCTACACTGCCACAATATCCGGGCGAGGGGCTCTCTGATCAAGGGGACCAATGGCTCGAGTAATGGACTGGTGCCGATGTTGCGAGTGTTTAATAACACTGCACGCTACGTTGACCAAGGTGGGGGCAGGCGCAATGGTTCCTTTGCCATCTATTTGGAGCCCTGGCACGCCGATATTGACGATTTCCTCAAGATGAAACTCAACTCTGGTGCGGAGGAGGAGCGTGCACGCGATCTGTTCTATGCCCTCTGGATTCCCGACCTCTTTATGAAGCGCGTGGAGGAAGATGGTGAATGGACCCTCTTCTGCCCGAATGAGGCCCCCGGACTTGCCGATGTCTACGGGGACGAGTTCGACGCACTCTATACCAAATACGAGGCGGAGGGACGTGGCCGCAGGACGGTCTCCGCCCAGAAACTCTGGTTCAAGGTTCTCGATTCGCAGATGGAGACTGGCACGCCCTATCTCCTGTATAAGGACCCTGCCAACAAGAAGAGCAACCAGAAGAATCTCGGCATCATCAGGTCATCGAACCTGTGCACGGAGATCATGGAATGCTCGAGCCCGGAGGAGACAGCCGTCTGCAATCTGGCCTCCATTGCGCTGCCGGCCTTCGTATCGGCGGATAACAAGTCCTTCGACTTTGATCGGCTCCGCGCAGTCGTGACATCGGTGGTGAAGGCGCTCAATCGTGTCATCGACATCAACTATTATCCGACCCCCGAAACCCGGCGGTCCAATATGCGCCACCGACCGATTGGTGTGGGAGTGCAGGGTCTGGCCGACGTGTTTGCGAGGCTGCGCCTGCCCTGGGAGAGCGCCGCCGCTGCCGATATGAACCAGCGAATCTTCGAGCACCTATATTATGCCGCCGTCTATGCGAGTGTGGATTTGACCTCGGCCGAAGGGGCCTACGAGACCTTCGAGGGGTCGCCGATGTCCGAGGGCTACCTCCAGCCGGACCTGTGGTCTATCGAGCCTCTCACGCAGAAGGACGGAACCCTCGATTGGACGGAGTTGAGGACCGTCGCCGCCAATGGAGTCCGCAACTCGCTGCTCGTGGCACCCATGCCCACGGCGAGCACGAGCCAGATTCTCGGCTACACGGAGTGTTTCGAGCCGATGACCAGCAATATTTATGCCAGACGCACGTTGGCTGGGGAATACGTGGTGGTGAACCGGTATCTCATGAATGACCTGATGGCCTTGGGCCTCTGGACGTCGGAGTTGAAGCAGCAGATTATCATGCGAAATGGCAGCGTCCAGGGTATCGACGTGATACCCGAGGAAATTCAGGCCCTGTATAAGACGGCGTGGGAAATAAAGCAGCGCACGCTCATCGACATGGCCGCTGCGAGAGGCGCCTTCATCTGCCAATCCCAGAGTCTCAATCTCTTCATGGAGAATCCTAATTATGCGAGGCTTACGAGCATGCACTTCTATGGATGGAAACTCGGCCTCAAGACCGGTTGCTATTACCTGCGCACGAAAGCCCCTGTGATGGCACAGAAGTTTACCGTGGACCCTCGGCTCCTTCAGGGGACGACCAGCGCGGCTGATGTGACTCCGGGAGAGTCGGGCTCAGAGTCAGAGTCGGAGTCTGAGGAAAAGGTGGAGCCCAAACAGGAAACACCCGAGGAGAAGAAGGCCAGGGAACGGCGGGAGTTCAGGGAACGCCTCGCAAAGGCCCGCGAGTCATGCAAAGATGATCGAGGGGGTAACGGCGAGTGTGCGGTTTGCTCGGCATAATTATTAAGCCATATGTAAAGTAGATGAAACAACTCGATTTTTTATTGAAAGATCTAGTCGCCAAAAAGAACATGTCAAAGCAGCATCTAGCAAATGTCAATCGAGCATTTGATACAATCCATCAAGGCGGAGTGCCGGAGGAACTGCGTGGGGCAGACCGGACTCTTATTGCCTCTATACGTGAGTTTATGGATCGCTTATTGCAGGGCCACTTACCAGCCAACCTGCAAGTCGTATATGACAGGATTCTGCAGATGACTGAGGCTCAGCATCGCACCCTTTCCAATGAACTGGGCGACTATCGCCTATCTCGTCGCGTAGACTTAGACACACCAGAAGGCTTGATTGAGATCGTTGCTGACATAATCGGCACCGTGGCGAGCCTGGGAAATGATCAGACCTTGACGAATGATCTTCACCGGGCTGTAGAAGTTTTCCGGGACTTGTTGGGAGAGGATACAATGAAAACTGGGCTTGAAAGTATAGGCAAAAATACCCTGAACCCCGATGTACTTGTCTTTATTCGCAAGATCATGTCTGACTTTCGCTAGACTCAACTTCCACGCCGATGAGCCCGTGCAACCACATAATGAACTGTTTGTCCCAGCCCCAGAAACAACCTGTCTGCCCCCTACCTGCTATCACGCGACCACTGGTATTGGTTCCGTGATTCAAGGCCACCAGAATCTGTTGCGGAGGGATCTCAAGAAATGTATTCGTAGTAGCACAGATGTCAATGAATCCCTCACCCTCGCTCTGCTGCGTCTCCGGGAATGGGTTCTCAATAGCAAACGACTTCCAGAAGCAGAAGGATGCCTCACTGACACGTTGGGACTGTTTGAGAGCCCACGGAGGCGTATTCACGGCGCTAATGCCGGCCTGAAGGTCATACATGGCTATCATCGTGCAGCCGACGACCATCTTTGTCTTGTCATGCAGAAGCCATGAGACCCTTCTCCGGAAGGAGGTCGCAGGATAGACGTCGTCGTCATCCATATTTAGACAGATCTCATGTTTCGCGGCCTTGACGGCCTTATTGCGCTTGTAGCCTATGCTGTGCTTTTTCGCCAGAGGAACATAAGTTAGTTCGATATCCGGATTCTTCTTTTTGAAGGCTATGATCTTGTCTAGTATACTCTTTGCTGGATCGTCGCTGTCATCAACAATAACCCACTGTATCTTCGATTTCGGGTATTCGGTCACCATGATATTCAAGAAGGCCAGGTCGATGAAATTCCGGCGATTGTAGGTCAATGTGAGCACGGAAATAGGCGGATAGGTTGTATCGGCAGGTGGCAATACAGATATTGACGCTTCACACGACCGTTTCGTCCAGATGGTCACTCTGTTGTTAATAGCACTCTTGAATTTCTCGAATCTGGACTCTGCGAACTGGACTTGCTCCTCACCATACGGGATCGCCTGCAATGCCTTCTGGATATCTTCTGTCATAACAGCCGAGAAGTCGGCGACGAAGCCGAGGTGTTTCTCGTTGTTGTTGGCAACCGGTGTCTCGATAAAGCCTGCGTAGGGGCGATCGCCATAATACTCCTTGTATACGGGCAACGTGTTGACGATGAGCGCGGCACTTCTGGCCTCCGCTTGGGCCGCTGTGTATCCGAACCCCTCGGCTGCGGAGATGGCCAAGTGCGTCGCCGAGTTCACATTGAGAGTCTCTAATTCCTCGGCGTTCAGGAATCCACGGCGTATAGTCACAGAGACTGGTATGCTAATACCGGAGAGATCGGCCTCCTCGAGCGCGGTCGTCACCGTAAGAGGAAAATTAGTTGGCCACTTGGGAATCAGGGCTCTGGCGGCGGCATGTTTGTTCTGGGATGCCCCGAGAACCCAGAGGGCCTGCCTGAGCCCGAGTGCCTCTTGCTTTACGGGCTTGAGGGGTCCCTTCACGGCCCAGGGGATGTGAATAGCCTTTTCGCCGAATTTGGAAACGAGTGATGCCTCCTTTACCCAGATCTCGTCGAAGCGGCCCACGTGTTCCATCCAAGTGGGTGAGCACCATTCGGGATTCACCATCCATATGTGGGTGTGGGCCCAGGGAAACCATACGGGGTGTGGAATCTCGAGATGGATCACGATATCCGCAGCGGAAGGAGGTTGCAGAGGATCCATTTTCTGGAATTCGTAGCCTTTTGCGCTTAGAGAATCACAGGCGCTTATAGCCCGTTCAATAAGTGCAGCGTCTTGATTCAGGCCGAATGTATTCGACTGGTTCCACAGAAAAACAACACGCGGCATATTCTCTCCGTTGATTATATTATCCGTGTTTAGGCGCATAATACCCATGTCAAACGATGCAAAACAGTGTCCCTGGTGTGAACGCTGGTGTCTCAAAGACGCCGCGTGCAACTACATATTTGCATGCGGTTTAGAGACTTCGGGGAAGTTCAAGGCCGGTCACGGTTGCGGAAAGAGTTGGTGCTGGCAATGTGGCAAGAAGTTCTGTGGCCACTACTACGACGAAAAGAGCGGAAATAAGTTACCTACTGCCAAGGACAATCATGATGCCACTTGCTGCAAGAATGACCCCGGATTCAAGCAGGAGGACTATTGCGGCGGAGCCCACAATAGCCACTGTGAAAAACGTTGGTGAATATTAAGAGGCTAGAGAATGGCCACAGAACACGGTAATACAAACCCCATACGAGATCTAGGCTATCTTGCCTGGTCGAATGATCTCGCGTGGATGGAGAGTCAGAGCGGAAAGCGCTGGGACAAGGTCATACGCAGCGAAAATGCGCGATTCAATACTACCATCAGACCAATCCAAGATCGTGTTAAGCGCTTCACGCGCGACTTGAAAGACCTCGATTCTGAGGCAGAAGAGTTGCAGAAATATGGCCCATGGTCTGTAAAGTCCGCCGAGTTTTCC
>Ga0114969_10000776_pt1 | contig 27663 bp, 20 predicted proteins | sample M_130807_MF_Meta_FD_87316 | JGI IMG/M metagenome (GOLD analysis project Ga0114969, IMG submission 87316) | Freshwater microbial communities from Lake Montjoie, Canada to study carbon cycling - M_130807_MF_MetaG | ecosystem: Environmental > Aquatic > Freshwater > Lake | place: Lake Montjoie...
CCAGAGTGCGAGATCCGCGGCCGTCATGCCCAGTTCGCCGGCGGCCCACATCCAGTTGTTGCCTTCTGGCGGCGCAGGCCGCAGCGGGCCGGCGCCATAGTGCAGGTATCCGATTGGATCGGTAGCGCTCCAATTCGTGGACGTGACGTCGATCGCCGACTTCATACCGAGCTTGTCGAGAATGCGCGTGCGCAGAAACGTCATGAGCGGCTGGCCCGACACTTTCTCGATGATGCGGCCCACAGCGACGTAGTTCGTGTTGCTGTACTGCCACCGACTGCCCGGCTCGAAGTCGAGATCCGTCGTCGCCCACTTCTTCAGGATCTCGTCGGCCGTGGTGTCTTTCGCCATGAACGGCGCGACGTAGTCGAGCGGATAGTAGTCGCGATAGCCGGCCGTGTGCGACAACAGCTGGCGGATGGTGATGTCTTTCGCGCGCGCGAGATCCGGCAAGTACTTCGCGACCGGATCGTTGAGCGACAGCTTGCCCTCTTCCTGCAGCAGCAGGATCGACGCCGCAGCGAACTGCTTGCTGTTGGATGCGACCTTGTAGCGCATTGCCGCGGTCGCCGGCACGTCGGGGCTGACTTTCGCGTTGCCGTACGCGTGAACGAACGCGACCTTGCCATCGATCACGATGGCGATCGACGCGCTCGGCGTCCCAGACGCCGCGAGCGCGCGTTCGACGATGTCGCCGATGGCTTTCTGTGTGGCGTCGGGCAGTTGCGTTTGCGGAGCGGCGACAAGCAGGGCGAGCAGGCAGATGGCGGCTCGGATCATGTGGGGAGTCTAGTGCAGCACGCAGAAACACAAAAGGCCGGAGCATCAGCTCCGGCCCTTTGTCTGTTTCGTCCTCGAGCGCCTTACTTCTTCACCGGCACTTTCAATTCGTCGAGCTTCGCGATCATGTCTTCCGCCGACGTGGCGGGCTTCACGGCCGTTTCAATCGCCGCGATCTTGCCCGTCTTGTCGATGTAGAACGTCCAGCGGCTCGCCGTGGTGCGCGTGCCCGTCACGACGCCATACGCCTTCGCCGTGGCCATCGTCGGATCGGCCAGCATCGGGAAGTCCGCTTCCTTCTTGTCGACAATCGTCGCGGGCGCGCCGTTTCGGCCCGCCAGTTCTACCTTCGTCGCTTTGGCGAACTTCGTGTTGTCTTCGATGTTGTCCGTGCTCGCCATGAAGTACGTGACTTCGTACTTCTTGATCTTGTCGCCGTTCTCGGCGAGCGACTTGCACTCGATCGTGCAGCCCGACGTGAACGCCTTCGGGAACCACGCCAGCACCACCGCCGTCTTACCGCGGTATTCCGACAGCTTGTGCGTCTTGCCGTCCGTGCCCTGCAAGCTGAAGTCTGGCGCCATGTCGCCGACTTTCAGCGTCATCGCTGCCGGCGCCGTCGCCGCCATCTGCCCGCCAGCCTGATCACCATTCGCACCGAGCGCCGCCGCACTGATGCCCACGATTGCCACTGAAATGAATACCATTGCCGATCGCATCACGAAGCCTCCAGCCGATAACTATACCTACTCGCCGCAGAAAAACGCTGGATCTTGGCGCGGTAGACCTCACTCATACCGCCGGCGCCGATAGGCGCGATGATTTCGTAGGGGCCGAGGCGAGTGCCGGACGCGAGACTCATTTCTTCACCGGCGCGATCTTCCGCAGATAGTCGAAGAAGTTGGACATCAACACGACGTGGTCCTGGGCTGCGCCCTGGCCCTGGACCGGGGCCATGACGATCCGTTTACCGTCAGGATGAAGGTCGTACGGGGAAGAGGCCATCGGGAGCAAGCTCATCGGCGACCAGAGTTGCGGCTTGCCGGCGACGAACGCACCGCCGACGACGCTGAACGGCACAGCCATCAATTTGTCCTGGCCCTGGTCCACCCATAGCAAATCGTGCGTCTCGGCCGACCAGCGCGGAAAGTTCCCGCGACTCGCGGAGACGCGCCACTTGCCGGGCCCCGCGAACTGACGCACGTACACGACAGGGACGTTATCGCCAGCCTCGTTCGAGGAGTACGCGATGAATCGGCCGTCCGGCGAGAACATCGATTGGTTCTCGCTGGCCGGCGTGCTGAGAAACGCGGTGGGTTTGCCGGCGGTCCAGCCCTTGGCCGCATCGCCCTCCATCGGCAGGATCATGAGATCGTCCAACGTGCCGGAATGCGCGGCAGTAAACGCCAGCAACCTGCCGCCCGGATGCCACGACGTCGGCCGCTCGTCGTCCGGACTATCGGTCAGCCGCGTGACTGCGCCCGTGCCGTCGGCGTTCACCCAATACAGGTTGCGGGGGCCGCCGGGCTTGGCTCGATCGGACGCGAACACAATGCGTTTGCCGTCGAGCGTCCAGACAGGATTGGTATCGCGACCGGTCCCAAAGGTCAGTTGCGTCGGGGTGTCCCGCGCCCAGTCGTACACCCAGATGCCCATCCGCTTGCCGTCGGTGATCTCGATTGCGAGCTTCTGTCCGTCGGGCGAGAACCGGGGACCGCTCCAATAGGATTTTGTCGCGCGCAGCACCGACGTCTTGCCGTCGCGCGTCATCCAGTCGATGGGATTGAGGATGTTGGAGGTCACGGCGCCTGGCACGTACGCCAGCGTGCCTTCCCGGGAGAAGTCCACCTGCGCACCACCTGAACTTCCGGACGACGCGAGCCCTTCGATCGCCGGCACGGCCGGCCCGGTCGGCTCGAGGCGAACAGGATCGAACGGCATCGCGAACAGCGTGCCCTGCTGGATGTAGATCAGATGGCCGCCTTCGCCAAGGCTACGGCGCCCAAGCCCGCTTGGCACATAGCGACCGTAGTACGCGCTGGACACGACGACTTTCGCAGGGCCCGCCTTCGCCGAAGCGTCGGTGGAGACGAGCGCAGCAATGATGTTGGCGCCCTCAAAGCCGATAATGGACGAGTGCTCCGTGTAGAGCACGGCCTTCCCGCCCGGCAGCGCTTGAGGCCAGCGTTGCACGTTCCCTCCTTGACTGAGAGTGCCAAACGCGGTCGGCTTCCCGCCGGCCACCGGCACGCGCAGGAGTGCCGTGTTCGCTGCAGAAGACGGACTGAAGATAATCGTGTCGTCGTCGACCCACGTCCCGCCGCGACCCGCTACAACATCGCACAGATTGACCGCCGCCCCACCGGCGGCGGACACCTTCTTCAACTTGTCCCCGGCGAAGAACGCGATCCACTGGCCATCCGGGGAAAAGAACGGGTGAGCCGCACCCTCAGTGCCGGCGAGCGGAGCCGCCTGCAACTGGTCGAGCTTGCGGATGAACAGCCGCGTCTGGCTGTCCTGCAGCGCGGCAAACACCAGTGTTGTCCCGTCCGGCGAGAGAATCGCCGAGGCGCCGCGGCTGGTCACGAGCGATGCGTCGGCGCCGATGCTCGCGAGCAACCGGCGCGGCATCGGCGTGGGCATCGAACGCCACGGAGCCCAGAGAACGATCAGCGCAACCGCGAGCACACACGTCAACGCCCATGGCAACGCGCGCCGCCACAGTGGCGGAGGCGGCGGTGTCAGCGAGACTGCAGACGACACGGGCACCGCGTCGGGCGCGAGCGCGGCGGGATCTTCGAGGATCAGCCGCGCTTCGCCGATGTCGCGCAATCGCCGCTTCAGATCGCGCTCGAGACACCGTGCGATGAGACGCCGCACCGACGCCGGTGTGTCTGCCGGCAACGCCGACAGGTCCGGTGTGTCGCGCAACACCGACACCAGCACATCGCTCACGTCCTCGCCCTTGAACGCGCGCGTGCCCGTGAGCATTTCGTAGAGCACCGCGCCGAACGCCCAGATGTCCGCGCGCTTGTCGACCGCGCGGCCCTTGGCCTGCTCGGGCGACATGTACGCGGCCGTACCGAGGATCATGCCCATGCCGGTCATGGCCGGGCTCGTCATCGTCGGCGAATTCGCAACGTTCGATGATGAGCTTGCGGAGGGATCGCTGGCTTTCGCCAGGCCGAAGTCGAGCACCTTCACCGTGCCGTCGCCGCGGACCTTGATGTTCTGCGGCTTGAGGTCGCGATGGACGATCCCTTGCTCGTGCGCGGCCTCGAGCGCGTCGGCGATTTGCTTCGCGATCGGCAGCGCTTCAGCGAGGGGGATGGCGCCGCGGTTGATGTGGGCCGAGAGGTCCTCGCCCTCGACCAGCTCCATCACGAGCGCAGACAGCGAAACGACCTCGGGAGTCGTTTCGCCCGCCGAACGGAAACTCGAGTTTCCATGTTCACCGTAGTTCCCATTTCGAGGCGAAACGACTCCCGAGGTCGTTTCGACCGCATAGATCTGCGCGATGTTCGGGTGATTGAGCGATGCGAGCACCTGCGCTTCGCGCGTGAACCGTGCAACACGATCGGCATCGAGTGCGAACGACTCGGGCAGCACTTTGATCGCGACGTCGCGGTTAAGTTTTGTATCTTTCGCGCGATACACCTCGCCCATTCCGCCGGCGCCGATGGGCGCGACGATTTCGTAGGGACCGAGGCGGGTGCCGGGGGTGATCTGCACGGTTACTTGCCCGCCATCAACGGCTTGAGTTCACTGAACCAGTTCACGACGATGTCGAGCGCGGTGATTGCGCGCTCGGGTTCCACCTGCTGGATCCGGAGAAACCGCTTGCCGTCCCCGGTCACCACCCACGGTGTATTGCCGTTGATGGATTTGAGAAAGCGGCCCTCGTAGAGCGCGCGAGGTGTTCCGGCAGAGAATGTCGCTCCCGTGGTGACACCGGCGCTCATGAATGTTGCGCCGTTCTGGAAAAACAGTTCGCGACCGTCATGCGACCAGAGTGGCTCGTAGCCGCCGTTGATTGACACCTGATGACGCGGGCCAGGTCCGGGAAATGGCGCGACGTAGATTTCCCATCGCGACGACACGGGCACCTGATACGCGATCCATTTGCCGTCGGGTGAGATCTGGCCGTCGAACTCGCCCCCGGCGGGCTGAAAGAACGGTCGACTCTCATGATTGCCGTCCAAGGCCATCAACCAGATGCCGGAGCCGCCGACCTCCTGCGCGCTGTTCTCATTGAAGACCAGCCAGCGGCCGTCGGGTGAGACCGAGGTCGGCGCCTGCGTGACGTCTGGTTTCGTCATCAATCGCTCTTCGGCGCCCCCGTCCACCGGTCGCCGGAACAGGTTGCGGAGTCCACGTTGCGTAGACCGGTAAATCACGCCCTTGCCATCCGCCGTCCAGACGGGCCCCTGGCTGCTGCCGGCGTTCGGGCCAATCGGCGTCAACGTGTTTCTGCCGAGGTCATACAACCAGAGCGATGTCAGCCCCTCGCGAATCTGAAGGACGACTCGCGTCTGGTCGGGTGCAAGGACGAGTTGTTCGTAATCGCGGTCAGGCTGTCCGACAGGCTCCACCTTTCCAGCCCGATCGACCCACACGAGTCGCTTCGCGTTCTTCGTGCGGCCGCCGGCGGCATACAACAACGTGCCACTCGCCGACACGGCGTAGTTGCCGGTGCCTTCATTGCCGCTCATGGCGGTGTGCTCTGAAACGGTGACGGGGACCGCGCGGCCAAGGTCGGCCTGTGACGGCGTCCACGGCACGGCGCACAGATCGCCGAGGTGCGCGTAGAAGAGCAGTCCGGCCGAAGCGACATAATTCGGCGCGTTGCCGCCTTTCGCGATGATCCGATGCTCGTGCGCGGTCACGAGTTGCGCGGCGATGTCCTGTTCATCATTGCCGGGTCCAGTCCACCGCGCGAACAACAGCGTGTCGCCAGCGATCTGAGGCCAACGGTGACTGATCTCACCTGCGGCCGCATCCTTGTACGAGACTTGCGTCGCGGCGCCACCGCTTTCCGGCACACGCCAGATCGCGCCGATATTCGTCGGCGCAAAATAGATGAAGCCGTCCGCGCCCCAGCTGCCGCCTCGCTCATACGGCGCGTCCGCCAGGGTCTGCAGCGCCGCGCCGCCGATCGCAATCTTCTTCAGTTTTCCGTTGGCGAAGAACCCGACCCATTGGCCATCAGGCGAGAAGAACGGGCTTTCGGCGCCCTCGGTGCCATCGAGCGCCTTGGCGACAGTGCCGCTGATCGGGCGCACGAACACCATCGGTTTGCCGGTGCGCGCCGCGATATAGGCGACGGTGGCGCCGTCACCAGACAGCGCAAACGTGCCCAGGTACGTGCTCAATTCATCCCCGTCCGGCAGCGCGAGGCTCAGATGTGCGACGCCGGCATTCTCGACAGCACGCGCGCGCCAAGGCGCCCACAGCCACAACACCTGGCCGAGACCGATCGCGAACATGAGAGCGAGCACCCACGGCAATCGCGCGGACATCCGCGTCTGTGTGATGAGCGTGACAGGCGCGCTCGGCGCCGCCGCTACGACGCCTGTGTCTGGCGCGCCGGCTTCGATCTTCGCGATCTCCACGCGCGCTTCGCCGATGTCGCGCAAGCGCATCTTGATGTCGCGCTCGAGACACCGCTGAATCAGATTCCGCAATCGCATCGGCGTCGTCGACGGTAGCGCCGCGAGATCGGGCGTGTCCTTCAGCACGGACGCGAGCGTGTCGCTGACATCGTCTCCGGCGAACGCGCGCCTGCCCGTGAGCATCTCGTACAGCACCACGCCGTACGCCCAGATGTCCGCGCGCTTGTCGACGACGCGGCCCTTCGCCTGTTCCGGCGACATGTACGCCGCCGTGCCGATGATCATCCCCATCTGGGTGCCGCGAACGGTCAAGGTCGGGCTGTTCGCGGCGTCCTGGGTCCCGGGTCCAAAGTCCAGCGTCCGGTCCAGAGCCTTCGCGAGTCCAAAGTCCAGGACCTTCACCGTGCCGTCCGCGCGGACTTTGATGTTCTGCGGCTTGAGATCGCGATGGACGATGCCCTGCTCGTGCGCGGCCTCGAGCGCGTCGGCGATTTGTTTGGCGATGGGCAGCGCGTCGGCGAGAGAAAGACGTACGTAGGCCGGAGCTTTAGCTCCGGCGGCTCCGCTGGGGCCGCGTGCGCCCGAGCTAAAGCTCGGGCCTACGTACGAACCGATTAGCTCGGACAGATCCTGCCCGTCCACCAACTCCATCACGATGGCGTTGTCTTCGATCCCATAAATCGCCGCGATGTTCGGATGATTCAGCGACGCGAGTACCTGCGCTTCGCGCGTGAAGCGCGCGACGCGATCCGCGTCGAGGGCGAACGACTCGGGCAGCACCTTGATCGCGACGTCGCGATTGAGTTTTGTATCTTTCGCGCGATAGACCTCGCCCATTCCACCTGCGCCGAGCGGTGCGAGGATTTCATAAAGGACCGAGACGGGTGCCGGGTGTGAGGGTCAAGGAAGGGCCGTCAGTATAGCGGCAGGCCGGCGCATCAGTCAGACGGCAATGGGCATGATCTCGCGGTCGATCTTGCGAGCGTTGGCGATCTGAGCCAGACGCAGGTCATAGATCGCCTGCAGGTTCAGCCATGAATGCGCATCTCCGCCGAAGTACCGCGCCAGGCGCATGGCCGTATCCGCGGAGACGCCTCGCCGTTCGCGCACGATGTCGTTGATGCGCGGCGCAGGCACATGGAGGATCTTGGCCAGCGCATTCGCGGTCAGGCCCGCAGGCCGCAGGAAGTCTTCACGCAACACTTCGCCGGGGTGCACCGGCCGCATGCCATTCTTCATCTTCATCGCAATGCTCCGTCAGTGATAGTCCGCAATCTCGACATCCTCGGGCCCGGCTGTGGTCCAGCGAAAACAAATGCGCCACTGGTCGTTGATTCGAATACTGTGACAGCCCTTTCGGTCGCCCTTGAGGGCCTCCAGGCGATTGCCCGGTGGCGACTTCAAAAACTCCAGCGTCGCCGCGGCGTCCAGCAGTGTCAGCTTGCGCGTCGCCACCGCGGCGATGCTCCCGAACCGCTTCGACTTCCCGGTCTCGAACAACGCTCTCGTGTCGGCAGAGCGGAAGCTCTTGATCACCCGTTCAGAGTATAACGGATAACGTTAAGCGACAAGCCCGTGCAGCGGTCGTCGCCATGTTCGCGGCTTCAGATCGCGATGGACGATGCCCTGCTCGTGCGCCGCTTCGAGCGCGTCGGCGATCTGTTTGGCGATGGGCAGTGCGTCGGCGAGCGACAGGCAAACATTATTTGAATGGCGTGGGGCCCGACTTCTCTCAGGGCGCCGGGGCCCCACCCCCGGCGCAGACGGCTGAAGGCTCTCACGCCCCGTCTCCCTCAGGCTCGAGCTGGCGCTCTCGCCTTCGGGGTGTCCGTGTCGCACTATGACGACGGACAGATCCTCGCCCTCGACGAGTTCCATGACTAGCGCCGTGGAAAACAGATCGGGACTCATGTCCGGCTGGTTCGACCCGGAAATGAGTCCCGATCTGTTTTCCACGGCGTAGATCTGCGCGATGTTCGGATGATTCAGCGACGCGAGCACCTGGGCTTCGCGTTCGAAGCGCTCCCGACGTTCGCCGTCGTGCGCAACGCCACCGAGCAGCACTTTGATTGCGACCTCGCGATTGAGTTTTGTATCGCGCGCGCGATACACCTCGCCCATTCCACCTGCGCCGATGGGCGCGATGATTTCGTAGGGACCGAGGCGAGTGCCTGGTGTGAGCGTCATTTCTTGATCCCCGCCATCCAGTTGACGACGACCGTGATGGGCGCGAGCGGCGCCGGCGTCGCGTTCGGATCGACGTGCGGCTGGATGAAGAGAAAGCGCTGGCCGTCGCGCGAGACGTCGTACTGGTCGACACCCATGTTCGGCTGGGCGATGGGCGACTGAAAGAGCGCCGTCGGCGCGCTGAACTCGAGGGCGCCCGTCTTCGGGTCGGGGGCGACAGTGACGGACATCATCTGGCCGTCGGGCGTGAGGTAGAACAGTTCCTTCCCGTCCGCGCGCCAGCGCGCCTGCCCGCCGCCATGCGCCGACACCTGCTTCCGGTGGTCGAACGCGGGAAACGACGCGACCCACGTCTCCCATGCGCTGGACTCTTGGGTGTTGTAGGACACCCACTTGCTGTCCGGGGAAAAGTGCGGCGAGTCGAGATTCTTTGGCGATTGCGCGAGCAGCTCTGGCTTTCGATCACCTGAAAGCGGCAAGGCGTACAACTTGTACGGCAGCAGGGTGCGAAAGAGCAGGAAGCGGCCGTCAGGTGACCAGTCGTCGACGTACTTGTCTTCACGGGATTCAAACACCAGCGTGGCATCGCGCGTGCCGAGGGCCTGCTGGTAGAGATCGTTCCTGCCCTTTCGCCACGAACCAAACGCCACAGATCGTCCATCCGGCGACCATACTGGATTATTCGCCGAGTTCACCGAGGCGCCGTCCTCGAAGGTGAGCTGGCTCGTAATGTGGCTGGCGAGGTCGAGCGTGAAGAGGTCGGCCCTGCCTTTCCACAACCGGTCAGTCACCAGGCGTTTCTCGTCCGATGAGATCCGCACTTGCAGATAGACGGCAGGGTCGCCGACGGTGCCTATCGCTTTGCCTGCCCGGCTGATCCACGCAAGATCGGCAAGGGCGTTGACGGCCGCGCCCTTGCGGAACACGAGCACGCCCGCGTCCGACACGGAAAACGACGCGCGGACACCCCCCGCATTGAAGACGACGTCATCGGCCACGCGCGCCGGCTCACCGGACAGCTGGAAGCGCCTGGCGTCGAAGGCCTGAGCGAACAGCGTGCCTTCGCGCTGGTACAGGAGGAATCCCGGCCGCACGTACGCCGCCATCGACCTGACATTATCGAGCACCAGCGCCGGCGGCCCGCCGTCAAGTGCTCCGACGTACAGCGCGCTCTTGGCAGACGAGGCGTAGATGAAATGCTGGCCGTCCGGCAGAAACACCGGCAAATAACCGAGGCCCGCTTGCTCCGGGCGGGGCACTACGGTCAGCGGCCCGCCGGCCTCGGAGACGCGGGAGAGCGCGCCGCCAGCGGAGATCACGATCACGCCCTCGTGATTCCATGTGCCACCCTGGAAGGTGCCCACTTCGCAGAGACTCTGGGGCGGACCGCCGGTGACATCGATCTTCTTCAGCTTGCCGTTGGCGGCAAACCCCACGTGACGGCTGTCCGGAGACCAGAACGGCCCCGACGCGCCCTCGGTACCCGGAAGCGGCTGCGCCTGGAGGGACCCGATCGGCCGAAGCCACAGCACAGGGGGCTTTCCGAGCGCTGGTGGTGACGGAAATACGAGGAGACGGCCGTCGGGAGAAATGACCGGTGACGCGTCAATGGCTGAGCCGCCGCCCAACGTGTCAGGCGTCGCGATCGAGAACTGCATCTGTCGATCGTCGATGGGCGCCGCGCGCCAGGGCGCCCACATGAACAGGACCGCAGCCAGCGCGATCGTGGTGACGCCGGCGAGGGCCGCGAGCGCGATGATCATCGTGCGCTTCGGAGGGGGCGCGGCGACGATGGCGCCTGCGGGGATCGTCGGTTCCTCAGCGGATCCGCTGATCACTTCTTCGAGCGCGATCCGCGCGTCGCCGATATCGCGCAGCCGCTTCTTCGGATCTTTCTCGAGACACCGCGCGATGAGATCGCGGATGCGGCGCGGCGTCGAGACCGGCATCGTGCCGAGATCGATCTGCCGCGTCATCACGTGCGCGAGCGTCTCGGGAATCGTCTCGGCCAGAAACAGGTGCCCGCCCGTCAGCATCTCGTGCAGTACCACGCCAAAGGCCCAGATGTCCGCGCGCCTGTCGACGGGCTTGCCCTTCGCCTGCTCGGGCGCCATGTACGCCGCCGTGCCGAGAATCATGCCCATTTGCGTGCCTGGCCCGCCGTAGCCTTGCGCGAAGGCGGCCGCCGTCATCGTCGGCGAGTTCATCGCCGACGCGCCGGACGCATCCGGATCCATCGCTTTCGCGAGACCGAAGTCGAGCACTTTCACCGTGCCGTCGGCACGGACTTTGATGTTCGCGGGCTTCAGATCGCGATGGACGATGCCCTGCTCGTGCGCGGCTTCGAGGGCATCGGCGATCTGCTTCGCGATCGGCAGGGCGTCAGCGAGCGGCATGGCGTGCGGTACGTAGGGCGGAGCTTTAGCTCCGCCGGAACCGGGAATGGCCGAGCTAAAGCTCGGCCCTACGTACCGAGAGATCAAGTCCGACAGATCCTCGCCCTCGACAAGTTCCATGACGAGCGCGCGCGTGTTGCCGCTCTCTTCAATTCCGTAGATCTGCGCAATGTTCGGATGATTGAGCGACGCGAGCACCTGCGCTTCGCGCGTGAACCGTGCAACGCGATCGGCATCGAGCGCGAACGACTCTGGCAGCACTTTGATCGCGACGTCGCGATTGAGCTTTGTATCTTTCGCGCGATACACCTCGCCCATCCCGCCTGCCCCGAGCGGAGCCACGATCTCATACGGGCCGAGCTTTGTTCCGCTCGCGAGGCTCATCGCTGAGCTCCTTGCGTAGTCGAGGGGAGGCGGGTGCCGGAGGTGAGGCTCAAGGTAGAGGCGTGATTATAGAGGCGGAGGGTCTTCGCAGGCGTTGATTGAAGAAACGATTTGGTGGGCCGGCCGCTGATCCTCGACGATTTGTGGATCGCAGCGACCGGCCTCGCCTATCAGATGCCGGATGTGCCTTACTGCCCCGCCCCGCCGCCCCGGCCGCCACCAGGCGCCGACGGAATGACGTAGTCACGTGGCGGATCGACGTCGAGCAGGTACTTCACGAAGTAATCCCAGCGACGCCGCATGATGTAGTTCGCAGGCGCGAAGCCATGGCCGGAGTTCACGACCATGATCAGGTCGAAGTCCTTGTTCGCCTTGGTCAACGCGTCGGCCACGAGCAGCGTGTTGTACGGCGGCACGTTGTTGTCCATCGTGCCGTGGATCAGGAGCAGACGCCCCTTGAGACCCGCGGCCTGGGTCTGCGTCGCTTCGACCGAATAGTTGTCTGTGCCATCGGCATTCTTCACGAGCGGGCCCTGATAGCGCTCGCCCCAGTCGTCTTCGTACTGACGCTGGTCGTGGTTCCCCGATTCGGCGATGCCGACCTTGAAGAAGTCGTTGAACGGCGCGCGAAGCAGCGCGTCTGCCGTGATGAAGCCGCCGCCTGAATGCCCCCACATCGCGGCCTTGTTGATGTCGATCCACGGATACTTCTTCGCCAACTCCTTCATGCCTGCGATCTGATCGGGGATCGTGTTGTCGCGACCCATCTTGCCGTAGTAGGCATCCGTGAACGACTTCGATCGGTTCGGCGTGCCGGTGCCGTCTATGCTGACGACGACGAAGCCGAGTTCGGCGAGGGCCTGTTTATCACCACGCGCGGCCGTGAAGGCACGCGAGCCGACGCTGCCCGACTGCGGGCCGGGATAGGCGTTGTTGATGATGGGGTACTTCTTCGCTGGATCGAAATTCGTCGGCCGGAACAGCATGCCGTAGATTTCATCTTTGCCGTTGGCCGCCATCATCTTGATCTGCATCGGCGGCTTCCAACCCGTCGCGAGCAATTTGGAAATGTCGGCTTTCTCGAGCGGCATGATCAGCGCGCCTGTGACGCCATCGCGCAGCGTCGTCTGCGGCGCCACATCCGGCTGCGAGAAGGTGTCGATCACGTACTTGCCGTCGGGCGAGATCTGCGCGGTGTGCGTGCCGTTGTCTGGCGTCAGCGACACGTTGTTCTTGCCGTCGAGGCCGACACGATAGAGGTGCGTGAAGTACGGATCCTGCCCCTTTTCTTTGCCGACTGCGTCGTACCACATCGTGCGCGTGGCCTTGTCGAGCCGCGCGATGCGCGTGATCGGTCCGACGCCGCTCGTGATCGAGTTCTTCACCTGGCCGGTCTTGACGTCGTAGAGATACATCTGCGCCGTGCCTTCGCGCTGCGAGTACCACAGGGCTTCATCGCTGTCCCAGAGGATCTGCCACTGCACGCGCGTCTGCACGTGTGTGTCGGCCGACTCGGTGAAGAGCATCTTGACGGCGCCCGTCGAGACATCCGCGAGCTTCGCGACCGACGACCGGTGGTACCGATCGGTCGATACAAATCCGAGGCGCGCGCCATCCGGACTCCACAAGTACTCGCCCATGTCGATGTTGTCTTCCGACATCGCCCGGTGATAATCCGGCGCCATCTGCAGACGCGTGATCTTGCCCGTCTCGACGTCGATGATCACGCGGCTGATCATCGCGACGACCGTGTCACCTGGCAGCGGATACTTCCACGCGCGCAGCACGGGATGCCCGCCGTTCACCGGCGTCTCGACCAAATACATGTCGCCGACCTGCCGCTCATCCTGCTGCTGCGTCGCGATCTTCTTCCCGTCGGGCGACCACGACAGCGACGGCGCCGCGCTCGTCGTCCAACCGGCATTGCTCGTCGCGTAACCGAAGTCTTTCGCGCCATCGGTCGTGAGCTGACGCTCCGCTCCTGTCGCGACATCCTTGACCCACAGATTCCAATCGCAGATGAAGAGCGCTTTGCTGCCGTCAGGCGACATCGACGGCGGCGGTGCGCCGCTCGTGCCGGTGACGTTCGGTCCACACGTCTTTGTGATCGCGACGCCGCCACCGCCACCACCTCGGCCGCCGCCGCGACCGCCACCGCCCGCGCGCCCACCGCGGCCAGCCGCGCCGCCCGCTGCAGGAGCAGGACCACCGGCCGGGGGCGTTGCCACCACCTCGCGCGTCTTCTTCACGGGGTCCACGACAACGTTTTCAGTCCCGGTCAATGTGGTGCGGACGTACGAGAAGCGACCGTCAGGCAACCACGTCGCGTCTGCCGTACCTCCGACAACCAGTCCGTTCAGGGCAGGCGCGAGCATCTTGGTCGCGCGATCGTAATCGGCGACGGTCAGCGCGCGCTTGGTCTGCGCAAACGCGACGGTCGTCATGATCGAAATAAGCACGAGAATGCGGACAAGAGAGCGGGTCATCGAGGGGTCCTCCGGGAAAATGCCGGGTCTGATGCTACCGCTTTCACGGCCCCGCGTGCGCGACTACTATCTCGTTATGCCACAGTCAGGTCGCGGACGTCTCCGCCTCGTTGGTCTCTCGCTCGCATTTGCGGCGTCGGTCGTCAGTCTCCGCGCCGACACCTATCCACGGCAAGCCGGCGTGGATGCGCAGCATTACGTCTTTCGCCTGACGCTGCTCGCCAATGAGTCGAACGAGATCCAGGGAGAAGCCACCGCGAGGCTGCGAATTCTGAACGCCGGCGTCAGGGACGTCTTCCTCGACCTGAGGTCGGCAACGCCAGACGGCAAAGGCATGACGGTGACCGAGGTCACGGCGCGTGGACAGGCGGTGGCCTTCGAGCACACGGGCAACCGCTTGCGGCTGCCGCTGCCGACGGGCACCACGGCGGGATCGGACGTGACATTCACGATCCGGTATCACGGCGCGCCGGCCAACGGACTGCGACTCCTCAACAACATCCACGGCGACCGCACCGCGTTCAGCGAGAACTGGTACAACCAGGCGCGTCAGTGGCTGCCGACCATCGATCACATCGCCGACAAGGCGTCCGGTGAATTCATCGTCACGACACGCGCCGACTATCAGGTGATCAGCAACGGCGCACTCACCGAGCAACTCGACCTGCCCGGCGGACTGCGGCGCACACACTATGTGCAGTCGGCGCCGATCTCGTCCTGGCTGTTTTCACTGGGCGTGGCGCGTTTCGTCGTCAAGCACGGCGGAACCGTGCGGGGCGTGCCCCTCTCCTACTGGGCATTTCCGCAGGACGCCGAGAAGGGGCTCGCCGCGCTCGAGAAGGATGCGCGCGGGTCGTTCGAGTTCTTCTGGGACCATGTCGGACCGTTCCCTTACGACAAATTGGCGCACGTCGAGGCGGCCGGCATGGGCGGCGGCACCGAACATGTGAGCAACATCTTCTACGGCGAGAAGGGCGTCACGGTGGGCAGTGCGCCTGTCGTGCATGAGACGGCGCATCAGTGGTTCGGCGATGCGGTGACCGAGAACGACTGGAACGATGTGTGGCTCAGTGAAGGCTTTGCCACCTACTTCACATTGCTCTACACGGAGTTCGCCAGCGGGCGCGACGCGTTTGTGGATGGCCTGCGCCGCAGCCGGGACACCGTGCTGCGCCTCGAGAAGACGACCCCGAACACGCCGGTCGTGCACGTCAATCTGAACGAAGCCTCAATCAGCCCGAACAATCAGTTCGTGTATCAAAAGGGCGCGTGGATGCTGCACATGCTCCGCGACACGATTGGCACGGAGCCGTTCTGGCGAGGCATTCGCCTTTACTACCAACAACACATGAACGGCGTCGCCTCGTCAGACGACTTGCGCGGCGCGATGGAACAGGTGTCGGGACAGGATCTTTCGTGGTTCTTCCGTCAGTGGCTGAATCGAAGCGGTGTACCGACTGTGGAGGGCTCGTGGCGCTATGACGCGACGACAAAGCAGGTGGTGGTGACCGTGCGTCAGACGCAGGCGGCCGAGCCGTATCGGCTCTCGATCGGCGTCGGCGTGTCTGCGACGATTGGCGCAGTACCGCGAGTGCAGCAAATTATGCTGACTGGCCGCGAAACAACGATCAATATTTCTGCGAGCACTGAACCCACAGCGGTGACGCTGGATCCGGGTGAGTGGCTGCTTGCAGAGTTCGGATCATTTCAGAAGGCGGTGCGATAGATTACGCGGCTGACGTACCGCGCATCGGTTTCAGCAAACCAAAGAACGCCGGGATTGCGATGAGATACACCGCACCGGCCGTTCCGATCACGACCGCCAGACCGAAGGCTGTCGCCACCAGCGGCACGAGCGCTGCGCCGATCACCGAGAAGCAGCCGTTCACACCCCAGGCCCAGAGGAACATCTCCTCTTTCTTGAGACGCGTGAGCGCGCCCATGCCGGTGGCCATCGGGAAGCCCATCAGAAACGCGGGCGGCGCAATCAGAATGAAGCAGCACACCAGGCGCAGGGCGTACGGCAAACCGCCGATCGCGTTCAGCACCGGATTAAGTAGCAGGCTGTACGCAATCAGCAGCACGCCAATCGACGCGCAGACCTTGGGCAGCGTGACACGCGCCTGGCTGGCAAACCGCTCCGACACGAAACTGCCGATGCCGGAGAACACGAGCATGCCGGTGATCAGCACGGATGCCGACACCGTGGCGTTCGACAAGGCCTGCACGAACTGCGCGATCAGGCCGACTTCCACGGTGATGTAGCCGAAGCCGAGGCATGCGAAGTAGATGATCGTCTGCGCTTTGCCGGGATACCGACTGAACGCCGTCCGCCAGCCGAACACGACGGGAATACCAATCACGATGACACCCGAAACGCAGGCAATCGACAGCGTCGCCCACAGCAACAGGTAGCCCCACTCGTCCTGAAACAACTCGAGACGATCCGTGATCAACGGCAGATCTGTCGGATGCACGTACGCTGCGAAGTACGGACGCTTGTTCGTGAGCGGGCGCACGTCGAACAGGTACTTCTGTTCAAACGTGTTCCAGTCATTACGAATCAGCGACTGCCACGCCAGTTGATAGAGCGACGTGGCCGGAACGACGCTCGCATCACCGTCGGCGGCGACCAGCGCCGCGCCTCCGCTCGTCGCCGCATCGGTCGACGTGGTCGAAAAGATCGTGCTCCGGAAGTCGCCGAAGACATGCTCCGCTTTCTTCTGATCGACGACGATGCCCGGTGAATAGATTTCATCGAACGACATCGACGACGTGTGCTTGCGCAGCGTCGCGATGTCGGCGGCCGAGAACCCGCCTCGCTTGTAGAGCACAGTGACCGTCGACAGATAGCTCGACGCCACGAAGAAGTTCTTGCTGATGTCCACGTCGCCATTCGCTTGCGCGGCCGCCGCCATCGTGGCGTACAGCTTCAGCACGGACTTTGGTGGCTCTTCTTTGTTCCACAGCGTTACCGACAACACGCCCTTGTCGGTCAGCGAGCGCATGTAGTGCTGCATCGCTTCCTGCGTGTACGAATACTTTTCAACGATGGCGAACCCGCCTGGGTTCGACAGGCCGGCCGAATCCGCGAGGGAAAGGTCAACAACGTCGTAGCGCTCGTTGGTGTTGGCCAGGTACAGGCGACCGTCGTACGGAATCACGCTGACGCGGCTGAGAATATCGCCGGTGAATTTCTTCAGGACGTCACTCTCGCGAAAGGCCTGCAGCAGCGCGGGGCTCGACTCACCCACCGTCACACTCGACGCTTTGCTGTGTAGTGCGACCATCGTCGAGATGCCGCCACCAAACTGCACGACGAACGTCTTGGGTGCGGTGGTGATGAGGTACGGATACACCATCGGCAGATAGTGAAAGTACGCCGAGTCTTTGTCAGACAACTCGCGCATCACGCCGATCGGGCCGTCGCCGTCCATGTAGAGCCCGAGGTACGCGTTCGCAGGCATCTGGGCGAGATTCAACGACGCGTTGTCGGAGAGACCCGGCGCAAAGTGCAGGTACGAGCTGCTGTAGACCTCGATGTGGCCGAACGGCGAGACGCTGTCGTACTCGCGCTTCGCATCTGGAAACTTGCGCGCGTACGACACGCCTTTGTAGTCGGACACCGCCAGCGTGGTGGCGTTGAGACGTTCCGGCAACGTGAGATGCGCGGCGCCAGAGACGACGGCCAGCAGGACCATGACGATCGCGCCGAGGGGTCGGCCAAGACCCGCGAACCACAGCACGCCACCGACACCGCCGAGCACCACCGGCACGAGGACGAGATTCTCGGAGGGCACGAAGAACAGCGCCACGAGCGTGAGCAGACCGCAGAGCCCCGAGCCAAGCAGATCCGCGAAGTACACGCGACCGAAGACGGTCTTTGCGCGCAGGAAGACGGTGCCGAGAAACACGCTGCCGGCCAGAAACGGGAGCAGGTAGAGCGCGAAGTTGGCGACGAGGCGCCACTTCTGCAGTGGATCAGATACCAGGAAGATGGCGTTGAACGGCAGCTGCTGCGCCATCAGGTTCGCACCGATGACGAGTGGCGCGAAGGCGCCGAGCGACGCGGCGATCACGCCAAACCAGTGACGCTCAAACCAGGGACGCGCCAAACACATCACGGCGCTCGTCAGACCAAACCCGAGCATCGCGAGGCTGACGACGAGCGACCCGAAATGCGCCCAGCTGCCTTCCGAGAAGATCCGCATCACGCCGATTTGCAGCGCGATCACGGCGCCGGCCACGCTGCCGACCGCGGCGTACATCAGTGCCTGGCGGGCGCCTGTTTGCGCCCACTCAGGACTGGCAGAAACGTTGGAGTCGTCGGCGGGCGACGAACTCACTTGTTGTGTGTTCCGACGATGCCGTTGGCTTCGAGTTTGGTGAAGGGCACGAACGGCACAACCTTGCCGTTGTAGATGTCTGAGCGCGCGATCTTCACCGTGCCGTCAGGATTGGCTTCCTTGGTCACCTTCAGCACGTGCTGCGCGCCGGGAGGGCCCACGGGAATCACCATGATGCCGCCGACTTTCAACTGCTGCAGAAGCGCCGGTGGCACGTGGTCGATGCCGCACGTCACGACGATCTTGTCGAACGGGCCGGCTTCTTCCCAACCGAAATAGCCGTCGGCCTGCTTGGTGCGCACGTTCGAGTACTCGCTGTAACCGCGCGCGATGAGACCGTCGTACACGCCGCGCGTGCGCTCGGCGAGCGGCTTGATGATCTCGATCGTCCAGACCTTGTCGGTGAGATGGCCGAGCATCGCGCTCTGGTAGCCGGAGCCGCTGCCGATCTCGAGAACCTTGTCGCCCTTCTTGATGTCGAGCGTGCTCGTCATGCGGCCGACAGCGTGTGGGCCGGAAATCGTGACACCGAAACCAATGTCGAGAAAGTTGTGATCGTAGGAGTGCGTCTGCGCGTTCTTGCGCACGAACTCTTCGCGCGGCGTCAAGAGAAACGCGTGACGCGTCTGCTCATTGAGCAAATCGCCGTTGGTCACCATCGCCTGGTACCGATCCCAACGCTCGGCGAGGAACTTTGGATCCTCATCGCGATTGGTCACCATCCATTCGATGAAGTGCTCTTTGCTGTCGACGGGCGGCGCCATGTCGTACGCAAACACCGTCGACGGACGCGCCTTTCGATTCGGCCCGACCGTTGACGCGGCAGAGCTCGTGCCTTCCGGCGTCGAGGGTGCAGATGCGGGGACGGCCACGGGGGTTGCGCCACTGGATGGGGCACTCGTCGGTGCCGATGCGTCAGACGAAGGCTTGGTTTCGACCGCGGGGACTGCGGGAGTTGCCGTCTTGCTGGAGCCATTGCAGGCCGACATCACACACACGGCCAATACGGCAACGCTGGCCACACTCGACGACACGAATTGCTTGTTCATCCATTGATTGTCGCCCATTCCGGCCTCAAAATCGTGGCCAGAATGTAGAATCCCCGGCCATGGCTCCCACCTCGCGCTTCGTCAACATCGCTGACCTCAGGCTGGGCGCCAAACGACGGCTGCCGAAAGTGGCGTTCGACTACATTGACGGCGGCGCTGACGGTGAAGTGACGTTGCGGGAGAACAGCCGGGCATTCGAGGACATCGCGTTCCGACCACGCTCCGCGGTCGCCACCCGTACATGCGATCTGTCGACGACCGTGCTGGGGACAAAACTCGACGTGCCCTTCATGCTCGCGCCCGTTGGCAGCAGCCGCATGTTCTTTCCGCGCGGCGAAGAAGTGGCCGCGCGCGCCGCCGGCGACGCCGGCACAGGTTACATTCTCTCGACGCTTTCAGGGTGCCACGTGCAAGACGTGAAGGCGGCCACCCGTGGGCCGGTCTGGTACCAGCTCTACCTCCTTGGCGGACGTGACGTCGCGATGAGCGCGATCGAGCGCGCAAAATCCGTCGGCTGCTCCGCTCTGGTCGTCACCATCGATACACCGGTGGCCGGTCTGCGCGAGCGCGATCATCGCAATGGCATGAAGGGCCTGGCCTCAAGCAAGCCGCTCGAGATGCTGCCGCACATTTTGCAATTCCTCGCGCGCCCCCAGTGGCTTGCCGCCTACCTCGCCGACGGCGGCTTGATGAAGTTTCCCAACGTCGTTTTGCCGAGCGGGCCGATGCCGTACGCGGACGTCACCGCCGCGCTCGAAGCGTCGATGGTGAGCTGGGACGATCTGAAGTGGATTCGCGACGCGTGGCAAGGCAAGGTCGTCGTTAAAGGCGTGCACACGGCGGACGACGCGCGGAAGGCGATCGACGCCGGCGCGGATGCGGTCGTGGTCTCGAATCACGGCGGCCGCCAGCTGGATGGTGTCGCTGCGACGATTCGTGTGCTGCCGGAAATTGTCGCGGCGGTGCAGCAACTGAATCCGCAGGTAGAAGTGCTGCTCGATGGCGGTATCCGCCGCGGTGGCGATGTGGTGAAGGCGCTGTGCATGGGCGCACGTGCCGTGCTGGTCGGCCGCGCCTACGCCTACGGCCTCGGCGCAGCCGGCGGCCCGGGTGTCACTCGCGCCATCCAGATCCTCCGCACCGACATCGTCCGCACCCTGCAGCTGCTGGGCGTGGGATCGACGGCGTCGCTGGACGGCTCGTTCGTGGATGTCCCCCCCGGCTGGCTCGCCCGTCGTCCGTAGCGTCCAATGATCAATTAAAGCCGGGAGTTAGTTACCAATTAACTCCCGGCTTTTTTTAGCTTGGCGTAGAAGACTTCGATTGGCTTGAACGGGCCGAGGCGATGTTGTTCGATCGGAAAGGGATCCGCGTAGGGGCCGTAGGGATTGTCGATCGGCTTGGTCGTGCGGTCGGGGTAGTCCTTGTCGAGCCCCGCCATCTCCGGGCGCGGCTGGACGTTGATGTAGGCGGCCACATCAAAGGCCTCTTCATCAGACAAGTCGGCCTTCCCGAGCGGCATCCGCGTCTTGATGAAACGCGCCGCCGTCAGCACGCGATGCGTGCCGGCGCCGTCATTGAAACTGTCTGGCCCCCAGAGTGGCGGGAACACGTAGCCACGCGCCGGAGTGTTGTTCGATCGCAGCCCAAGGCCATCCCCGCCATGGCAGATGGCGCACCGTGATTCATAGACGCGCTTGCCCGCTTCGGGATTGGCCGCGCGATCGGGCGTCGCAAACGCCTTCGGCTCGTGCGCCGCGCGACGACTGGCGCTGGTGACGACGTACTGCTCGCCGAGCGTTCTGAGGTACATCGACATCGCGTTCATCTCGACGCTGTCGAGTGGCAGCGCTCGACCGTTCATGCTGCGCGTCATGCACCCGTTGATGCGCTGCTTGATGTCGCCCAGACCGCCGTCCCGCCCCGACACCCGTGGATATTTCGGGAACGCTTCAACCAGCGCGAGTGTGCCGGGCTCGGTGCCCGCCTTCAGATGACAGGACCCGCACTGCAGCCGGCTGCCGGTGTATCGCTTCTCTGGATCAGGCTGATCAGGCCCCATCAACATGGACGTCTCCATCAGCAGGCGTCGCCCATAGTCTTCGGTTGCCTCGGCCGCCGCGGAACCCGCCGGGGCTGCCCGACGATGCGCCATCGATGTTCCGGCTCCAACGATGACAACGCCGGCGACGAGACTGATGATGATTGTGAACTTCATCGCGGTCGTCGCTCCTCATCGAACTGGCGCAGTTGCGCGTCGAACACATGCTTGGGCTGCTCAACCCAGGCGCGGAAGTCGGGGCGCAGCAGCCAGGCAAGCGTGAACGCCGCGCTCATCACGATCGACAGGATCACGACCGCGTCAAAGATCATCGGCGTTCCTCCTTCGCATCTCCGGTGTAGAGGCTGCGAACGTAGTGCACCACAGCCGTGATGTCTGCGTCGCTGAGTCGGGTCGTCCACGGCGCCATCGACGTGCCGTCGATACCACTCGTGAGTGCGCGCAGGGCTGCGGACGGAAGCGGCTGCTGTTTCTGAAAGTTCGTGGGCGCGACGGCCAGCGACGTCGCGCTGAATCCGTCACCGGCACCGCGCTCGCCATGACATTGCGCGCAGTTGGCGGCATAGACGCGCGCGCCGCGGTCATCGTCTGCAGTACGTAGGCCGGCCTGTTCCTCAAGGGCGGCGCTCTGACTAAAGCTCTGCACCGCCGCAACGAGCGCCGCGATCCTGTCGAGCGGCTGATCGCGCCACGCCGGCATCGACGTGCCGGCAACGCCGTTCCACAACGTCTCTGCGATTCTCCCGGTGGAATAGCGATGCGCGGACAGATTCGATGGACGTGGACGAACCCCCCCCGCACCTGGTCCGTCACCAACACCCGTCGCACCATGACAGCCCGCGCAGTGGTTGGCATACAGCTGCAGGCCCGCAGCGCGATCGCCAGCGCTCGGCAGCGCAGGCACCGCACCGGTGCGACGCGCGCGCGCAGGGTGCGCATTCAACTCTTTCATCTCGAATGCCATCTGCGCCATCTCATCGTCGGGACAATGACAGGCCTCGCGCGCACGCGCTTCACCTTCCGGCGCCGCGAGTTCGCGCGCACGACCGAGGGAGGCGAGATAGGCGACCAGAGCACGACCGTCGTTCGTCGGCCGATTCGCCGCGCCTTCAAAGAGCGACGCGTATGAGGGCATCACCGAGAGGGGCACGACCGCGCGCGGTGCGTAGAGATGCGCGAACTGCCAGTCGTCCGGCCGCGTGCCGCCTTCGCGCGCCAGGTCGGGCCCGATGCGGCGCGTGCCCCACATGTGCGGAAAATCGAACTGCGTCTCCCACGCGAGCGTCGGCGCACCGAAGCGCGTCATGTCGGCGTGGACGTAGCGCACCTGCTGCGTGTGGCAATACGCACACCCTTCGCGGGCATACACGATGCGTCCGCGCTGCTCGCTCGCCGTGAGCGCCGGCAACTTCGCTGGCCCCATCGCACGCATGTCGGCGTTGAGCGCGCGTGTCGGCAGGACACCAAGCAGGACGACTGATACAACGAAGAAGACGACGCCGGCCACGCTGGCGACCAGGTACGCCATCCGCACAGTGCGTCCGGACTGCGCGCTCATGCGGCCTCCGTCGCAGTTCGTGGCAGGTCGTCCGCGTGAGGTCCCGTCGTCAGACCGAGCCACAGCGCCACGAAACCCGCCACGATGGGAATCGCGGAGAGGCTGCGTACGATCCAGTACGGTCGCGCGGCCACGACCGAGTCGAGCCAGGGCGCACCCGATCGCCAGAGGGCAGACTCGACGAGACCGGCTGCCGTCAGATCAATCACCATCACCAGCACGCCCACAAACATGAGCCAGAACGCCCAGCGCATTGCGCGCTCGTTGTAACGCGCCGACGGGAGCCGCTGCCACGCGTGCGCGAGTCCGCCTGCGGCGGCAAACGATGCGAACCCGAGCATGGCCAGGTGCGAGTGGCCGATGACCCAGTCGGTGAAGTGCACGGCCTGGTTGATCGACATCTGCGCTTGCAACGATCCCTGCACGCTGACAACAAGATAGAAGATCGTCGACATGATCACGAAGCGCAAACCCGCGTCGCGTGGAAACACTCCTGATCCGCGGACCGACAACAGCAGATTGGCGACGACGATGATGACGTCGACACCGAGCAATGTTGAGGCGGCGATGGCGGTCAATTGTGCCGACATCGGGATGACGGAGAACACGTAGTGGTGCGTGCCGTTGAGCGGATAGAGGAAGAACAGCAGCCAGAATCCGAGCATCGACAGAAAGTGGCTGTAGATCGGTCGCCGCGTCGAGGCGGGAATCACGAAGTAGATCACTGCCAGTGCGAGGGGCGTGACGTAGAGACCGACCGCGTCGTGAATCCAGAGGCCACTGAACGCGGCGCCGCTCGCACCGGGCACGAGTTCCGGCACGAGATTCCCCATCGGATACGCGAGCGCCGTGAAGACGAGCGCGCCGATGATGTACCAGCTCGACACGTACAGATGCTCAATGCCGCGCGCGAAGAATGGCGGCAGAAACTGCACGATCGCCAGCAGCAGCGCGAGCACGACCACGGCATCGACCACGAGCGGAAACTCCGCCCACTCCAGCGGCTGACTGACACCCGCGAGCACGAGCATCCAGCCCGGCATAATCACCGCGAAATTCCAGAGGCCGAACAGCCAGCGGCCGAGCTGCCGACTCGTGACCGAGCGGCCCGTGAGAATCGGCACGGCGTGATACAGAAACGCGAAGAACGCGTTGCCGAGCCACGCGAACATGATGCCTTGCGTGTGTGCAAAACGCAGGCGGCCCCAGCTGAGCCAGACAACGTCGCCGGTCAAACCCGGATCGATCAGCTGAAGAGACGCGACGATGCCGAATGCGGCGGCGATGAGGAGCGTGACGATGGCGGCCAGGCCATGCGCGCGAACGAGCTCTGCGTCGATGGTCAGCGCGGCCGGCCGCGCGGTGTCACGGAACGTGTCGTTCACAGGGGTCGACGTCTCACGCCACAAGAATGCTGTAGCCGTATTCCTGCGCGCGCGTGGTCGCCACCACGCCCGCGGCCATCAAGTGGCCGTTGGGCACGAGGTTGGCGATGAGCTCCTTGTGAATCTCGTCGGTGTTGCCGCTGATGGCCGTCGCAATCTGCCCGGCGATGCGTCGCGTGGCCAGACCGCAGACGGCAAAGTGGACGCCGCGTTTGGCGAGGCTCGCGATGTTGCGTTGCGGATTCGCGGTCGGCGGCTCGGTGCTGCGTGGATTCACGTACTTCGCCGAGTCGGCGAGCGCCTTGCCGTACTTCGCCCAGATGGTGTCGGTGTAGGCGAAGACGGTGCCGTTGTGGCGCAGGCAAACGATGGTCGCGATGTCGGCGTCCTCGAGCCCATAGCCCGACTTGTTTGCGGTGAAGAGGTTGCCGGCGTAGAGCAACGCGCTCGACACGCTCTCGGTCGCCGCTGAGTCAATGAAAACCCGGTGTTTGCCAGGGAGTTCATCGAACCAGGCGTCTTCCTTGTGGCGGGCCGGCGAAAAAGCGGCTCGAGCCTGCGCCTTGGTCGGCGAACCGGCGATAGCCACACCCGCCGCCACAGCGCTCACGGCCGACAGCATGGCCCGACGACTCTGCGTGGACTGCTTCATGGCAGAAAGCATAAGGGGTCAGAGCCCTTTTCCACAGAAAACCGCCAAAGAGGGACAGAGGTCCACTTTTGTGGACCTCTGTCCCTCTTTGGCGGTTTTCTGTGGAAAAGGGCTCTGACCCCTTATGCTTTTGTGCCGATTACAGGGCGTGGCGATGGACACGCACCAGAAGGCACTGCAGGTAAATCTGGACCCGGGGACCTATGGCACCTTGGCCGAGATCGGCGCCGGGCAGGAAGTCGCGCGCTGGCTGTTCCGGGTCGGCGGCGCGGCCGGCACCATCGCGAAGGCTATGTCGGCCTACGACATGACGTTCAGCGACGCGATCTACGGCCCCTGCGAGCGGTACGTCAGTCGCGAGCGGCTGGTGAAGATGCTCGACCACGAGTTCGCGCTGCTGGTCGAGCGACTTGGGTCGAAACGCGGTCCCGCGTCGCGCTTCTTCGTGTTCGCAGACACGGTAGCGACACGCAGCTACTCGCGGCAGGAAGATGGCCACGGTTGGCTCGGCGTACGGTTTCAGACCGCCCCGCTGGCGGTGCCAACCGAGGTCACGATTCACGTGCGCCTGACCGATCTCGAGATGGACCAACAGCAGGAGGCGCTCGGCATCGTCGGTGTGAACCTCGTGCATGCGGCCCTGTTCGGGGACGGCAACATCGACGCGCTGATCCCGTCACTCATCGATAGCCTGACGACCGATCGCGTGGAGGTCGACATGATCGAGTTGTCGGGGCCGGGGTTCGCACACGTCGACAACCGGTTGGCGAGTCTCAAGCTCGTCGAGCACGGGCTGACCAACGCCGCGCTCTTCACGGCGGCGGGCAAGGTCGTGCAGCCGTCTGACGTGCTCTACAAGAAGCACATCCTCGTCGAACGCGGCAGTTTTCGACCGGCCACGAGTGTCACGGTCGACATGCTGCGCGGTGCGGAAGCGCAGTTTCGACAGGAAGCGGATGTCACCGGCGAACCCGTGGTCGTGCTGTTCGAGATGACGCTCAAGAATCTGCGCACAAACGGCGACGCGATCGACGCGCAGGATTTTCTGGACCGTGCGGACATCCTCGCGACGCTGGGGCACACGGTCCTGATCTCCAACTTCGGCGAATACCATCGGCTGGCTGCCTACCTGTTCCGCTACACGAAAAAACGCATCGGCCTCGTGATGGGCGTATCTCAGCGCACGCACCATCGCAAGGATCAGCGGCGTGAGCATGGCGGCTTCAACCAGCGGGCGAGCCAGCACGTACTGCAGCGTGCGCCGAACAACAACGCGAAAACCCAGGACCTCTTGCTGGAGTACTGCATAGGCAATGACTGGCGGCACGAGGAAGATGATGTATTGCGGCCAGTGGCTCGGCATTCCAAATGCGAGAAGGACCATGGTGAGCCCATTCAACGCCATCCCAATGCCGATGGCGCCAAGCAGCCACCCAAACCGAAGTCGCGCCTCGCGGCCCTCAAGTGTGCGGAGCCGCCAGACGATCAGGGCAACCACACAGGCTACGACCCCCCAGTTCGCCACCGACAACGACCGAAAGCTGAAGATGCCCTGGTAGAGCGGCAGCGTACTTCCCGTCAGGCGCAGTGGTAAATGGCGCGCGACGACGCTGGCCCATACCTGCGCGACCAGGACAAGATCAAAGATCAGCACGAAATACGAGAGTCGGCGCCACAGGGAACCGCGCCCCACCGGAACGGGGAACAGCATCAGGAAACGAAACGCAGCAAAATCGGCCAACAGCGACAGGCCGCGCAGAAACTGAAGCGCGTCGGGCAGTGGCCATCCAAACTGCCCCAACCGCATACCGGGGCCGCCGCCCCAGCCGAGTGCCAGCAACCAGCATGCGAACGCCGCCCAACGCGACATCGCATCGTCTGGACGTTTGAGGGCGATCAACAGACCACAAACGAAATACACCACTGCTGTGAGCGCGTCGAGCCATACGAGTGCCCACGGCAGGGTGGTCGGCTTAGTTGTTACCGGCGCGGTGATGTCAACGGTCACGCCGTCTCTCACGACCGTGAGCGTGAACGAATCGCCCGGGCCAAGATGCTCCAGGCCGAACAGCGGAGTGCCTTGTCCCAACTCGACGCCGTCAACCCGAACGATGCGGTCCCCTACCCGCAGCGGACTGCCGACCGACACTCTGTAGATTCGACCGAGCACTGGCGCGGCGCCGGCCACAAAGCCGAACTCCCTGCTGCCAGAACTCCTGCTCACAGTGAAGAGCATGGCCCACACGATCTGGACCACCAACACGGTCACTGCCAACCAGGTGACGATCTGAAATTGTCGAGTGCGCGTCATTGCGAGCGACAGTGTAGCCGCTGCGCGAAGGTGACGTCTCGCTCTTCGCGCCCCTACGCCGGAAACAACGGCAGCCCGGCGAGTGTCGCGATGCTCTGGCGCTTCACACGTTCTGTCGCGGGTTTTCGAGGGGCTTCGTCGGCGTCGCTGACATCCATCAGCACTTTCGCGTGCCATCGCTCGCGCTGTTCCCACTGCACGAGAGCCTCGAGCACGGCGTCTTCCTCACGATCAAAGCGGCCGCTCGCGACGGCGGCCGCGACAAGCGCCTGCTGATCTGGCGTCAGTTCGATCTTCATGGCCGCGTCTGCTACTCCGCTTCCGAGCTCAGCAGTTCAGACCCGCGCTTCAGGATCGCCTGCACCACACCGTTGATCTTGAAGCCGGGCCGCACCACGACTTGCTGATGGTGCTTCTCGGTCGACTCGGGCTTGAGGATGCCGTAGCCGGGGCCC
>Ga0114969_10000777_pt1 | contig 27617 bp, 26 predicted proteins | sample M_130807_MF_Meta_FD_87316 | JGI IMG/M metagenome (GOLD analysis project Ga0114969, IMG submission 87316) | Freshwater microbial communities from Lake Montjoie, Canada to study carbon cycling - M_130807_MF_MetaG | ecosystem: Environmental > Aquatic > Freshwater > Lake | place: Lake Montjoie...
GAACAGGATTTAACGGTCCTGCGTCCCGCGCCGCGGGTCCTCGCGCGGGACGGCAAACGTGTGCTACTGGGCAATTTTCCTCCCGGCGGATGATCGCTCGGGGCGGCCCGGCGCCTGGTCGTCGCGCCGGCCTTCGCCGACTCCATCGGGCTCACCGACCGGGGATCCCGATGGCGAATCTCACCTGTCCCAAGTGCGGCTGTCCGATCGCGGTCGATCGAGGTGTGCGGCGCGGTAGCGTCGTCTTCTGCTGCCAGGGCTGCGTCGACGGCGAGCGCTGCGAGCACGGCTGCACCGCCGAGATGGACCCGGCCAAGGGGGCCGGTGGGCCGGGGGTGGTTAAGCACTGGTCACCCAACGCGGGGTTGAGGGTTTGAAATACGGAACATCAGGCGGGCTGTCCTGCCCGGGGGCTGGTGCCCGGGTCCGGCCGACGCTAGGCTGAGCGCGATGAGCAAGTCCCAGACGGAGCAATTCCTGCACCCCGACGGACGCCCGGGTGCGACCGACCAGCGGGATTCCTTTTTCACCTCCCGCTTCGACGACGCGCTGGCGTGGGCCCGGAAGTACGCCTTCTTCCAGTACCCGTTCGTCACCGCCTGCTGCGGCATGGAGTACATGTCGGTCACCGGACCCCGGTTCGACACCGACCGCTTCGGCATGACCCTGCCGCGCTTTACGCCGCGCCAGGCGGACCTGCTGCTGGTCGTCGGCACGATCACGCATCGCCAGGCGCCGGTCCTGCGCCGCGTCTGGGAGCAGATGTCGGATCCGAAGTGGGTCATGTCCTTCGGCAACTGCACGAACACCGGCGGACCCTACAACAACTACGCCGTCGTCCAGGGGATCGACACGATCATCCCGGTCGACATCTACATCCCCGGGTGTCCGCCGCGCCCCGAGGCGGTCATCGACGGCCTCCTGAAACTCCAGGAGCGGCTCGCCCGCGAGCGCCCCGGGCGCCCGGTCGAGAACATCCACGGCAAGCTGACCGCCGGCGAGTTCGCGCGCGGCGTCGAAGGGCGGATCGTGCCCGGCACGGTCCCCATCCATCGCGACCATGACTGAGTCCAACGAGAACCGGGATCGATTCGTGAAGCCGGTGCGCGTCGTCATCGACGGTCGCGAGATCACGGCCGAGGCGGGAGTGCCGCTCCTGCAGGTCGCGCTCGACAACGGCGTCGAGATTCCGCACTACTGCTACCATCCGAAGCTCTCGATCGACGGCAGCTGCCGCATGTGTCAGGTCAAGATCGAGAAGGCTCCCAAGCTCGCGATCGCCTGCAACACCCCGGTCGCCGACGGCATGGTGGTGGACACGAAGGCGGCCGAGGTGGTCGATGCGCGCAAGGGTGTGATGGAGCTGCTGCTCGTCAACCATCCGCTCGACTGTCCGATCTGCGACCAGGCCGGCGAGTGCTACCTGCAGGACTACTCGTTCGGCCACGGCCGGACCGAGTCGCGCTCCACGAGCCCGCGCCGCAAGGGCGTGAAGCGCTTCTCGATCGGGCCGCGCGTGGTCTTCGACCAGGAGCGCTGCATCCTCTGCCGTCGCTGTGTCCGGTTCACCAAGGAGATAAGCAGGACCGACGAACTGCGGGTCTTTGGCGCCGGCGACCGCTCACGTATCGCGACCTCGGCCGACCGCCCGCTTGACAACGCCTACTCGATCAACACCGCCGACATCTGCCCGGTTGGCGCGCTGCTCTCGGCCGACTTCCACCACAAGCGCCGTGTCTGGTTTCTCGAGGAGACCGAGAGCGTCTGCCCGACGTGCTCGAACGGCTGCAACGTCAAGATCGGCGCGTTCAAGAACGAGATCCAGCGTCTGGTCCCGCGTCGCAACGACGAGGTGAACGACACCTGGATGTGCGACCACGGCCGCCTGAACTACGCCTTCGTGCAGGACGACACCCGGCTGCGCGGCGCGATCGTCGCGGGGCGCGAGGCGAAGGCTGCGGTTCGTCCGGCAGGGCTGATCGACTACACTCGCGACGCCGACGGACGCGTGGCTACGCCGTCCGGGCCGAGCGTCGACGAGGCGATCGCCGCGGCGGCCGCTTCCCTGCGGGCCGCGATCGCGACCTACGGCGCATCGAGCGTCGCGGTCGTGCTCTCGCCGACGCTGACCAACGAGGAGACCCTGCTGCTCGGACGTCTGGTGCGCGACGAGATCAAGACCCCGCACTTGGCGCTCGCCATCCCGCTCGGACTCTCCGACGACTTCCTGATCAAGCCGGAGAAGGTCGCCAATGCGCGCGGTGCGCGCGACGTCGGCATCGCTCCGGGCGAGGGAGGTCTCGACCTGCCCGGCATTCTCGCCGCCTGCGCGTCGGGCGACATCAAGGTGCTCTGGGTGATCGGCAGCGGTGACCTGCTCGCGGTGGCCGGCCTCGACGCGGTCGAGCCGGCGGTCGGGAAGCTCGAAGCGCTTCTGCTGCAGGACACGAATCTGTCGTCGCTCACCGACCGCGCCACCGTCGTGATCCCCGGCTGCGCATGGGCGGAGAAGGACGGCAGCATGACGAACCACGCTGGTCGCGTGCAGCGCATCCGTCCGGCGCTGCGTCCGCCCGCGGGGCTGGTCGCCGACGGGGAGATCTTCGCGCGCCTCGCCTCGGCGCTGCGCGGCGACTCCGCGAACGCGACCTTCGAGCCGCGCGCGGCCTTCGCGGAACTCGCCAAGGCGGTGCCGTCCTACGGCGGACTCGAGTGGAGCAGTCTGGGCAGCCGCGGCCTTGCGGCCGGGCAGGGAGCCTGAACGCCATGGCCACGCGCGTCGTCAAGGTCGATCGCGAATCACTGCGCCGCCAGGGTGGCGCCTTCGGCGGCCGCGCCTTCGCCAAGGGACTGTCGGTCACCTGGCGCCACTTCTCCCGCAACCTCGTCGGCTGGATGCGCGGCAAGCCCACGGTCGCGACCGTCATGTTCCCCGAGGAGGACGTCGTGAAGCCGGCGTCGTTCCGCGGCATGCCGGTGCTCGTCCAGATGGACGACGGCAAGGAGCGCTGCGTCGCCTGCGGTCTCTGCGAGTGGGCGTGTCCGGTCGACTGCATCAGCATCGACCCCGCGGAGACGAACGACGCGATCGAGCGTTATCCCGAGCGGTTCGACATCGACATGGGCCGCTGCATGTACTGCGGCCTCTGCGAGGAGGCGTGCCCCGAGGAGGCGATCGTCATGAGCGATCGCATCGAGATCAGCTCGTTCTCCCGCGCCGGTACGCTGTGGAACAAGCAGGATCTCCTCGTCCCGTCCGATCAACTCGCGCGGCGCCTGGAGTACATCCGCCGCGGCTACAACCGATAGGGGCCGGCCGTGTCCGAAGCCGAGAACGCAACCGAACCAGCCGACGCCGTGCTCCAGCCGGCGAGCCCGGTCCTGCGCGACCTGCTCGCGCGCTTCGCCGGCCACGTCCTGGCGGTGAACGAGTACCGCGGCGAGGCGACCGCGATCGTCGATCGCGCGGGGCTGCTCGACGTCTGCCGCCACCTGCGCGACGACCCGGCCTGCGCTTTCGACATGCTCGTCGACCTGACGGCGGTCGACTACCTCGGGCGTCGACCGCGTTTCGAGACCGTCTGCCACCTGCTCTCGCTCGACCGGAACGACCGGATCCGCATCAAGGTGCCGCTCGAGGAGGACGATCTGGTCGTGCCGTCGCTCGTGCCCCTGTGGAGCGGCGCCAACTGGCTCGAGCGCGAGGCCTTCGACATGTACGGCGTACGTTTCGAAGGCCACCCGCAGCTGAAGCGGATCTACCTCTACGAGCAGTTCGAGGGACACCCGCTGCGCAAGGACTACCCCAAGGAGAAGCGCCAACCGCTCATCGGCCCCGGAGCCGTCCATCGCGACCCGATGAACGACGACCTGACCCGGTGACGAGCGCGGCGAAGGCGGGAGAGCGATCGTGAGCGACACGCACGTCCATACACTCGTCGAGGAACCGAAGCCGGTGCTTCGCGAGCGCCCGGTCGAGCCGACCGAGGACTCGCTCGACCTGCCCTTCGAGCCGATGGAACTGAAGATGGGCCCGTCGCACCCGGCGACGCACGGCACCGTCCGGATCCTGCTCAAGCTCGACGGGGAGCGCATCGTCGAGGCCGAGGTCGAGGTCGGCTACCTCCACCGCGGCTTCGAGAAGGAGTGCGAGAGCGGGCTCTACTACCAGGCCTTCCCGTACACCGACCGGCTCAACTACGTCTCGCCGATCATCAACAACGTCGGCTACGCGCTCGCCTGCGAGAAGCTCTTCGGCATCGACGTCCCCGAGCGCTGCAAGTGGCTGCGTGTCATCGCGAGCGAGGTCTCGCGCATGTCGGACCACTTCACGTGCCTTGGCGCGTGCTCGCTCGAACTCGGCGCCTTCACGGCGTTCCTCTATGGCGTGGAGGCCCGCGAGCACCTGTGGGATCTCCATGACGCGCTCTGCGGTGCGCGCGTCACCACCAACTACGTCCGGATCGGCGGCGTCTCGATGGACGTGGGCCCGGAGTTCCGGGCGTTGGCGAAGGAGAAGCTCGCCGCCGCCGGGAAGCTGCAGCAGGACATGGAGGACCTCCTCCTATCCAACCCGATCTTTCTCGGCCGGATGGAGGGGACGGGGCTCATGGGCAGGAGCGAACTCGTGGCGCTCGGCGTGACGGGACCGCTGTTGCGCGCGGCCGGCATCCCCTACGACGTGCGGCGTGCGCAGCCCTACCTGACCTACGATCGAGTCGACTTCGACATCCCGGTCGGCGAGGCAGGCGACAATCTCGACCGCTTCCTCGTGCGCATCGAGGAGTTGAAGCAGAGCCGCCGGATCATCGAGCAGTGCGTCGACGCGATGCCGACGGGTCCGGTCGACGTGAACGACCCGCACATCCGGCTGGCCGGCAAGGGCCGGGTCTTCAACCGGATGGAGGAGATGATCACGCAGTTCAAGCTCGTCACCGAGGGCCCCAAGCCGCCGGTCGGCGAGGTGTATCAGGCGGTCGAGGGCGGCAACGGAGAACTCGGCTTCTATCTGGTGAGCGACGGGACCGGGAAGCCGTATAAATGCCGGCCTCGCTCGCCGAGCTTCGCCAATACGCAAGCGCTGTCGCCGATGATCGAGGGCTCGATGCTCGCCGACGTCATCCCGACCTTCGACATGATCAACATGATCGGCGGAGAGTGCGACCGCTGAGCGCGGCCGCACCGTAAATCCGTCCGAAACGCAGGACCCGAGGAATTGTCGATGCCGCTGTCCGAGGAGCTGAAGGCGCGAATCGCCGCCGAGTTCCCGAAATACCCGGAGAAGCGCGCGGTGCTGCTCACCGCCCTGCATTTCATTCAGGCGGAGTGCGGCGGCTGGGTGCCGCCGGACACCGTGCCCGACCTCGCGACCCTCCTCGGGATTCTGCCGATCGACGTGGAGGAGGTCGTCTCCTTCTACCCGATGTACCACTCCGACCCGGTCGGGAAGTGGCACCTCCAGATCTGCACGAATCTCCCTTGCTGCGTCGCGGGTGCGCGCGGCCTCGCCCAAGCCCTCGAGGAGCGGCTCGACATCCTGAGCGGCGAGATCACGCCGGACGGCCTTTTCTCGATCGGCGAGAGCGAGTGCCTCGGCTCGTGCGGCACCGCCCCGGTGCTGCAGGTCAACAACGAGCCGTTCGTCGAGAACCTGAAGCCCGCCGACCTCCCGGCGCTGCTCGAGCGCCTGCGTGCGCGCGCCGCCGCCAGCGGCTCGAACGGCTCGAATGGCTCGAATGGCTCGAATGGCTCGGGCGGAGGTCGCTGAGATGGCTTTCGTCGGATACCTGTTGCCTCCCGAGGGTCGGAACTGGTCGGCGCTCGCGGACTACAAGGCCAACGGCGGCTACGAGGGGGCCGAGAAGGCCGTCCGCCAGATGAAGCCCGCCGACGTGCTCACCGAGGTGAAGAACTCCGGGCTGCGCGGTCGCGGCGGCGCCGGCTTCGCCGCCGGTATGAAGTGGTCGTTCCTGCCTGCCGACGGCGTGCATCCACGCTACATCGCCTGCAACGCCGACGAGAGTGAGCCCGGCACCTTCAAGGACCGCCAGATCCTCGAGCGCAACCCGCACCAGTTGATCGAGGGCCTGCTCATCGCCGCCTGGGCGAACTCGATCGACGCCGCCTACGTCTACATGCGCGGCGAGTATCGTGGCGCATTCGACAACCTGAACGCCGCGGTCGCCGAGGCGCGCGCCGCCGGCTACCTCGGCAGGAACATCCTCGGCAGCGGGCTCGACTTCGAGATCTACGTGCACCGCGGGGCGGGCGCTTACATCTGTGGCGAGGAGACCGGCCTCATGGAGTCCCTCGAGGGCCGCAAGGGGCAGCCGCGCAAGCGCCCGCCCTTCCCGGCCATCGCAGGTCTCTGGAAGCGCCCGACGGTCATCAACAACGTCGAGACGATGAGCCACGTTCCGCACGTGATCCGCAAGGGCGCCGACTGGTTCAAGACAATCGGCACCGAGAAGAGCACGGGCAGCACGATCTTCGGCGTGAGCGGCCAGATCATGCGCCCCGGCACCTACGAGTTGCCCTTCGGCACGCCGCTGCGCGAGATCATCCACGAGTACGCCGGCGGGCTGCGCCCGGGCCGCACGCTCAAGGCCGTCATCCCGGGTGGCGTCTCGATGCCGGTGCTGACCGCCGAGACCGCGATGCAGGTCACGATGGATCACGACACGCTGCAGAAGAACGGCTCCCTGCTAGGGACCGGTGCCGTCATCGTCTTCGACGACACTTCCTGCATGGTGCGTGCCGCGATCGTGATCGCGCGCTTCTTCCGTCACGAGTCCTGCGGACAGTGCACGCAGTGCCGCGAGGGCACGGGCTGGCTGCACAAGCTCATGATGCAGATCGAGGCCGGCAAGGCCCGCAAGAGCGATCTCGACACGGTCGACGAGATCACCCGGCAGATGGAGGGCAAGACGATCTGCGCGCTCTCCGATGCCGCGGCCTGGGGATCGGGCTGGTTCCTGCGCCGCTTCCGGCCGGAGTTCGAGGCCCACATCGAGCGCGGCGGCTGTCCGCTCGCCGGCGTCTCCTTCGAGGTCTGAACATGTCTGCAGCGCCCCCGTCGTCGATCGAGCCCCACGGTCCCGCGGATCGCCTGCCCACCCGCAACGAGATCGTGCGGCTCTTCGGCACGCCGACCGAGACGGTGGGCAGCGTCAACGAGTCGCGGCTCTCCACCGAGCACGGCGTCGAGTACAACGAGAAGTGGGTCTACGACCGGCCGCTCCACGATCCGAGCCGGCCGCGGTCGCGGGTGATCTACTGGCGGCGCTATGATTTCGTCGCCTCCGCGCGGATCGAGCGCTCCGGGCAGTGGGTGGGCGAGTCGCCGGCCGAGATCCTCGCCCGGGAGCCGGCCGGGGCGCATTGAAAGCTGCCCCCGGGGGCAGGCGGGTCCCGGGGCGGAAACGAGCATTTTCCCCTTGCCACGGCTTTCCCTCCCGACCTAGTCTCGGCCCCATGCAGAGCCTGCATCCTTTTTCGTTCCGATCGCGCGGCACTGCCTGCGCCGTCCTTCTGTCCGCTCTCGTCGTCGCTTGCGGAGGTGGAAGCGGGGGCGGTGGTGGCGGCGGCACGCCGGACACCGGTCCGAAGGTCCTGCTGCAGGACGGTGCCGAACTGCCGGGTGGCTTCGTGGTCAACACGATCGAGTCGGCGGCACTCTCCAACGATCGCTCGATCGCGCTGATCGCCTCGGAGTCCGGTACGCCGCCGCTCAACGGCATCTTCCTGCGCCGTCCGGCGGGCGAGATCCAGCCCATCCTGACCCCGTCCTCGACGCTTCCCGAGGGCCTGACGCTCGTCATCGCGCGCAACCTCGTCATGTCGGGTGCGGGTGACTTCAGCTTCGAACTCGGTGGCCAACTCGACGACGACGCCGTCTACCTCTACTCGGGCGGGCGGCTCTCGCTCGTCGCGCGGACGGCGCCCGATGCGACCCCCGCCGGTTTCCAGTTGCTCGGCGACCGCCAGATCGCCGACGGTGGCAAGATCGCCTTCTGCGGCGGAATGAGCCCCTGCAAGGTCGACTCCTCCGGCGATCGCGAGCGCATCACCTGCGACCTCGAGGTCTTCTCTGGCCGGGGTGCGGACGTCGCGCGCGTCGAGTTGCCGATCGATCTCGTCGACCAGGCGACGTCGGCGGTCACGGTCACGATGGATGACCCCGGACGGCTGCTCGTCGGGCTGCCCTCGCGCAGCCGACAATCGGTCGTCGGCGAGGTCGTCGACGGGCAGTACCGCAGCCTTCTCGTCCGAGGCCAGCAGATCCCCGGCATCGGCACGCTCATCTCGGCGAAGCCGCGCGCCATCAACGCCGCGGGTGCGATGGTGATCGACGCCCGCTTGGACACCGACGGCGACAACGTGATCGACCAGGATCGCGTGCTCCGCTACGCGAACGGCGAATTTGCGAGCGTTGCGCAGACCGGTGAGCCCATCGGCAGCCTCGTGGCGGTGCAGGTGCGCGGCAACGCGATCGACGATCGCGGCCGGGTCTTCTTCACCGTGACCTCCGGCGAGCCGGGCGCCACGACGGGTGGCCAGAGCTACCGCGTGTGGGACGCCGGCCAGACGACCCAGATCGTCTATGAGGGCGAGAGCGCCGGAAAGGACGACCAGAACCACGAACTGGAGGTCCTCGAACTCGACCAGTTGCGGATCAACGCGGGCGGGTTGACCGTCTATCGCGCTGCGATCGGCTACTTCGAGAACGGCACGCGCAAGACCACCGAGACGCACCTCGACCAGTGGGTGGACGGCACCCGCACGACCTTGCTCTCGACGGGTTGGAAAGCCCCGACCGGGAGCCGCATCGTCGAGGTTTCGATCTCCGGCCTGAACGACGGCGGCGACCTGCTCACGATCTGCGGGCTCGACACCCGGAACAATCGCGGCCTGTTGTTTCTGCCGAGGACCTGAGCGTCGCGCGAAGACCCGGGCATCGCGCGACGGCAGTTCAGCTCAGGACGCCCTCGCGTGTCAGGGACGCGATTTCGTCGTCGCCGAGTCCGAGGATCTCGCGGTAGACGAAGTCCCCGTGCTCGCCGAGACGAGGCCCGGGGCGGTCGATCGAGGCCGGAGTGTCGGAGAGTTCGTAGCCCAGTTTCTCGACCGGATGCTCGCCGAGGACCGCGTGCCGCAGCCACCGGAAGTGCCCGCGGTGGCGGAGTTGCGCATCCTCGTGCAGGTCGGCGCAGGTCTCGACGAGGCCGGCGTCGATGCCCGACGCCTGGAGGCGACGGAAGACGTCCAGGGCGTCGAGGCCGCGCGTCCATGCCGCGAGGCCTGCTTCGATGGCGTCCTCGTCCGCCTTGCGGCCGGCGAGCGTCGCGAACCCGGGTTCCGTCGCCCAGGAGGGCGATCCCATCGCCTCGACGAGACGCTGCCAGTCGGCGTCGTCATGGCAGGCGATCGTGCACCAGCGGTCCTCGCCACGGCAGGGGAAGGCCCCGTGCGGCACGGCGAAGCGCGAACGGTTGCCATCGCGACCGACCACCTCGCCACCCGCCGTCCACTCCAGCAGCCAGCCCGAGAGCGCATAGGCTGCCGTCTCGGTCTGGGCGACATCGATGTGCGCGCCGCATCCGGTCCGCTTGCGCCGCAGCAGCGCGGCCACGACTGCCGCCGCTGCGAAGCGGGGCGCGAGCGAGTCGGTGATCGTGCCGTGCTGGCCGATCGCCTCTCGGTCGGGCCAGCCGGTCAGGAAGTTGAAGCCGGAGATCGCCGAGCCTTGTCCGCCGAAGCCCGGGTAGTCCTTGCGCGGGCCGGTCTGGCCCATCAGGCAGGTGCTCACCATGACGAGGTCGGGGCGCGTGGCCGAGAGGCTCTCCCAGTCGAGTCCCCACTTGCGCATCGCGCGGGGCGCGAAGTTCTCGGCGAGCACGTCGCACCAGTCGACGAGACGGCGCGCCAGGGCGAGGCCGCGCGGATCGTTCAGGTTCAGCGCGACCGAGAGCTTGTTGCAGTTGAGCATGGTGAAGAAGGGGGCGTTGTCGAGGTCGCGATTGTGCGCCGACTGGGCGAGGAGCCGCAGGAAGTCCGGCCGCTCGCGCGACTCGACCCGGATCACCGTCGCGCCGTGGTCGGCGAGGTGGCGCACCGCGATCGGCCCTGCCGCGCCGCCGCCGAACTCCAGGACCTTCAGGCCCTCGAAGGCACGGTCGGTGCTCACGCGATTCCCTCGGCCGCGAGGGCCGCGAGTTCCGAGCCGTCGATGCCGATCCCGGCGTAGACCTCGCGGTTGTGCTCCCCGATGCGCGGCGCCGGCCCGCGCACGTCGGTGTCCACCCCCGGGATGCGCGCGAAGCGCGCGGGCATGCGCAGGTCGATGCCGCGGCCGGCGTCGTGCACGTCGGCGAAGAAGCCGCGTGCAGCGAGCTGTTCGCTCTCCGCGATCTCGCGACTGTCGTTCACGGGCGCAAGCATGATGTTGCGGACCACGGCGCCGTCGAAGAGGCCGCGCATCGTCTTGCCGCAGAAGAAGCGCTGCAGCGGCTCGGAAAGCGCGTCCACCTCGGCCTGCGACAGGTCGTTGTGATTGTACGTCTTCCAGTCGCGCTGCCAGGCCGGGGCGTCGATGCCCTCCTCCGCCATCCACCGCGCGATCGCGACGAGTCCCGGCAGGCGGGCGGGACCGCCGCGCAGCGCATAGGAGACGAAACCGTCGCGACAGGGCCAGACCTCGCGCTGGCGGGTGGTTCCCACGACGTAGAGCGCCCCGCTGCGCGAGCGGTTGCGGCGGTCGAGCCCCCACTGGCTCGCACCCGTCATGATCGTGCAGACCATCGCGGCCTGCAGGGAGACGTCGACGTGCTGTCCGCGCCCGGTAGCCTCGCGCGCGTGGAGCGCGACGAGCAGTCCGGTCGCCGCCTCGGCACCGCCGTGGAAGTGGCTGCTCGGCATGGTGCAGCGCAGGGGAGGGCGGTCGGCGTCGCCGGTCAGCGCCATGTTCCCGCCCATGGCGGTGACCGTGAGGTCGCTGCCGCGCAGGCCGGCGTATGGGCCGCTGCGACCGAAGGGCGAGATCGAGCAGACGACGAGGCGCGGATGGCGCGCGGCGAGCCGGGCGTAGTCGAGGCTGGCGGCCTGAAGGAAGTCGGGATCGCAGGATTCGACGAGTGCGTCCGCACCCTCGCAGAGGCGGTCGAGGATCCCGCGTCCTCGGGGATGGGTCACGTCGAGGGTGATGCCCCGGGTTCCCGCGGCGCAGGCGAGCCAGTCGACGGAGAGTTCGGGATCCTCGCCCGCGCCGAGGTGGGCGCCGCGGCGCCGCAGGTCGCTCCCCCCCGGCGGCTCGATCCGGATCACGTCCGCGCCGAGATCGGCGAGCATGCGTCCGCAGAGGAGGCCGCGCTCGTCGCAAATGTCGAGGACGCGGAAGCCTTCGAGGAGCCCCTGCACGACCGCGAGCCTAGCAGACGCGCTTCGGCCGCTTCGACCGCGCCCCGGTCGCGGGGGCCGCGTCGCGCGCGTCGCCTGGCCGTCCGGGCTTCAACGCGCGGGCTGGCCCGCTGCGGGAACGGCGATGCGAAGGTCGGGCCAGGTGCCGACCAGGCTGAACGGCACCGCGAGACGGCCCTCGTGCACGCCTAGCGATGCGGCGGCGGGGACCGCTGCCAGAAGGATCCGGGTGAGATCCGGTGCGAGCAGGGCGTCGCCGGTTGCGCGCACCTCTCCGTCGCGCCCGATGGTCCCGGTCGCGACCGCGTCGAGAAGCGTCGAGGCGATCTCGATGTCCTTGAATCCGAGCGTCCGCTGTCCGATCTCGACCGGGCCCTTGACGGTGCCGAACGGTGTCTCGGTGGCGGCAAGCCCCTCGCGAAGACCGGGAACTCCGGCCGCCGCGGTCTCGAGCAGGGCATTCAACTGCCCCGAACCGATCGCTCCCTCGGCGGCCAGCCGTGCGTCGAGGCCGGCGACGAGAAGCCGCGCGAGGTTCGCGCCTGCGACGCCGCCGTTCGAGAGGAGGACGTCGCCTCGGCCGGCGAGGTTGTCGAGGATCGGTCCGGCCCGCTTGCCGGCGCTCGTGAGTTTGCCGTGCCAGGAGAGATCGCCCCGCAGGGCGGCGGGAAACATCGGCACGGCGCCGACCGGAATCCGGTCGAGGTCGAAGCTCTTGAGGTCGTAGCTCGCGGGAACACCGCGCAGGAAGGGGCCCGCCGTGCCGGTGATGGAGACTCGGCCGGCCCCACCGGTGCGGTTGCCCACCGATCCGGTGAGCGCGATCGACGCGCTTTTCGCCGCGTCGGGGCTGTTGGCGGCGAACTCCAGGCGGTCCACGACGAGTTCGGTGCCGCGCCCCCGGTCCTCGATGATCAACTTGCCGTTGGCGATGTTCGCCGAGGTGAGGTGCAGGGGACCATTGCCCGCACGGGCGGGGATCGCGCCACTGGCGGTGCTCGGGTTTGCGCCAGAGTTTGCCTCGTCGCTGCCGCCCTCGGGCCGGCCCGACGCGAGACGCTCGCCGCCCAGGGTCTCGACGTTCCAGACGCCGTCCTGGTTGCGCACCAGGCGCAGCACGAGGTCGGAGACCGACACAGCGCCGCGCAGTTGGCCGCGCAGCAACTCCGCGGGATCGACGTTCAGCGTGGCCTGCGAGGCCTCGGCGAAGTTGCCGCTCGAGAAGCGCGGGTCGTCGGCGATGCGGGGCTCGTCGATGTGCAGGCCCGGCCCGCCCGAGACCGCGACCGAGAGGCCGTCGCTGGACACCTTGCGTTCGAGGGCGCGCGACGACTTCTCGGAGACGACCGGCCCGGCCCAGCGCAGGGCGAACCAGCCGGCGGTGGCGACTCCGCCTGCGAGCAACAGCAGCGCGATCGAGGCAGCGGCCCGGAAGCGGTGCCATCCCGATCGCGCGGGGCGCGCGGTCGGCCGCGCTACCCGGCCCGTCCGGGTTTCGTTCACCGCGGGTGAAGCGCCCCGGGCAGGCGCAGCCGTCATCGGGCCCGGTATTTCGATGCCCGCACCCGCAGACCGGGTGCGGGACGTGACCGCCGAGAGCCGGCGCTCGATCCCCGCGGCTGCGCCGTCCGCATGGGCGGGGCGCGCGACCGACCGTGGCGGCTGCCCGGATGTTGCCTTGCGCCCGCTCGCAGCCGCGAGCACGACGACCTCGGTGCACTCGCCGCAGCCGGCCAGGTGGGCTTCGATGCGGTCCGAGGCTTGGGGCGGGAGTTCGCGGGAGAGGTAGAGCGCGAGCTCGTTCTCGTCGGGATGGACGTCGGTCGCGGCGAGCCGCGCTCGGTCGCCCGGGAGCATGCCGGCGGACTGCGTTTCGAGCGCCAACCGCAGCATCTCGCGCGCCGGGGTCCGGTCGTTGCGGGGGTTATTCATCGTCGAAGTACTCCGTCCCCACGAGGTCTCTGAGTTTCGACTTCACGCGGGACTTCAGGACGTGGACGGCATTGTCGCTGATGCCGAGGACGGCCGCGACCTCGGGGGCATCCCGGCCTTCCACGAAGGCGAGACGCACCACCAATTGTTCGCGCGGCGAGAGTTCGGCGACGGCGCGCCGCAACCGGTCCATCCGCTCCGCCACCTGGGCCTGCTCTTCGGGGCCGGGGCCCGGTTCGACCGCGTCGGTGAGCCGGCCCTCCTCGCGCTCGTCGCGTGGATCGTCGGCCGCGATGCGCGGGCGGCGGCGCAGGGCGCGCAGGTGGTCTAGGGTCTGCCGGGTGGCGCAGATCCGAACGAAGGTCGCGAAGGAGGCCTGGTTGCGACCTTCGTACATCTTGAGGCGTCGGCAGTCGCGTTCGAAGAAGGAAAGGAGAACCGCCTGCACGATGTCGTCGAGGTCGGTCGCGAGAAGCGCCGGTTCCTTCGCGCGCAGCACGCGGGCCACGGCGTAGCGGACCAGCGCGCCGTATTCCGCGACGAAGCGCTCCCGCGTGCCGCCGACCCCCGCGATGCAGTCGGCGATGAACTCCTGGCCGCGCAGGTAGGCTTCCGACGGCAGCGTCGGCGGATCGTCGTCCTCGCCGGCGAGATCGCCGGCCGAGAGGTCCTCCCCCGACTCGGCGTCGAAGTCGCTCCCGAGCGCCTCGTCGGACGCTTCGTCGGCGGCCTCCCAGTCCTCCCCCGTTTCGAGTTCGGTGCCGGGAATGCGGCCGAGGCCGGTCGGCGATCCCTTCACCGATGGGATTTCCCAAGAAAGTCCAGCCTTTGCAACCCTGGCCAGGGGGGGGCGGACCGGCCCCGGGAGTCGCTTGGCGAGTGCGCTGGCCATCGTCCCCCAATCGACGCCGAAGACGGCCCGAACTTGCCCGGGGTGCCCGAGTCGCGCCCCCGGCCGGCCCCTGAGCCCTCCCGGCGCCGTCGGCGAGAGTTGGAGGCGGGGTCGTCGGGGCGTGGACGCGTCCCGCCGCGGGTGGGGGTCCTTGGAGCCGCGGGCCGGCCTCGACCAGGCCTTGCGGGGATCAACGGGCGGAGATGCTGACCTTGATCGAGCCGCTCGACTTGTCATTCGCGGCTGCGAAACCCTCCTGGATCCGGTCGAGGGGGAAGCGGTGGGTGATCATGTGGCGCCGCAGCGTCTCGCCCTCGCGCGCGAGGATGTCGAGGGCGACGTCGAAGTCGGCGCGCCCGTCGCGCCGCCCGTAGCACATCGACCCGATCAGGCGGACTTCCTTCATCATCAGGAAGAGTGCGTTCAGCATGGGCGCCTGGGTGAAGACGCCCAGCACGGCGACGGTCCCGCCCGGCCGGACGCAGGCGATCGCGTCGTTCAGGCTCGAGTTCGCGTCGCCGACCGTCTCGATCACGACGTCGACCGGGTGATCGAAGCAATACGACATGAGTTCGCCGCCGTCGGCGGGATCGAAGACCTTCGTGGCGCCGAGCGCGCTTGCCGCCGCGCGCTGCTGGGGGCGTCGCGCCGTGACCAGGATCTCGCCCGCTCCGCCGTGCCGCGCGGCCGTGATCGCCGTGAGCCCGATCGTTCCCGCGCCGAGGACGAGCACACGCTGCCCGATCGAGACCCCGGCGAGTCGCACGGCATGCACCGAGACGGCGAGCGGCTCGGTGAGTTGGGCCACTTCGTCGTCCACGGCCGATGGAATCGGGAACAGGTGGCGTTCGGTCGTGAGCAGGTAGTCGGCGAACCCGCCCGGGATCGTCATGCCGATCATCCCGAGGTTGCGGCAGAGCTCGTAGTCGCTGCTGCGGCAGTACTCGCAGCGCCCGCAGGTGCGGATGCCCTCGAGCGTGACGCGGTCGCCGGCCTTCACGCCCGACACGCCGCGACCGGCCTCGGCGACGGTCGCGGCAATCTCGTGCCCCGGACAGACGTTCGGGACGGGAATCCCGCCGTGGAACCAGTGCAGGTCGGAGCCGCAGATGCCGCAGTGGTTCACGCGCAGCAGCACCTCCCCCTCCCCCGGGGTCGGGACGGGAACTTCCTCCAGCTCGATCCGCCCGGGCTCTCGTCCGCGGGCCGCGCGCATCGTCTTCGCCACGGCGCTCCTCTAGCTCCGGTCGGTGCGATTCGCCTCCGGGCGCGCCCCGGTCCCGGCCACGGCGCGCCGCACCCGCGCGGGAGTTGCGCCGCGAGGCGACTTGCGGGCTTCGACCTTCGCACGGGTGGTCCGTGTCGGCGTCGCGGCGCCCGTGGACGGCGCCCCGGCGGACGAGGCCTCTCCCGTGGCGGTGCCACCGGGCTTCCGACGAGCGACGCCCGCTGTTCCCTTTACCGCGACGTCTCCGACCACGGTCCGGTCGAGGCCGCCCACGTTGTAGCGACCCCGCACCCTTGGGATGTATCGCAGGCGCATCGAGATCTTGTGCAGCTCGTAGTGCCTGCGGCAGCGCCAGCCCTTGAAGGCTGGCTCGCTGCACAGGACGCACAAGCCGAGCGCGCGCTGCTTGCGCTGCCACCGTGCCTGTCGGCTGATCTGCGAATCGTCCTTGGCCATATCCGCTTCCCTTCCGCCGACTCTCTCACCCGCAATCGTCCCGGCGCGGACTCCCGGCAAGCCGGTCGGCTATCGAATCGATGCCGGGGTGTCAAGCAACTCGGGCGGCGCCCCGACCGCGTCGAAGCCATCGCCGAAGCTCGCACCGAGGTGTTGTGCGACGCGTTGCGGCGCTTTCGGGGCGCGGCTAAGTTCCGCGCATGAAGCGATTCGGGTTCGCGTTCGCTCTCGCGCTTCTCCTGCCGGCACTCGTCGGCCTGCGCGGCTTGCGCCAGCCGGTGCAACTTCGGGTCGAGGGCTTCCTCGACGCGAACCCCGCCGAGGTCCATCCCTGGGCGAACCTCGACGTGAAGATCGGCAGCGAGCGCCAGACCCACAAGTTCGCGCTGGTCAACATCGTCTCGCTCTCGGTGGGAGGCCCGACCGGTGCCGACATCATCGAGCAGGTGATGCCGATCCACCCGAACTTCATCTGGAACGGCGACCAGAAACTCCTCGACCAGATCGCGGCTGCGAAACCGAACCAGTACGTCAAGATCGTCGGTTACACGGCCTTCGGGGTGCAACGGCTGCTCATCCAGACGGTCGAGATCTCGGAGCCGATCACCGGACCGACGCCGACGCCGAGCCTGCGCCACAAGATCCTCGGGTTCTGAGCGCCGTGTCGGACGTCGCGGCGGCCGTGCCCACGCTCGAGCGCGGGTTCATCCTCCAGCCGACCTCGCGCATCGACGACGGCCGCACCATCGTCCGCCTGTTCGGCCGCCTGGAGTCGGGCAAGGCCTTTCTGGTCGAGGACGACCGGCTTCGGCCCTTTCTCTACGTCCGCGTCTCCGAGGTAGGCCGGCTCACCGGCGAGGCCGGCCTGTCCATCGAGGTCGACGGCCGGCGCGATCTCGCCGGCCTGCCGGTCGCCCGGGTGCGGGTCGCCGAACCCGGTGCGCTGCCGCGCGTCCGCAGGCGCTTCGAGGAGGCCGGCATCGTCACCTACGAGGCCGACCTCCGCCATCCCTACCGCTTTCTCGTCGAGAGCGGCCTGCGCGCGGGCGTCGCGATCGAGGGCGTCTCGACCGTGTCGCCGCACGACCCCGACCTGCTCGTGTTCCGCAATCCGAAACTCGCCCCGGCCGACGTCCGCGTCGACCTGCGCACGCTCTCGCTGGACATCGAGACCACGGCCGATGCCGGCGAGGTCTTCGCGATCGCCCTCGTCGGCTGCGGCGTCGAGGAGGTCCACCTGCTCTCGGAGCTGCCGGTCGAGGGTGCGATCGTCCATGCCGACGAGCGGGCGCTCCTGCGCGCCCTCGTGGTGCGCATCCGCGCGCTCGACCCCGATCTGATCGTCGGCTGGAACGTGATCGACTTCGACCTGCGGGTGCTCGCGCGCCGGGCCGCGCAACTCCGGGTGCGGCTCGACCTGGGTCGCGAGACGACGCGGCTGCGCTTCGAGCAGGACTCGAGTTTCACCCGGACCTCGCGCGTCGAGATCCCCGGCCGCATGGTGCTCGACGGCATCGGGCTCGTCCGCGACGCGATGCGGCTGCCCGACTACCGTCTCGACACGGTCGCCCGCTCCGTGCTGGGTCGCGGCAAGCGCATCGACCAGGACGTTCCCGACGCGGCCGCGGAGATCCAGCGACTGCGCCGCGAGGATCCCCGCGCGCTCGTCGAATACAACCTGGAGGACGCGCGCCTGGTGGTCGAGATCCTCGCCAAGGAAGGGCTCCTCGAACTTGCGATCGAGCGCAGCCGGCTCTCCGGCATGCAACTCGACCGCGTCGGGGCGAGCATCGCGTCGTTCGACCTCCTCTACCTGCCGGAGTTGCACCGCCGTGGCGTCGTCGCACCCAACGTCTGGGCCGACCGGCCGGACGCGGTGGTTTTCGGCGGTGCCGTGCTCGAGCCCGAACCCGGCCTGTTCCGCAACGTCGCGGTCTTCGACTTCAAGAGTCTCTACCCGAGCCTGATCCGGACCTTCCAGCTCGATCCGCTGGCGCATGCACGCGCTGCCGCGTCGGCTGAAGCGGCGACTGCCGCGATCGAAGCGCCCAACGGCGCTCGGTTCGCGCGCGAAGGCGGGATCCTGCCGGGCATCGTCGAGCGCTTTCTAGCGAGCCGTGAGGAGGCGCGGGCGCGCGGCGACCGGCACGCGGATCAGGCGATCAAGATCATGATGAACGCGCTCTTCGGCGTGCTCGGCGCGACGTCTTGCCGCTTCTTCGACCCGGAGATCGCCAACGCGATCACCGGCTTCGGCCAGCGGACGCTCGGCTGGACGCGCGAGGCGCTGGAGGCCGAGGGCTACCGGGTGCTCTACGGCGACACCGACTCGGTCTTCGTTCACCTCTGCGGGGCGGAGCCGGGTCCGGCCGCGATCGCCGAGGCGGAGGCGCTGCGCGGTCGCGTCGAGTCGGCGATCGTCGAGCGGATCCGCGAGGAGTACCGGGTCGAGCCGCGACTCGTGCTCGAACTCGAGTACGTCCTCGAACGGTTCTTCCTGCCGCGGGTGCGCGGCGGGGTGGGTGGAAGCAAGAAGCGCTACGCCGGCTGGGCGGACGGTCGCCTGATCGTCGTCGGACTGGAGTCGGTGCGGCGCGACTGGCCGGCGGTCGCGCGCCGGCTCCAGGAGGGGATGCTCGAGCGGCTCTTCACCGACCGCGACGTCGCGCCGTTCGTGGCGGAGGTGACCTCGCGGGTGCGCTCGGGCGAACTCGACGGTGAACTCGTCTACGTGAAGCGGGTGCGCAAGGGGTCGCTCGACGGCTACGCGGCGGCGCCGCCGCACGTCCAGGCCGCACGCAAGCTCGGCACCGCGGCGGGCGGGATCGTGCGTTACGTCGTCACGCGCGGCGGCCCGGAGCCGGTGCTGCCGGGGCGGCCACTGCCGGCGCGGATCGACCGCGAGCACTACGTCGAGCGGGTGCTGGAGCCGGTCGCGGACGCGATCTTCGCCGAGGCCGGCGGCTCGTTCGGCGAGGCGATCGGGCGGCCGAAGCAGCTCTCGCTCCTCTGAGCGGCTGCGGCCGCCGGTGCGCGCCGCGCCGCCGCCGCCTCCGCGCGCCCTACCGAGCCCCCGCCGTCTCCGGAGGCGCCGCCACCGGAGGCGACACGGCCGGCGGCCTCAGGCCGTGCCGCCGGGTACGCCCGGCTTCGCGGCCATGCCCGGTCGGAAGATCACCTTGCGGTCCTTGACCAGCAACTGGTCGGTGACGAAGAGCTGCACCGCCTTCGACAGGACCTCGCCCTCGAGCGCCATGCCGTGGCGCTTCACGTCGACGAGCGTATCCTCGCCGACGCGGATCGTGAAGACGTCCTGCAGGATCACCGGTCCCTGGTCGAGCTGCTCGGTGACGAAGTGTGCGGTGCAGCCCGACACCCGCACGCCCTCCTCCCACGCCTGCCGGTAGGCGTTCGCGCCCGGGTGGTAGGGCAGGAGCGAGGGGTGGATGTTCATGATGCGGCTCGGCCAGCGCGCGACGATCTCCGGCGGCAGGACCTGCATGTAGCGGGCGAGCACCACGAGATCGGGCTGGAGCGCATCGAGTTCCGAGCGCATGAAGGCGAAGTGCGCGGCCTTGTCGGTCGAGGGATGCCAGCGGAACTCGAGCCCGTTGCGCTCGGCGAGATCGCGCAGCACTTCGTGGTTCGAGAGGACCGCCAGGTAGTCGGCGGGGATGAGTCCACGGTCGCGGTCGCGCAGCAGGGTTTCGAGGCAGTGTGGCTCCTTGCTCACCAAGAGGGCGACCCGTCGACGCGGCCGCTCGGAGAGCAGCCGCAGCGAGGTCTCCATGCCGAGTTCCTCGCCGATGCGCTTGAGGCCAAGCACGAGTTCATCGAGGGAGACCGTCATCTCGCCGACGTCGATCTTCATCGTCATGACGAAGAGTCCCTCGACCACCCGCTGGACGATGTCCTCGATGTTGATCGACTGGCCCGCGAGGTGGGTGGAGATGCGCGCGACCACGCCCTTCTGGTCTCGCCCGATGACCGAGAGCACCGCGAGATTGGATCCTTGCGCCATGGCCGCCAGACTTGCGCAGGGGCGGCCGAAGGGCAAGAAGGTGGTTTTACCCCAAAACGATTCCCGAAGGAGCGCAGACATGCCGATCGACACCAGTTACGTGGGCAAGACACTCGACGTGGGCCGGGCCGAGTGGTCCGAGAAGGACATCATGCTGTACGCGCTCGGCGTCGGCGAGACGTCGTTGCCCTTCTGCTACGAGGGCGCCGACCTCAAGGTCCTGCCGACCTTCGCCGTCATCCCGGCCTTCTCGTCGATGTTCTCGATGGGTTCGGTGATGCAGGTGAACCCGATGATGATCGTGCACGGCGAGCAGCGCATCGAGGTGCCCGGCCCGATCCCGACGCGCGGCAAGATCACGAGCACGCCGAAGATCTCCGCGATCTATGACAAGGGTTCGGGCGCGGTCATGGTCATCGACGTCGATTCGCACGACGAGAAGGGCAACCTCGTCTTCCGCAACGTCTTCACGACCTTCGTGAAGGGCGAGGGCGGCTTCGGCGGCGACCGTGGCCCGTCGGGCAAGAAGAACGTCCCGCCCGACCGCAAGCCCGACGCCGTCGTCGAGATGCCGACCCAGGACTGGCAGGCACTGCTCTACCGCCTCTCGGGCGACATGAACCCGCTGCATGCCGACCCGCAGATGGCGGCGATCGGCGGCTACTCCAAGCCGATCCTGCACGGCCTGTGCACGTTCGGCCACGCCGGCCGCGCGGTCATCCACACCTTCTGCGGCGGCGACCCGACGAAGCTCAAGGACTTCGAGGTGCGCTTCTCCGGCGAGGTCTATCCCGGGGAGACGATCGTCACCGAGATGTGGAAGGAGAGCCCGACCCGCATCGTCCTGCAGGCGAAGGCGAAGGAGCGCGACAAGGTCGTACTCTCCAACGCCGCGGCGACGATCGCGGCCTGAGCGAATTCCGGGCGCCGCGGCGGCTCGCCTGCCGCGGCGCCCCCACTCGCACGCCGGCCTGCTCGGCTGACGCGAAGTCCCGCGAGCTAGGGGCGCGCCTCGCTTTCGAGGGACCCCGGGCGCAGGCGCCCCAACGGGTCGGGGCGCAACGGGAAGCGCTTGGCGTGCCGCCAGTCCCACGGTGGCACCGGGTCGCGATCCACCCAGAGTCCCCTGTGCGCCGCGCGGGCCTCGCGCTCCGCGGCCGCGTAGGCGAACCGGTCGTCGGGTGACTGCTCCTTCTCGTAGCGCTTGTAGTGCCAGCCGAGTCCGCGCTCGATCTGCACGAGTCCGACGTCGCGGCCGTCGACGCGCACCGTACAGACGAGTCGATGGTAGCGGTCGGTCTTGGCACAGAGGGCCTGCGCCGTCCTGCCGAAGGCGAGCCCGGAGAGACTCGACTTCGCGACGTTGCCGAAGGGCTGTGCGCGCTCCGGCGTGTCGACCGCCCCGAGCCGGATCCGGTGCTGCTCGAAGGAGTCGTCGAGCAGGGTCAGGGTGTCGCCGTCGGCAACGGCGACGATCCGGCCGGAGAGCGAGACCGGTGCCCGGGGGGCCGCCGTGGCGGGCGGCGCAACCGAGGCGAGGGCGAGGACGGCGGCGAGAGAGACGGTGGCGGCGAGGCGAGTGCCCGTGCTCGAGGCACACGCCACCGAAGTCTTTGCAAAGTCTGCCATCGCTCCCGCGACGATAGCGCAACGGCAGGCCCTGCACGACTGGGAACCCGCGGGGGGCTCGGTGGCGGCCAAGCCGCGCGCGACCAGCCAGGCCAACCTGCGGCCGGGCGTTCCGCCGCTCTGGGTTTCGATGGGAGTCGCGGGTCCGAGCTGGAAGCTACGACCCGCGCAACTCCGCCGCAGAGCCGCCGGGCAGGGCGTCCGTCCTCCGGGCGCCGTCGCCGTTCAGCGAAGGTCGCGTACCAGGGTCGCCGAGGGTTCGGTTTTGCCGGCCGCCGCCACCGAGAGTTCCTCGACGAATCGGGTGCGGCGCCCCTCGAAGAGGCGCAGGCGCCGGGTCGCCGTCGTCAGGGAGTTGCGCAGCGATTCGAGGCGCGCCTCGGTTTCACGGAGGGCGATCTCGCATTCGGTCGCCGAGGTGGCGGTGTCGGGGGCCGGGAGGGCGGGGATGCCCGGGGCCTCCGTGAACTCGAGGTGCGCATGCGACGTCGTCGCCCGCTCGGGGACGAACGCCCGCCAGCGCGCGGTCGTACGCCGTGCGCGCTCGCGGCGCGCGGCGGCTTCGGGCGTGCGCCCGGCGTCCTCCGCGGCGAGGCGCGCACGCAGTTCGGTCCGCCGCTCTTCGAGCTTGCGCCGTGCGCTCTCCATGGAGTCGACCTCTAGGCCTAGCCGGCGCAGGTCCTCGTCCAGATCGCCGGCCGCCATCGCGAGGACGACGAGCGCGGTCGAAGCGACGTCGGCGTTGCCGAGCAGCGGGTAGGCGGATGCGACCTCGCGCTGTGCGCGCTCGCGCAGCAGCGGGAAGGTGAACCCGGCCGCGATACCGGCGGGCAGGGGGCCTCCCAGCCGGCCGAGCCGCGCCAGGCTCGCGCTGGAAAGGCTGCGTCGCGCCCAGTCGAGTCGATCCGAAACCGCTCGCGGGAGCGGGACCGGGGTGGGCGTCGGCGCGGCCCCCGGCGCATCGGGTGCGATCGCGGTCCCGCGGACCGTCATCTCTCCGGTCCACGCCGGACTTGCGAAGGCGAGCATCGCCGCGAGCGGGAGCAATCTTGCGAGCAGGCGTTTCATGCGCGTCGGATTTGCGCGAAGTCGCCGCCGGGCCCGGGCAACGAGGCGCTCAAAGGCTCGCGTAGACCGCGTCGACGAGTGCGGTCGCGCGCGGGTCCATCAGGATGTGCGGGCCCATGCGGTTCATCACGTAGGCGAAGCCGATGCGCCGCTCGGGATCGGCGAATGCGAGCGAGCCGCCCGCGCCCGGGTGGCCGAAGGTGCGTGCACTCGGTCCCATGGTCGCGCCCTTCACGCCGCGCTGCGAAAGCATGAAGCCCTGCCCGAAGCGCGTCGGAACGCGCAGGACGAGGTCCTCTCCCTGCGACTGCTCGGCGTGGCAGCGGGCGATCGCGTCGTCCGAGAGCAGGTGCACGCCGTCCTGGCTTCCGCCGCGCGCGAGCACGCCGTAGAGGCGCGCGAGCGCGCGCGCCGTGCCGTGGCCGTTCGCGCCGGGGATCTCCGCGCGCCGCCACTCGGCGTGGTTCACGCCGAGCGCGAGCGACGACGGATTCAGGAAGGCCATCGCGGTGACACCCTTCGGATCCGAGAGGATCACCTCCATCAGGCTCGCGCCGTCGGGCGAAGGTTCGGCCGAGAGTTGGCTCATCTCGGCGATCCGGCCGTGCTCGTGGTCGTCGGTGCCGATGTGGAAGTCGACGCCGAGCGGCTTGCCGATCTCGTCGTGGAAGTACCGGCCGACGCTCTTGCCCGAGACCCGGCGGATCACCTCGCCGACCAGCCAGCCGAAGGTGACCGCCTGGTAGCCGTGGCGTGTGCCGGGCGTCCACCACGGCTCCTGCGCCGCGAGCGCGGCGGTCATCGCGCCCCAGGAGTAGAGCGCCTCGCCGGGCAGCGGCTCGCGCACGGCGGGCAGTCCGGAGCGGTGCGACAGCAGCCAGCGCACCGGTATCTCCGCCTTGCCCGCCTGCGCGAACTCCGGCCAGTAGCGCGCCACCGGTGCATCGAGTTCGAGGCGGCCTTCGTCGACCAGGCGGTGCGCACAGATCGCCGTCACGCCCTTGGTGGTCGAGTAGACGTTCACCATCGTGTCGCGATCCCACGGGGTCGTTCGCGCCTGGTCGGCAAAGCCGCCCCAGAGGTCGACGATCGGGTCGCCGTCGAGGGTCACGGCGACCGCGGCGCCGACCTCGCGCCCCGAGGCGACTTGCTCCTCGAAGACGCGCCGGACGGCATCGAAGCGTGGTTCGCAGGCGCCTTGCGCGCCGGGGTTCGCGGTGGTGTTCATGGTCGCTTCCTTTCGCGGATCGGTGACACGGGTGCGCCGGGTCGCGCCGGCGTCGGTTCAGCCTTCAGCAGAAGTCCGGGCCGCCGTCCACGTCGAAGTGGTCGGCTGCGCCGGTCCGGCCCCGGTCCGGTGCCGCGCCGCGACCGGACATCGGAAGCCCCTGAAGCCAGAGTGCGAGGAAGGCCCAGAGGAGGGGCTCGACCGTGAACTTGAAGCGCTGGTTCTCGCCCAGGTCGGCCGAGTTCGAGATGACGGCGACATAGAGCAGGTTCGCGGCGGCGAACAGCAGGGTCGCGTCCGAAGGCCGCGCGGTTCCCCCGAGTGACCGCCGCGCCGCTCCGATGCTGCACGCCGGCAGCGCGACGAAGAAGGCGAGCAGGAAGAGCAGGCTCGTCCGGCCAAGTCTCTCGGGCAGCGTCCAGAGCACGAACCGATCGTAGATGCGCCGCCACGCCTCCATGGCGGGGACCTTCCAGGCCGCGAAGAGCGGGTAGTTCTCGGTCGGTTCGAAGAAGAGCGTCCAGCCGTGGCGCCACGCCGAGAGCAGCGCGCGCGGGTGGTGCCAGGCGAGGACGACGGAGTCGCGTCGCAACTGTCGCGCGATCGCGACGTAGGCGGCGTTGTTGAAATTGTTCATGCCGAAGATCTTCTGCTTGGCGTCCACCGCGGGGTGGCCGCGTGCCGGGAGGTCCGTCCACTCCGCGGGATACTCCGACAATTCGCCGAACGGCCGCACCAGCACGAGTGGCGAGACGACGCCCTCGCGTACGAGCGCGAGCTTCTCGTCCGTGGTCACGTCGACGCCGGCGACGCGCATGACGTGCATCCCGGCCCACGAACTCGTGCCGAAGAAGCCGAAGACCTCTGCGTTCTTGGCGCACCAGGCGACCGGCATGAGCAGCATGGCCATGAGCACGGCCCAGGCCGCACCCCTGCCTCGCAGTTCGCGCGATGCGGCCATCGGAAGCAGCGCGATCGCGACGAGCCAGGCCGGCTGGAAGGTGGACCGCAAGAGGCAGAGCAGCGTCGGCCACAGGAGCGCGACCGCGAAGCGCCCCGGGGTCGGTCGCTCGAGCAACTGAGGGAAGCCGAGACACGCGAGGACCAGGAGGAGCGCCTCGAAGAGCGTGTAGTAGAGCCAGCACTCGCAGTAGAGCAGGGCCGGGCTCGCGAGGAAGAGGATGCTCGTCGCGAGCGCCCATCCCCGGCGCACGTCGAGCCGTCGCAGGAGCGCGTGGAGGGCGAGTACCAAGGCGAGGCTCGCCGCCCGGAACACGAGCCCGAATCCGAGGCCGAAGTCGGTGAAGGACTTCAGGCCGACACCGAGGAAGAAGTTGAAGAGAGGCGGTTGCGCATGGAGCCACCAGAGGCTCCGCAGCAGGTCGTCGCGCAGTAGCACGGGGTCGACGAACTGTACGCACCAGCTGAGCGCGGAAGGGTCGAAGTGCAGTCCGACGACCCGGTCCACGAAGAGGCGCGAGGCGACGAAGAGAGCGGCGAGCAGGGCTGCGTCGAATCTTTCTGCGGGTTCGTGGCGCATCTCGTCTTCGTCCGGGGCCCGGCAACGGGAGCGTCGCTCCGCCCCCGGCCCCGGGTCAAGCGCCGGGCGCGGTCAGTCCCCGTCGCGGACCAGCGCCGCGACGATCGCGTCGAGCGCCGCATCGGCCCGGGCACGCATCTCGTCGTCGTTCGCGTCCTGGATCGGATGCGGCACGAAGACGCGCGCGACCGACGGGAAGCCGAGCGCGCGCGACTGGATCTCCGCCGCATCGACGAACACGCTCGACGCGACGAAAACCGCCGGCACGCCTCTGGACTCCAAAGCTAGGCAGTCGTGCACACTGCACGACACACAGGACCCTCAATCGGCGAGCGCTTCGATGACCGCGGCGCAGCTGCGCGCGATCTCGAGGCGCAAGTCCTCCGGGGCGGGCTTCGTGAAGGTCGGCTTGCGGAAGCGCAGGACCTCGATCGACGGGAATCGCTCGCGCAGGCGCTCTTCGAGGCGAGCGAGGAAGACGTCACCGCGCGGCTTGGCGATGTCGAGCAGCCCGATCGGGCCCTGCAGTTCGCGGGGCCGCGGTGCGCGTGCGCGCTCGAGCGGCACGCGCTCGTCGGTCGGGTCGAGGAGCCTCGTTGGCATGGCCGAAGTCGTGACACCGCGCGCGCCGCATGGCAAGGCCCTGCGCTGGCATCCCGGATTGCCGGGGATGGTGTGCCCGGATACCGTGCGAGCGGCGGAGCCGGTCCGCCCTCGGTCTCCCATCATCGGACCGCGTAGTCCTCCCAGCGCACCTCGCGGGTCGCATCCGCGTAGTCGCGGGTGTGCGATCCCCAGTTCTGGGTGATCTCGCCGCGCTCGTTCTTGTACCAGGATCGGCAATGCGGATCGGCCCAGGTGGTCCTGGCGAGCGCCGCCTGGAGTTCGGCGTTGAAGCGCGCCTGTGCCGCGTCGGTGGGTTCGATCGCGGCGAGCCCGCGGTCGCGCATCGCCCGCAGCGCCTGCACCGCGTACTCGACCTGGCGCTCGAGCATGAAGGTGATCGAGTTGTGCCCGAGGTTCGTGTTCGGGCCGTAGAGGACGAAGAGGTTTGGAAAATGCGCGACCGTGATGCCGAGGTAGGCGCTCGGCGACTCCGCCCAGGCGTCGCGCAGCCGGAGCCCGCCCCGACCCACGACGTCGATCGACCACTGCCAGCCGGTCGTCTCGAAGCCGGTCGCCCAGACGATCACGTCGAAGGGGTGCCGCGCGCCGTCGGCGGTCTCGATTCCCCCGGGCAGGATGCGGGCGATGCGCTCGGTGATCAACTCGACGTTCGGGCGCAGGAGTGCGGGGAAGTAGTCGTCGGAGATGAGGATGCGCTTGCAGCCCACCGGGTAGTCCGGCGTCAGCTTTGCGCGAAGCGCGGGGTCGGGCACCTGTTCCGCGAGGTGGTTCAGCGCGATGCGGGTGTAGGCGGCGCGTCCCTCGTCCGTCCAGCTGAACGCCTGCCAGAACAGGTGGTCCGCGTTCTGGTAGACGAGGTCGCGGGCCATCATCGCGACGTGCGGCGCCGTGAGGGCGAGCGACTTCTCCTCGTCGGTGATCGGGCGGTCGAGCCGCGGGATCACCCAGTTGGGCGTGCGCTGGAAAACCGCGACGCGAGCGGCGACCTTCGCGACCTCCGGGATGATCTGGACCGCGCTCGCGGCCGACCCGACCACCGCTACGCGCTTGCCGGCGAGATCGACCGAGTGGTCCCAGCGCGCAGAGTGGAACGACGGCCCGGTGAAGTCTCCACGGCCGGGGATGTCGGGAACCTGCGGGCGGTTCAACTGGCCGAGCGCGGCGACGAGCGCGCTCGCCTCGATCGTCCGTCCCGCGCTCGTCTCGATCCTCCAGGTCGCCCGGGTGTCGTCCCAGGTCGCCCGCGTCGTCTCCTCGCCCAGGTGCAGGTGAGGCCGCAGGCCGAAGCGATCGGTGACGTCCTCGGCGTAGCGCCGGATCTCGTCGTGGCGCGGGTAGACGTGGCTCCAGGCAAGGCTCGGCGCGAACGAGAACTGGTAAAGGGACACCGGTACGTCGCAGCAGCAGCCCGGGTAGGTGTTGTCGCGCCAGGTGCCGCCGACGCTGGCCGCCTTCTCGAGGATGGTCAGGTCCTCGAAGCCGGCTTCGAGCAGCTTCGCCCCCGCGCAGAGGCCGCCGAGTCCGGCGCCGACGACGGCGACCGATCGCTTGTCCGACATGCTCGCTTCCTCCCCGCGTGGA
>Ga0114969_10000778_pt1 | contig 27604 bp, 31 predicted proteins | sample M_130807_MF_Meta_FD_87316 | JGI IMG/M metagenome (GOLD analysis project Ga0114969, IMG submission 87316) | Freshwater microbial communities from Lake Montjoie, Canada to study carbon cycling - M_130807_MF_MetaG | ecosystem: Environmental > Aquatic > Freshwater > Lake | place: Lake Montjoie...
AGATTGCTGGATGTATCTTATACAAGATACTGATATCTTAAGGACTATCATAGAATATGATTAGGAGATTGCTGGATGTATCTTATACAAGATACTTATACTATATATATATTACATATTATACTTATATAATTATATATGTAAATGTGTAAGCAAGGGTATCAATTTTTATGCTTTTAATACTAATTTTTTAATATTATCAACAGCATTTTTATAAACGTCCTCAGTATCTATATTAAATATCGGTTCATTCACTATTTTAAAATATTCTTCATCGCTCATATTCATCATTCTATCAATCACTGCATCTATCGAGGCATCGCTGGTATCTTCTAGAATTATAATGCGTTTGCTATTAAAATATTTAGATACGTGTGGCGAACCCCAATAAATAGGTATGATACCCGCCTTAAATCCATTAATAATCTTCTCTGTGATATAATGACCTATCTTAGTATTTTCCATAGTTATTACAAACTTGGTTTCTTTATAAAAGTTTATAAGATTATCAGCGGCGTAATTACCTTGCACTTTGCCCCCAATATTATTTTTATAACTTCCACCATATATCACGGGCATCTTTTTTTCCAATTTATCTAAGAATGCTACGCGTTCATTTATGCTACCATTAGATATTACTGCAGATACATAGTTATTTTTAATCGTTTTTGTAGGTTCAAAAGTCATATTTGGGTATAATGTGTGATATACGATATAAAATGGAAATTCTACGAAATTTGCAGCAGTATCGTCATATCCTAATATGCACGAATACAATGATTGGAAGTTTTTACAATCCGTATAATATGATTCGCCTGTGAATAAGAAGGACGCTTTCCAAGCCTTGTAATTAATAAAAAATCTATTTGTGAAGATTGCTTCTACCAATATATCCGCTTCATCTATGTTATAGGTTACTACCGCCTCTTCATTATATACATCAAATAATAATTTAGTAAAGAAGTCTACGTGTATAGGGTCTCTTTTCTCTAAAAAACCTTCCCAGAACCCATTAAAAAATATCTTCATTATATCTATACTTTATTTACAAATATCCTTTATATATACATTTTCTTGAATATAGTAATTAGCCGTGTTCTCTTCTTTTCACTAATTTTTCCCCAGTTTTGCAAAGTAATATTCTGAAAGTTTAGTCGCACATTTAAATTGCCACCAAGTAATCCCTTATTTTTAATTATTATATCTTCTAGGCTGAATGGGACAATCTCAATATCTATATAAGTATTATCAACATATCTAATCTTTTTTGTTCCACCTATCAAATAATCTAGAATGTTAATATCTATTGTGATATTCAGGTCTATTTTATGCTTTCCGATATTCCCATTACTGGCATTACTGGCATTACTGGCATTACTAGTATCGCAAATGATATTATGGGTATAATGAATGATATCATCATCGTCCTCTTTGCTTTCATCTACATCACAATCATCCTCTATAATCATATTGATTATTATCTCGTGCTCCACGCTATCATCGTCGATATACTGGCGTGTTAAGCAAGGGTAATCATTTTTACAGCAAAGTGATATATATACTGCTTCCTTTACGTTTTTAAGTAAAATACGTAGTTTCCTTTTATTCGGACTGCATAAATCGTAATAGGTTATAGGTAGGTTAATAGAGTGCTTTATTATTTTTGTCGACGGATTATAATAGTTTTTGTTTTTGAAGCCTTTGTTAAAAAAATAGCTGGCTACATCTATGAATGTGTTTTTAATTATCTCCTTGTCTTTAAAAATCCCGTCGTAAGTATTCTTCCAAAAGTTTAAATCAAAATTGCTATATATTTCATAATCATCCGCTAAATTGTCGAAATCATAATCAGTGCCATTGCATTTTAATTTTCCATAATTATCAAAGTCTTCGATAGCCTTCTTATAGCCGATGCTGGCGTTTTTAAAGCGCTCTATTTTAACATTTCTCTCATCCTCATCTGTGATATTTGTTAATTTGTCTGGGTGGCATTCTAGTGCTATTTTTTTATATATATTCTTAATTTCATCTCGCGTATACTTGTCAATATTATCAATATTCAAATTAAGCGCTTCTATATACATTCATATAAATTTCATATAATATCTATATTATATAACCTTTATATTGCGACTAATATAAGATTATATAACCTTATAGCATATTAAATAAAATACATATAATATAATTTGTTTATGATTAAAACAAATTGGGATAAATTAGAAGAAGTTTTTCCAGATATTATAAATACGAATAAAAGATACAAGTTAATATTGGACAATATATTGTTATCGTCAAACAATAAGCTATTATATACGCCTATAGGGTTCCCAATAGACATTTATTTAAATACATTATTAATAAAGATTTTTGATATTAAAGCACCTTTCAATAAAACAGAGCATACGTGGGATAAAAGTATAACATATATTGAAAACCAGTATTATATAGATATAGACCTTATGAACCCCGAAAATATTAAAAATATAGAGAAGATAACCTCGTATCTCCTGCATATTATTGGTTCTAAAAATGTTAAAATGAAAAAACATTACATTGTGATAAAACACATAGATTTGCTTTCGGAATTATTTTGCGATTTCCGAATTATTTTAGAAAAATACTCGCATAACGTGGTATTTATTTGCACTACCCATTATATTACAAAACTCGAAACGCCTATTAAAAGCCGCTTTAGCACCTTTAGAGTTCCCTTATTTACTTTTGAAGAAATACAAGATATATTTTGCAATCATTTAAATATATCGATGAACGACTATTTATTAGAAACAAAAACGCGGAACCTTGTTAAAGCGATTTTTATATCAGATATAGAGCGACACCCTTCGTCATATGAAATATTAACAAAGGAATTTGTAGAATTTAATTTCCCGCCATTTGTGGAGTTTATTAAAAATTATAATAAGAATAAAAATAACTTAGATGATATACGCGGATTGTCATACAAATGTTGCCAATATAATGTATCTATATTGCAAATTATTCAGGATTTCATAAAACTCGTTGATTATGGAACGTATTATTTAAATATAAGATGTTCGCATATCCAACAATATCCGCATCATATATTCGATGACACAATGAAAAATGATTTGAAAAATGTAATAATAAAAATAGGAATGGATATTGACTATTTGCTATCGCAAACAAATAAATGCAAGGAACCATTGTATATTGAGAACCTCCTTTGTCAATTGCTACTCTAGCCTTAGTCGGCTGGTTCATCGACAATCATATTCAAATCGTTTTTATTAGTGCCATACATTGAGACGTATTTATCATTAATTACAATATTCTCTTTATCAAATTTGAAATTATTATAAATAAGATTGGATGCTATGAAGCAATCGCATTCGTATTTTTTGTCGTATATTATAGACCAATAGATAGATGTAATGTGTCTTATATATTTTTCGAGGCAAGTGTTATATAATTGCGCTCCGCCAATAATATAACAATTCTCAATAATTGCATCGCTATCCGCATATATCAATGCTTCATCCAAAGTCTTAAAAACATAAACATCAGGCTTTCCACAAGTCTCCTCTTTGATTTTATCATAGTTGTTAGAAGATATAATTATATTAATTCGATTTTTCAATGGGGCTTTAGGTATAGAATACCAAGTATTTCTCCCCATTATAACGCAATTCTTAGTATTTTTATTAAGACAACTTGATGTTATATGCCGAAAATACTTTAATTCTTCAGGGATGTTCCAGCATAACTTATTTTCAAATCCTATCCCGTATTCTAAACTGGACGCAACTATGATACTTAGGTTTTTGTTCATTTATATGTTGATATATATATTATATGTTAGTTAATATATATTATATACTAATTATTATATACTAATTATCATTTCATCTGTAATCACATCTTTTGGTAGGTCTCATTCATTATATTATATACGCGCGTCTTATATTCGTCGATTGTCTCGCCATCATTGTATTCGACCATATCGCAGACTTTTATATTGATATTGTAATCTTTTACTAAGAATAGTTTTAGGCAGGAATGGAGCATTGATTCGCCATTATCGTGGTTATAATGTAGTGACTCGTCTTCGTATTTAACTACAATAGGTAAAATAGGGAAGTTATGGACGAATGCACCATTGCTAGTAAATTCTGTAATACTACCTGGTATCGTCGATGTGTTTCCAGAGCCAGGTGCAATAAATAATATTTTGTCTCCCGATTTTCTGCTATCAACGCGTTCCTTTATTTTCTTGCTGGTTTGCCCTTTTTCTACGAACATATTGCCAAGTTGATCATTGATTTTATCTGTATATCCTATTGTAGAATATATGATTACTTTGAGTATTAAATAGGATGAGCGCGGGAATGTGCTAATTAAAACAAACCCATCAACTATTGTTGTATGATTAAAAGTGCATATAAACTTCTTATCGCTGTATAAGTATTCCATATATTTTACTAAATCCTCTTTGGATATATTAATATTAAATGAAAGTAAATACATGAATATCTTGGCGAACCAGAGAATACCACATATAATGTTGCTTTCGTTCTTAAGCGGCTGCAGAACGTGTATTGATATAATCATCATCACGAAAAATAATATAAACCGAAAAGGCATAGTAATATAGGTTAAAAATGTTAATAATAAAGAAAGCATTAAAAATATTTTAAATTATTTAATATATCTCAATAATATTTAGAGATTAATATAATCGCGCGGATACTAGGTTAGACATTAAAACTATCGCCGCAACCACAAAAACCTTTAGCATTCGGGTTAATAAATGTAAATTCGCTCGTAAGGTCGTTTTCTTTCCAATCCATTACCGCGCCAACAATTGCGAATACTGCTAATGGGTCAATAAATATAGTAATCCCTTCGGCTATATCAATAACCTCGTCTTTAGATACTATTTTTCTCCCTTCATCATTATCTGTAATATATTTCATTGTATAATTCAATCCATTGCAGCCTTTTTTGTTGATACCAATGCGTATTCCAAGAGGATGCGGTTTATCCAATAAAGAGAACATACTGATTATTCTTGAGGTTGCACCTAGTGAAACTTGTAAAATAGATTTCAAAGGTCTGTGGGTCTTAGGTTTTGTCGCGGTTGAACTTATACATTGGTATGCTAAGGATTTTTGAAAGTAAATACTATAATTTACGCAACTATTTTTAATATATTTAGACATTCATTACAATTTATATATTATAAGGTAATATATTATATATTAAATTATAAGGTAATATAATAAAAATAATGAACTGGGTATATTTATCAATAGCACATAGTATTATTGTTGCTATGATGATATTATATATCAAATATAATAACATACCATTGATAGTATTCCCAATAATCATAAATATCATCGTAGGTATAATAAGTATTATATATTTCATATTATATCTAAAAGAGGATTTCGCTATGGAGTTTGCTAAGCCCAAGTATTACCTATATTCAGTCGTTGTATTATTTGTAAATATATTAGGGCATTATATTATAAAAGTATGCCCTAACCCTGCTTATTTTCGAATATTCGTATCTCTGCAAATAATTATATTATTATTGGCTACTATATATATAACCCAAGACTACAATATATCCACGCAAACAATGCTAGGTATTTTCTGCGGTTGCGCCGCAATAATACTAATATCTTCGGATGATAATAATTTGAAAGATAATAATAAATCTAGTATTAGATTATAAATATAATAATAAAAATAATGAACTGGATACAACTATCAATCATACATAGTTTTATAGCGGTATCTCTAATATTATATATTAGATATGATAACACGCCTTACTATATATTCCCTATAATAATAAATATCATTGTCGGCTTACTTAGTATTATTTATTTTACATTTTATTATAACGAGCATTTCACTGAAGAGTTCGTAAAACCAAAGTATTACATATTTTCCCTAGCAGTTCTCGCAATAACCTTATTAGGCTATTATATCATAAAGGTATGTCCTAACCCTGCTTATTTTCGAACATTTGCGGCTCTTGAGATTATATTGCTATTGATGTTCAGTATTATATATTTACAAAAACAACATCATATATCCACGCAAATGATTATAGGGATACTATGCTGTTGCGCAGGTATCATACTAATATCTTTAGATGATGATAATGATATTTGATTTTCTAGATATGATTTTTATACATTAATGTAGAATACTTGGGAATATCAAAATTATAATATTCCTTCTTTGCGTATTTTTTGTCTTTTATCCATATCCTAACAATATAATAAAACTTCTTAGGGCTTATAGATATGCCATTGATATTATAGATTATGTTTTCATCATTGTTATTTGCGAAGTTCTCGCCTATGATGTTCGCACATAAAGCAAAAAATTTATTTTCGAGCTCGTCGGACATTATTTTAAATGAAAAGCAGCCGCCTTTAATATTTAATTCATCTTCGTAGCGAGGCATTATATCTAATCTCATAATAAAGAACATCCCTTTTTTGAATAATTCTTTGAATGCTTTAAAATAATTTACATAATCGTCGACGCTTGATATCATACCAAGCATTTTATAACTTTTGTCATCCCAAGAATTATCATAGGGGTCGTGAAAATACATATTCCACGAATCATTCAAAAATATCTTATCATTACTTAATTGATTGCACATTTATATAAAATATAGTAATATTCTTTATATAAAAAGATGTTATCAAGATAATACTAGTAATATCAATAATACTAATAATATCAATATCAGAATGGCAATACTAATAACAGGCGGTTGCGGATTTATTGGTTCAAATTACATCAACTCTTTATTGAAATCTGACAGATTTAATGAGGACACCTTTGATTGTGTTATAAATATAGATAAATTGGATTATTGCGCTTCTGAGAACAACGTGAATACCCATAGCAAATATATATTCGTCAAAGGGAGCATTTGCGATAAAGAATTATTAGAGGCGCTTTTCAAGAAATATAATATAATGTATATCATTCATTTTGCTGCGCAAACGCATGTAGATAACTCGTTTGATAACTCTATCAGTTATACAAATGATAATATTCTTGGAACTCACCAACTTATAGAGTGCTGTAGGTTATACGGAAATATTAAGAAGTTCATCCATATGTCTACCGACGAAGTATATGGCGAACTTTCGATTAGCTGCGATAATAGCATAGAGACCTCTTTATTAAATCCTACTAACCCATACGCGGCTACTAAAGCAGGTGCAGAGTTTATTGTCCGTTCTTATTATTATTCATATGGCATACCTATTGTAATTATTAGGTGTAATAATGTATATGGCGCAAGGCAATATCCTGAAAAAATAATACCGAAGTTTATTACTTTGCTTAAAGAAAACAAGAAATTAACTATACACGGCACTGGATTAACGCGGCGAAATTTTATATATATCGACGATGTCGTTAATGCTATAAATATAATTGCCGCAAAAGGCGTTAATAACAATGTATATAATATAGGTTCATCGGATGAATACAATGTTATCGAGATTGCTACAATTTTATTAAATCATATTAAGGGATGCGATGAAAAGATTGAGGATTGGACAGAATATACAAAGGATAGGAACTTCAATGACTTTAGATATGCTATTGATACGCAAAAATTAAATAATATTGGCTGGAAGAAAGCCATTAATTTTGACGAAGGACTAAAGAGAACTATTGAGTGGTATATGAATAATAAAAATTGATAATATATACATAGTAATATATTAATATACAAAAAATACAAAAGATGCCCGAGAATACTAGGAATACTAGCAACGCAATGATTGACTATTACGATGATTATTATGTTCCAAAATATGACGAAAGTGATTATTCATATACCTACACATATACCTACACATATACCTACACATACTTATACTATAATAAGAAGTTATTCTAATAACAATTGCAAAAAATGATATAACTAATACTCTATATTAGTAATAAAACCATAATTCAATATGCAAGGTATTATTAGTTTCTCAGACAGAGTTGGCTTTAATATTAAAAGTAATGACCACAAGGATATTATTTTGGATCAATTGAAGTCGCTTTATAATATTAAAATTCTACAAAGGCACCATCATAACCTAGATAATAATAATGTTAATTTTATATTATCTAATCACCTAATGAACTTGCGTTCTAATGGTAATAGATATTATCTCTATTTTACACTTTATAATAATATAGAAACGATGTATTTCATCGATAAAAAGATACATCCTGGCTATCAGCGACCGCGAATTATTTTTGGCAGAGGCTTGTTTGATAAGAAGTTATTTAAAAATACTTTGCTAGACGGCGAGATGGTTAAATGCAAAGATAATAGTTGGACATTTCTAATAAACGATATTATATGTTATGAAGGTATTTATTTGAATAAAAAGATGCTCCCTGAAAGATTAAAGTATATATATAATCTTTTAGAATATCAATATACACCCGATGAAACAATAGATGTTTGCAATTACAAGGTTAAATGCTATTTTAATATGTATAAACAATCAATCGAGAATATTATGGAATTATCAAATAATCTCAATTATACGTGCAGAGGTATATATATATACCCTTATGATATTAAATACAAACCTAAATTATATAACTTTGATGAAAGTTCGGTTATTAATGTAGTTAGAAAAACAAAGGATATAACTGAGTTCAAAACAATGGATATTGAGAAAGTAGCAGATATTGCTACCGCTGCGAATGCTGCGAATGCTGCTACCGCCACAATAACACCCAATCCTCCTATCGATATCAATGTATTAAATAATGAAGAGAAAATACTATATATTGTTAAAACAAACGAACCTGATATTTATGATGTTTATGATAATGAAGATGTTCTCAATAAACCTAAAATCGGTATTGCACTAGTGCAAACATTGAGCGACAGCAAATTGCTCAGAAATTCATTTCGCGATAAAAACGCTATAACCAACATTAAATTCGTATGCGAATTTGTTGAAAAGTTCAAGAAATGGCGAGCAATTCGCCCAGTATGATTTAGCGTTTATTAAGTTCCTTCAATTCAAATAATTCAGGTATATATTCTGAAATTTTACATAGTTCTTCGTGCTTCAAATGCTCATAGCAATTATGGATACCAAATGATTTTTCTGAAAAAAGAGTTTCGACGCTAAATAGTTTGGCTTTTTCAACGGATGGTTTATTTTTTATATTACTTGAAAAGAAGATGTCTTCATTGTATGCGTGTCGCATATTCGAAGTAGCCATATCATTTCTTATATAATGCAATACCTTTGTTTTTTTACGTAATGATAATCCTCCATTGCCAACTAAGACATCAAGATTGTATTCTGGTGGAAATCCTGACCGCCAAGGCGCTCCAACATAATCATATTCCATAAAATCATAAATATAATCCTTGTATTTCGCCGATATCAAAGTATCTAGTTGAAATGTCAGAAAGGTTTCAGTAGGTATAAACTCATATATGTAAGGCTCTACCATAAAATTCGAATATTCTTTATGGTGAAAATTAGCAATATTCAACTGATGTATAGTTATGCGATGCTTATGTTCTTTGAAATTTGTTTCAATCAAATTCTGTAAAAACCCATTATTAAATAACCCACATACAATAATAAAATCCCAACGTTCATCTAGATTAGTTAAGAAATTATTGAGAACAAGTTTCCAAGCAGGATGAATTCGTGGTTCTGTGATAATCGCAGTATATTTCTCCATTATTACAATTCTTTATATATAAATCTTTATATATACTTAGAATGAATACAATTAATGCAAATATTTTACGGCAATACTTACATAGCACAAAGGATGATTGGAATTATATAACACCTATAGATTTTTACAATAGATATTATTTACAAAAAAAAGAGTATTATTTGATTGACTTACGTAGCAAAGTCGAGTATAACAAAATGCATATTAAAGGGGCGCGAAATATATATTGGTTAAACATATTAGATAAAAAGAACTTGAATAAATTAAATAAATTACCAAAGAATAAACCTATATTTCTTATATGCTATGTAGGACATACAAGCAGCCAAATATTAACCTTGCTAAAATTATTAGGTTATAATGTTATATCCATAAAGTATGGCTATGGATTATCTCCGATAAAGGGCATTCCTGTGGCGGGATGGTTAGATTATGGGTTGCCTATAGTCTATAGAAAAAAGAAGTAATGGAAATAATACCAAATAAAATAGAACAAAAATAACCATAATATACTTTCTATTTCATAATAGCACTAAGTGCCGCGTGGGATTTGTAGTTAGATAGTTCAAAATCTTCATATACGAGGCTTTCAATCCAGCGTATTTTTTCATCAACAGGCGACGTAATATCAGGAGCATCCTTTTTAATAATAACTTTAGGTAATTCATATATTTCATTATTAACCTGTTTATTAACTTGAGATATATGCTCATCATAGATATGTGCGTCGCATATAGATAAGCATATTTCACTTGCATTGATATGCAGAACGTGTGCTAATATTTGAGTTAATAGTGCGGTGCTAGCGATATTAAAAGGTAATCCTAAGAATAAATCAGAACTTCTCAAAGTCATATGGCACGACAACCCTTTAGCGCTCTTATTAAAAATATATAGTATGTGGCAAGGTGGTAGCGCCATCTTTTTAAGGTCTACTGGGTTCCACCCAGACAATACTGCGCGTCTGCTACTAGTTTCTTTTAACAATTCTTCTATAATATATTTTATCTGATCAACTCCTTTATCATCATAGCAAACGTCAGTATTAGTAATAGTATCTGTGTCAGTATCTGTGTCAGCGTATGCGTTATAAGAACTAAATACATCAATACAAAAATCTGCATTATCATAGTCATTGTCGTCTTGTCCGTATTCTTTGCCAAACTTTCTCCATTGCCATCCATACACTGGACCCAGTTCGCCTTCAGGGTAATCTAATCCAATGCTATCTAAATATTCGCGTGTAGAGTTTCCATCCCATATATGCACATTCTTCTTCTTTAATTCATTGGCATTTGTAGAGCCTCTTAAAAACCATAGAAGTTCCTCGACAATGCCACGAAAGAACATTTTCTTCGTGGTAATTAGAGGGAAACATTCATTAATATTTTTAAAATTAATCATACTACCAAAAGACGATATTACACCTCCATTGCGTGTTATTTTATTCTCACCATTCGCTAAGGTATCCTTTAACAAATTGAGATATCCATCTTCCCCATTAAAATACATTGTGATGTGTAATGTGTAATATATGATAATACATTATTATGTTAAAGTATATTTATATCAATTTATTGCAAACAAACGTATCATCTTTTTAGATTATTAGGATTATTAAGTAGTTTATACTTGCTATTCATACAAATACAATCATCATCGCATAAAGTGCAAAAACTGGCTCGAACCTTGCTATTCAGTTGTGTGCTACTAGGTTGCGTGTTCTTCTTATTGAATAAGAATTCCTTGTATCTCAAAAATTGCGCAATATCCATAACAATATTCTTTCTCAAATTATTCATAATTTTTTATTATACATTTAATATGTATATATTTTTTATATAAAAATTGACTGGGTTATAATATAACAATTATAACAACCGCGCAAAAGCGAAATGTATTACAAAATCATCTTGAATAACAAAGCACATAACATAGCAGAATGTATCTATGCAAAGATACACCAAATTAAAAGCGAGAATAAAGATTGGTTAGTTAATAATACAAACGGGTATATTTTCAATCACCTAGAATTGCCTATGTATAGCAAGGAAGATTTAGAGAATGTTATATTTGATTATGGTATTCAAAAAGCAATTCAAAAATTTGTAATAAATAAAAAACATTATGATGTCATTATTAATCTAGTTGATAATGACGAAACCAAAATATATTTAGGGGTCGCCTATTATATAATCAGCGAGTATTTTGAATATATGGCATTTGAATACTAAACTCATTCCTTCATCACTCATTCATTCCTTCATCATTCATTATTGCTTCCATTTTTTACCGCATACCAAGCAATTCATAAATAGCGTAGATGCTTCATCTCCAGAGCGGGTCTGTAGTTCATAATAACTAACCTTCTTGCTTTTGCAACGCGAACATTTAATCATATCTGACATAGGAACCAGTTTAATCTCATAAGCGGCTTTTAGACGCAGTTGATTACGTTCATCAATCTCCTTCCATCTCTCGGGAAATATATCTTTACACTGCATATACGGGAGCATATGCGGGTGAAATTCCTTTTTATTAATCATTCTATCATATAATTTGTCGTTTCCTATATAGCTGTCTTTTTTAACATTTGAATAGATGCTTCTTGCAATATTAGAATATATCTCGAGAAACATCTGGCATTTCCACGATAATTGTATCTTAGCATTATTGGCGTAGTCAATCGTCGCATTAAATATGCCAATCTCTAAGTCATTCACTTCTAACTCTGAAATATGCAATTTAGTCATAAGCAATTCTTTGAAATCTTCGCGTATCTTGTGCTTATTATATCTATTAAGCGTATCTACTTCATCTTTATTCTCCTCGTTAATTTTTCTGAATTTTTCTATCTCCTCATTTAAATCATAGTATGTGCATTCATTTGTCATATTCATACTCAAATTATTATACTAACGTCAGTAATATTTTATATCATTTTTTATATATTTATCTATATGTATCTAAAAAAATGATATAATAAGGATATGATATTGATAGATAATATAATATCATTATAAGATGAATATTAACTTGACTGAATTCATAACGGATGATGTAAATATCATAGAAATCTTTCTATGCAACGATAGTAAAGATAACGATAGCGATGAGAATAGAAGCGAAATTGACGTTAATATAACTAGCGATTTTGAAAGCTTTATTGAAAAGAAGTATAAAAAATATAAGGAGGAAAGGTATAAATCGTATCATCATAAAGACAAAGTATATACTTACGAACTATCGAGCGATAACCAATACGTATCTTCTAAAATAACGATGAAATCTGAACTTATTAAGAATAATAACGCGAATGCCAAATCAAATCTATTCATATTATCCTCGAAGATTGATAAATTCCCTCAATACATTTTCCCGTGCACGAATGACATTGATAATATTACAATGTATTTAATTAAGGAATTTAAAATAAACAATAGGATATCCCTAATGCTACGATACGATTATTTAAATGGTTGCGAAGACAAGGTAGTTTCAAAATCATTCAATATCGAATACAGGCATTCGCCTAATGTCGAGATTGATAAAATCAATGAGTATGTTAATAATCTTGTGGCTGCTCACGTAGCCTACACATAACCATCAACAACTTGGTATCTTTAATATTTATTTTTTTGAATTCTAATAATAAAAAATTGATATATAAATATAAATTAACTTAATATAACCAAATATCAAAACCTAATTATTATAATAACAATGATGATGACAGAACCCGCTATTAATTTTGCTGACTTCTCGGTATTTGCTGATATGTATAATGATACTGGAGAAAAATGGAGTATTTGTAATGACGAAAATAACGATTTGCAAGATTATGACGACGCATTAAAGGATTATTATGATGCTTATTGCTCTTACCTAGTATCGCGTAAATATAATATTGCCGATATTAAAAAGTATCGCAAGAATACGATTATCGACTTTTACATTATGCAAAACAAACTCGATAATTCTCTTAGGAATGATTTGGATAATTATTATAGCAATAACATCATAGATACCTTTAATAAGAAACTAGACCCACCGCCGTGTTTCTTTCATCAAGCACGGATGTCTCAGAAATATCAAGAAGAACAAGAAAAACGTGAATTGGAAACAGATGATGTAGCTCAGCATTATATTAATCTTAAAAATATGTATAAAAGCGTATATGAGGGAATGACTACGTCATCGGCGAACGTAAATAACCCGAACTACAACAACCAAAGCGAATGCGAAGATAATGAAAGTAATTATGATAAATCTCGCGAGTATTGCGATAACGACGAATATTATAATATTTATGATAGCGATTATTATTCCGAATACGACTATAATAGCGATGCATATTCAGACGATTTCGATTACAATGATAATTAACTAATTCTCGCTTATCTGTATTATGTATTTCAATATGTTTTCTTTTTTATAATGCAGATTGAAAAATTATATAAACAAATGATAATATATGTAATCATAAAGTAATAAATAATGGCTCCTCCACAATCAAAAAAACAACCTACTGCCGTTTCACCTGACCCCCCAGTTGTCGATGCTTCTCAATCAAAGAAGAAGAAGCCTGTTTCGTCTCCCGCTGCTACGGCTGCTACGGCTGCTACGGCTGCTACTTCCGCTTCAGCAGCGCCTTCAGTAGCAGCAGCAGCAACACCTTCAGCAGCAGCAGTTCCTTCGGTAGCAACAGCATCCACTAGTGTTCCTCGTGTGCTTCCCGTAGTTGTTCCTGCGGCACTTCATACGAGCACTGAAGCCGTTCCAGTTGCTCTAGCGGCTCCCGCAGTCCTAACAGAACCTGCAACGGATAACGTTCTCTCAAATATCATTGATAAGGTTAATGCTCTATCTGCATATATCAAGGATATTCAAACTAATCTAAAGGTTCTTAGCAAGGAATATGATAAGCAACAAAAGATTATCGAGAAGGCACAAAAGAAACGCCAAAATGCCAAGAACTCACCTTCAGGATTTGCTAAGCCCAATAAGATTTCCGATGAACTATGCGATTTCATTGGCGTTCCTCACGGGACTGAGAAATCCCGCACTGATATTACTCGATTTATCAATGCATATGTTAAAGAGCACAATCTCAATAAACCCGAGAATAAGCGCTTTATCCTTCCCGATGCTAAACTCAAGAAAATTCTAAATGTGGGCGATAGCGATGAAATCAACTACTTTATCCTTCAAAAGCTTATCTCTCATCATTTCCCTGCAAGCGCTAGCAAGACCGCTGCAAAGACTGCGGTAGCAGCCGCTACTACTGCCGTATAAGTAGCATAGATTTATTAACTATTTTATTTTTTTACTAATTTTGAATATTAAAGTATTAAAGAGGGTAATACTAAAATAATATGCAAAATAAAAATAATCAATATTAAACAGAAGGCGGCATATAGTATATGAATAATATACGAAATAATGTTCCAAAACAAAATACTGAAACTAACCTATCACCTAAAGATATGTATAAATCTTTAAAAGACATTACAAAGGAAATAGAAAAGATATATAAGAAGCTTTCGAAAGACGAGAGTTTTCCAGAAATCTTAGATATTATCAAGAAGGAGTTTATTAATAACAATATATCTAATATAGAAAACTATTTATCCAATACTAAAGTATCAGATTATAAAAACTTTAATCCAAAGATAATAAAAATATTGGAGATACTGATAAATATATTAGAAAACTTCACCTATTTTAAGGATACGGATAAGGAGAATGTTAAAACGTTAAATGATATTGCTGAGAGTATTATTGCTAATATTAAAACTAGGGTAGTAGTAGATAATACACCTGCAGCAGGCACAGCAGCTGATAAAAGATTAACCAGACCTGCAGCAAATTTAAGTAAATATATAGAAGAATGTATTACGGCTCAAGGTATTAGTGAAGGAGATGCTGGGGAGAAATATGATCAATATAAAACTGCTGCAAATAATATAAAAACTACTATAATATCTCTTTATAATAAGCATAATAAGCCTTCTACTAAAAAAGAGATTTATGATAAATACATAAGATATATATCTACATTCAAGTATTATCTTGATGTCTTCAAGAATAATGATGCATTAGGCGAACAATTAGATAGACTAATTGCAGACGCTAAAAATGACTTAGCAACTCTTGAAAGTAAAAATGCAAATGCAGGCAAAACACACCAACCTGCAATAAATGCTAAGAATGAAGAACTAAGGAAATTGCACGAAGATAACAAAAGTATATACCGAGAGCTTATTAATTATATCAAACTAGAAACACATAACATTTTTAAGATTGTCGAAGAAGAAGCCGAAGCCATTAAAAAAGGAGGTGATGACAAGAAAGATGACAAGAAAGATGACAAGAAAGGTGGTGAAAAGGAATATCAAAAGCACGTAGAAAACTTCAAAACTGCTATTTATTATGAAATTATAAATATTAATAATACACCAAGCACTGACCACTATGCGCGTATCAATGATAATAATAACGAGAAAATAGAATTAAATGATAGGAAGAAGCTGCTTGCGACAATGAAGGATTTGTTAGATAAGCAATTAAGCAAATTGAAAAGTATTATTGATGATTTAATAGCGACAAATAAGCAAGAGTATATAGAGCAAATTAAAGAAATACGTAAAATTTTCAAGGATTATGAAAAGGAGAAGGAATACAAGGATAGCATTACAACATTGATTGTCGCCGAAGAAGCAGAGATAGAGAAACTTTTGGCTATAAACGCCGAGCAATCTAAAACGTTGAATTCTATAAAGCAGGTGGGGGGCGAAAAGAAAAGCAATAAATATTACGAGGATAAATATAAAGCTATAGATGATTTAAATAGCAAAATAGAAGACCTTAAAAAAATCATTAAAGAAAACGAGGGAATAGAAGATGACGGCGACCCTTTCGAGAAAAAAGGCAATTCTATGATGTTGAATGCGAACGACGGCATCATATCAATTTATAAAAATATTTGGAATGACTACCTAAAAGAAACTAAGAAAAGCGGGGCGAAGGGGATAACTATAGATAATCTAAAGCAAGACGACCGATTATACCAGCGTTTTAATGCGAATAATCTAGACCCCTTTGAAGTCTTAAAAGTATCCTTTCAGGACAAGATAATATTCATATGTATCATACTAATTATACGAACATTCGCAATGGTTCTAATCGAGTTTTTAATCGAATACAACATAATCAGCACATTATACAGGGGTATATTAGTATATTCTCTATTGTATATTTTGCTGATAATATTGAGTGTCATAGTGATTAATTACGATTCCTATAAGTTGCGAATTATTGTGAATTATCTTAATTTGCATATTAATTCATCAAACATATATTTTCATATTATGTTATTTGTGATATTCATTATGCTTATATTAATCATCATTAATAATAACGAGAATAGCCTGAATAGCATTGATAATATCTTTAACTATACATACATATACAAGTATATCTATGAAATTGCCGAAAAATCTAAGGATACATCCGATTTGCGGTTATCGCAAAAAGAGAAAATGAAATTGCAATACAGGATGGATATCATAACTATGATAGTATTCATATTCTCATCACTATTAATATTAATTATGTAATTACAATGTAATTGCAAGGGTATCAAGGATTACTTCTAGGGTAATACGTTAGTATTAAAGAATATTGTGCGCCATAATTTAGCAGCGATGAGTTAATGAAATCCTCCTTTGCTAAGTTATTTTCATTCGAAATTATTATTTTCCCGAGATTGCTATTAACATCGATTACTTTGACATTAACATATTTGCCGCCATATGTTTTCAGTTGCATATAATCATATTTAGATATAGTATTTAATTTATATTCATCGTATTCTAATAAGTTCGAATAATCTATATTAATTTCATAGAAACTGCTAGCACACGTTTTTGTATCATTGGATGATGGCATTAGAATATTGTCTATATTCGTATCAATGCTGATATTATTATCATATTTGTCGTATGTATTCATTTTATAATCATTTATCTGGCTAACATTGATATCATCCGTGCCTAAATTAAGGTCATTATTAAGATAATCTTGAAAACTAATTTTCCAGTTTTTATTTGCCAAATTGATATTGTTATTAATATTGTTATCCTTGTTAATTAATTTCCATATGTCCCATTTACCCGATGATTTGCTATATAAGAAGTGATACTTAAATGTCTTGTGATTGTCGGTAATCACCAATATTATATAAGGCGTTATATCCTTCACATATTTTGGGAACAATATCTTCAAAGGTTCTATGATGTTATTTTGCAAATCGATGTTAATTGTGAAGGATAGTTTGTTGCGCAGGGGGCAGTTTATCCAATCTCTGCTATAACTATGTATGACTAATGTTTTTTTATTAAATATTGCACTGGTATTCGTATTCATTGATGCATAAACCTTCTCTATGATTTCTGGGATTATATTCATATTCGTGGTGGCGGCATTCGCAGCATTCGCAGCATTCGCATCAGGTGGCGGAGGTATATCAATGTTATTTGCAATATTTGCTAATACGGCATTTGATATATTCCTTTTATTTTCATATTCTTTAACTCTGATTAATAAATCTTCATTTGTTAATACCTCCGTTTTATAATTATCTGCTTCGATACTATTGCTAATATCACTAGTATTATCTACAGGACTTACTTGGCTAACTGCGCTAACTGCACTGGCTGCGCTAACTGCTACCTCATTCAATACCTTGCTATTATCTATATTCGCAGCATTCGCAGCATTCGCAGCATTCGCAGCATTCGCAGCATTAATCGCAGCATTCGCAGCATTCGCAGCATTCGCAGCATTAATCGCATCAATGTTTTTAATAACATAATCTTTCATTTTTGCTAAGGTTATAGTGTTTAATTCCATTAGTTTTATTGTGTTATTCATTAATATCGCGTCTTTGCTCATAGATGATATGATTGCATTAATTATATTTATGAGAACCACGCTATTCAGGGATAATTTATATTTATCAAGAAGCATTTTGTTAGAAGCCTGAAATATTATGTTTCTATTTTGTTCGGATTTGAAATCATCTACTATAGTCATTCTTTAATAAATACACGCAATTTTTTGTTTAAGTAATTATTTTATTTTAATATTCTTTCTACGCATATACTCAGTGATGTTTGGGCGGTATAGGTAATTGCGGCTTTTATTCATATTATCATCTGTGATGTTCGGGTTATTAGAAATACATTTAATAAAATTATCGTCTTCATATGGGTTTGGCAAGTTCAATGTCTTGTATTTTAAAATGCTATTCAGCCACCTTATTTGGTGCGTCATAGAAAACATACCGCATTCCGTGTTTTTCCTCTGATGTTTTATTGTATTATAAGTTATCCGAAACTTATTATTCGGGTATATTATTAGCAATCGCTCTTTAATATTATTTATGAATTTTTTAACATATGCTGGGATTGAATTAGCATTACTATCATAATAATGAGCCCCATAGCATTTATTCTTAGGGTCAATTATAATAAACGTAGAAGTCCAGTGAGAGCCCCCTTGATTATGTTTATCAAGGTTCGTAATTAATCCTAAGTGCTTAATACGTTTATTAATATATTTTTTGATATCGAGAGAGCATATTTGGCTATACAAGCATCTGCCAAACTTATCCTCTTCAGAGAAATCAATTGGATAAACGCCTAAAAACGCATATTTATACTGCATCCCTTTATCATATTGCAGCATAACATCCTCGATATCATAATTACTCAGCCATTCCCTGCCGTTTTTATACCATTCGATAGGCATCTCGGGGCGCAATTCTTCTTTCTCTATCATTTTTATGAGTTCCTTCGTTTTCGCATCTGTTGCCATCTTCGATATAGCGCCCGTCCAGCACCAATATTGCTTATCATCGCATATCGGCTTGATTTTCTCATTCAATAACACGGATAACTTCGCGATTGAATAGGTTTTCTTGTATATGATTTTGTTTGGCTTATTTTTATTCCACGTATCGATAAGATATATTAAGGAAGTTTTCGAGAATATATATGGGTTCCGTGCATTTTTTGGACTATTATATTTAATAGTTTCCTTATTCATTGTGATATGTATTTTCTCTATATAATATGCAGAAAGTTATTTCAATTTCATAAAAATAAAAATGTATAAAAATAAAAATTGATATATATATAAGTATATTAAAATATTAAAAATATGGGTATAAATGAAGATTTGCGTTCATTTATTAACAAATATAAGGTGGAGAAAGGTAAGCCTTTTACAAATACGAGCATCGGTTATCCTAAAGTATCTCTATATGTCCCTAATGAAAATTATGGCGATTTTATGAATATTTATAGCTTAGCCCTTACAAATGGTCTGCCCTTATATTTCACTGAAAAACCTACTGAGCCTAGCTCGCTCCGCGTTGATATAGATTTCCGATTTACTATGCCCGACGACAAGTCTGGTATTTATAATTCTCACGATTCCAACTCCTCGTTAAATAGTAAGAGGAAGTATGACCGCGTATATACGTCGGATAATATATTTAATATTGTTAATAATTATTTCAAAGTCATCAATCAATATTTGGATGTTCCCGAAGAAGCCAATGTCGCATATGTTATGGAAAAGCCGAACCCCGTAGAATTCAGAAACAAACTCAAAGATGGGTTGCATATCATTTTTCCTTATATCATAGTTAATAATAACGTGCATCACTTCATTCGCAGGAAAATTCTAGACGTTGCTACGGATATTTTCAAAGATTTGCCGATATGCAATGATTACGACAATATTGTCGATAAAGCGATTATCGATGTTAATTGCTGGCAGATGTATGGGTCGCGTAAGCCTGATTGCGATACTTATCGGGTTTCTAGCATTTATAAATATGCGAATGATGAGACTATGAAATCCGACTATGTATTGAACGCTGCAGACGAAATCAACTTTATCAAACTATTTTCTATGCGTAATTTTTCTGGTAATATTCAAAACTTTGTTAAATCTGAATTTGATACTGAGATAAGTCAATATAGTAAGCATATATTACCTGCGATTGACCAAAAATTAAAAAGCAAACTGCAAAACAATATTTTTGGAAAATCGCTTAATATTAATCGCTGCTATATTTCCGACGACGAATTCGCATTTGCTAAAAAACTCGTAGATTGTCTATCTTTGACTAGAGCCGATAATTATACAGATTGGATTAACTTGGGATGGGTTCTTCGTAATATTGATTATCGGCTCCTAGAGACTTGGGTTGAATTCTCTAAAATTAGCAGCGCATATATCGAGGGCGAATGTCATAATCTCTGGGACAAAATGAGAAAAGATAATATGGGCATAGGGACGCTTAGGTGGTGGGCGAAGCAGGATAATCTAGTTAAATATGTTAGTATCCTAGACCAAAGTATAATCCCTAAGATAGATCAAAGTATAGCGAGCGATGGCGCACATTTTGACATCGCTTGTGTAGTGCACGCTATATTCAAAGAAGAATTCAAAGCAATTTCTAAAGATATCTGGTATAAATATGATAAGCAAAAGCATCGCTGGGTTCGCGCAAGAGAAGGACTAGATTTACGGAAAATCCTTAGCACTGAGATATGCAAGAAATATATGGAACGTTCCAATTATTTTAATGAATACACTGATGACCCTACATTAAAAGCGATTAATGACGATCGTAGTAAGAAATGTCTGAAGATTGCTACGCAATTAAAGAACTCTAACTTCAAAGACGCGATTATGAAAGAATGCCGCACACTATTTATTGATGAGAAATTCGAGGAATTGCTTGATAGCAGGTCGCATTTGATTGGGTTCGACAATGGGGTTTATGATTTGAAAATGCATATGTTTCGCGATGGAATGCCTGATGATTACATTTTGCTTAGCACAAAGCAGAATTATATTCAGTATAATAGCGAAATTCCAGAAGTAGCAGAGATTAACGAGTTTTTTGCTAAGATATTTACAAACAAAAATTTGAGAAATTATGTTATGGATGTGTTAGCGTGTATTATAGATGGCAGTATTGCTCAAGAGCGCTTCTATATATTTACGGGACAAGGTAGTAATGGCAAATCGCGGCTCCTAGATTTAATTCAAAAGTCGATTGGTGAATATTATTGTATATTGCCAATTGCTCTGCTAACGCAAAAGAGGGCAGCGAGTAATGCGGCGCAAAGTGAATTAGAGCGAACAAAGGGGAGACGCTTTGCGGTTATGCAAGAGCCGAGTGAGAATGATAGGCTTAATATTGGTCTTATGAAGGAATTGTCTGGACAAGATAGGATTTTAGTGAGAACCCTATTTAAGGAACCTTATGAATTCAAGCCGCAATTTAAGATGATTTTAACGTGCAATGAACTCCCAGAAATTCCTAGCGATGATGGAGGAACTTGGCGACGTATCAAAGTATGCAACTTCTCTAGTAAATTCACAGAGACACCTGATATCAATAAGCCCACAGAGTTCTATATGGATTTAGAGCTATCCGATAAATTTGACAGATGGAAAGAGGTATTTATAAGTATGTTGATAGACAGACATAAGCATATTAATCCAATGGCAATTCCAGAACCAAGCGAGGTTCGCGTAGCAACTGAGAGCTATAAGCAGAATAATGATATTGTTGGACAATTCATTAATGAAAGAATTATCATTGATCCGCAAATCAAGGAACCACGTATTACAATTGCAAAATTATATACCGACTTCAGGTTATGGAGTATATCAAATGTGGTTAAAGGTAAGAAATGTCCAGACCGCAATCAACTCAAAGCATATGTAGAAAAATTATTAAATAAACCTTATGAAGCAAAGGGATGGACTGGTATCGGATACAAAGAAGAAGATGATGAGGATGATGAGTGAATATAAGAATGAATACACGGGTTATATTTTATAAAAATTGATAAACCTTGTAATTTGTTTTATAATACAAATGCCTGAGATTATTTGGAAGACTGAGAATAATCAATTCGATTTGTTTAAGTTTTTTGACTTCATCGTCGAAAAAGACGAGGATTATTTTATATCTTATGTATTTACAATTATTGAAGAAATGAACCGCGAAGCAGCAATTGTATTTGCAGATTATACATTTTCTGATAATTTTTGGGAATTATTAGATGAAGACAAGATAGATTATATATATAGAAAGATTATTATAGAAGGTATCGATAGACTATCTTTTGCAGAATGCTATAATCTTCTTTATATTCTTACATATCAAAAATGGACAGATGAAGATGGTGAATTATTCACATTTCAAAAACTGAGAGAAATCATTAAGTCCAATAATTTGGGTGTAAGTAAAAGGAAGTTGTATTATGCTACAAGCGATTGTATAGTTTATTCTGAACATATTGAAAATATAGCAATAGATCATTTTAATGTTATAGATAGCACTGCTACTAATGCTCAATCATCGCGTATTTGTTATAAGATAACATTGAAAGATAATTCTAATAGTATTGCTAGATGTATCTATGAAGAAATAGGTCATACTAAGAATACTGATAAGGATTTGTTAGTAAGAAATACTAACGACTATATATTAAATCACTTAAAATCATCTATGTATTGCAAAGACGATATAGAGAATGTAATAAGTCAGTATGGTGTTCAAAAAGCGATTGAAGAGTTTATTGCAAATCGCAAAAGGTATGATAATATAATTACAATGATAGATAATGATATATCTAAGATATATTTAGGTGTAGCTTATTATATACTATGCGGGTCTTTTGAATACACGTCATTTGTTAGAAGTAATTTATAGTTTATAGTTTATAAGTTGAAGAATAAATATGTAAAGATAATAATATTTAATTCTAAAAACTGATTTTTTTATTTATCATTTTAACTTTCAAGAACCTCGCATAGAAGAGCATCAAAGCATTACAAATCCCACAAACGTCAAATATGACCACCAATGCAGATTATCATCAGATTGAAGCTGATATTGCCGATATCTCGCGAACAATTGCCAAGCAACAGCAGTATATCTATGATTTAACCACGCAACGCATCAATACCGCTTACCAATATGACGCGTATGTTGAAGGACAACGACACAATCTTAGAAGATTTATAAAGCAGAAAAATGAACTTGAAAATAAATTACAGCGCATTCACGAGGAACGCTATAGGGAGTTAGAGAAAAGTAATACATTAGATGGCGTAAGCGATGTTTTGTCTTTAGCATTCCAATACGCGCACCCAATAGATAAGACCACAAATAAGTATGCAGTTGAGAAGCGGGTTATGAAGAGTGCTAGAAGTCATTCTCCAAATAGCCGCAATAATGACAATGATAGAGAAGTTGTTCGAGTATATAAAAAAGATAGATTTGAATTGTTTCTCGATTTCCTTACAACTAATCTAAAAATATTGAGATTTCTATGTGTAATCGCATTTGTAATATTATACATTATATATGCGGTCGCTTACATATATACTAAGATTTTTGGTTAGATATCTGTAGGGTTGCATAGGTATTTTATCCATATCTCTTTAGGATAATTAGATTTCTTAAGGTTTAAGTAGAACCCAACCTCTACTGCTTGTTCATAATAAGTCCTATTTTGCGATAACTGGGTATCACTATACAGGCTATTGATACCTTTTAGAGACAGCAAATGATTTATTTCATTTATATTCTCAATGAATTGTGAAAGGATATCTTCGCTAATAATTAAGTTATTTTTATTTACTGAGTATTTTGATAGAAAACTCTCTAAGATGTCTTTGTTTGTATTTAGAAGATTGAATAGTTCTTTTTTATTTATACGCGGCTGTCTGCTCGTCTCGCATTGGTTTGACAAAATAAGTCCCTTAAATCTCTTTTGCCTACATAGCTTATTGAGGAACTCCATAACATTTATATCTACTATAATAGGCTCTTTGAATGGCAGATGATTGTTGATTTTAGTATATAATTCAATACTTTGCTTAACGTTAGTAGTCTCGCATTCATCCACTGCATATATCCATACATATATCTTGTAATCGCAACTAAAATATTTGTCGTGCGCTGTTATATATTTTTGAATAGCGCCGTGCCTATGGTTGCCGTTAATGATTTTAATGATTTTCTCGTCAATCTTACTCTTTTTGTCATAAATCGCATCGATAGTGAAAGGTATCGCGTAGCCGTTGGTGATAGAAGCATATAGCTCATCTATTTTCGTTTGTTCTAATTCTCTGTTAAAGACAATGGGACTTGCGTATGCAAGAAGTTCCCTAAACCCTATTTTAATCAGATACTTGTCGTCGTTAATTTTATCTATGATTTTGTCTGTAATATTGAAGAAAGGTATGTTGGTGGTATTCGGCGGGTCTGAAATCTTTGAATTAATCTTCTCGAATTGCTCGTGTATCCTAGTATCATCAATATAACTCATATTGTACTGGGTTATTCTCGTTGTATTATGTTGTTAATATATCGTATATCAATTTTTATTTTTGTTCATCTCTAACAATATAAATATGTAGGCGAATAGCGACGATATTATAAGTCCGCATATCTCTATTGCAATATGATAAGGGAATACATAGGTATCCATCATCGCGCTGCAATTGTATTTTTCATTGAAGAATAGCACTATGATGACCACAAATAACATTAGCAATATTGGTAGTAATTGCTTGGCAAATGCAGGTAATTTAACATTCCATAACCCAGTAATAAGCACAATAACCCATATATTTATGCCTGACATAGCATTGTATAATGTTCCAATGTAATTATATAATATGTATATGTCGAGCAATATCGCCCCAAATATTATAGGAATATTAGGGAGCTCGCCGCTAATAAATGATATTGCGTTGATTAGCGCGACTATTATAATATATGAGATTGCGTGAATAATATACACGTGCTCTAGGCTATACTCATTATCACTCCAGAACATATGAGAATATGCGTGATATGCTTGAAATACGAATAAGGATGCTATAAAAAGCTGTATTTCTAGATGTTTTGCTAGCGATAATAAATAAAGCAATATGATACACGACAAGACATTGATACTCGCTGAATATGGCTGGTCTACGATGTCTCCCCTAACCTCGCAAGTATTGAAAGGGAATGGCTTGGGTTTATCAGATTTATCAGACATTACCTTACTTATATTTAATATACTTAATATTTTTTGTAAAAATATATCCATATATTAGAAAATGAAATATTCTGATGCATTAAAGATATATAATCAAGGGAAACCTGCGTGGTGTTCTCCTCGCAAAGGCACTAATGATTACAAAGCGGTGCTTGCGATTATGAAAGGCTCACCTAAATCTCCAAAGAAAGCATCGCTCGCAAAAGCATCGCTATCCAAAGCATCCCTCGCGAAATCCTCGCTATCCAAAGCATCCCCTGCAAAAGCATCCCTCGCAAAAGCATCGCTATCCAAAGCATCCCTCGCGAAATCATCGCTATCCAAAGCATCCCTCGCAAAAGCATCGCTATCCAAAGCATCGCTAGTAATGGCTAAAATGTCATCAAAGAAACCATCTTCTAAATCTTTATTGTTTAAAAAAGCCAATGTTATTCAACGTTTCTTGAAGAACAAGTTAATTATTACTAAAAATAATTTAGATACACGTGTGCAACGCTATCATTTGATTAAGAAACGTTTGGCTGATATTAAAACAAATAGGTGCCTTACAAAGAAGATGTTTGGTAATAAACGCGGGTATACAATTGACGGAATTGTTAATTTAGAAAAGAAAATAGGAAGTGATAGTGTTAATGCTTCTATATATCTAACGAGTATGCCGTATCTACTAGGGTCATATCCGATTGCAAGTAAATTGATGAAAATTACTGCAAATAATGAAAGTGAAACCAAGATGAACACGTGGATTACTGAAAATCTAATTTTACCAAAGAAGTCTAAGCATTTTGTAATAATGTATAAGGCTACTAAATGTCCTTCATCAGGAAGCCCTGCAAAGAGACTACTTACAGGAGAGCGATTAGTGAATTATAACGAACTATGCAATGGCGATTTAAGTTCTTTGATGAAGACGGATGAAAGGAACGACGAGATGCTTATGATAAACTTGGCTTACCAAGTATTGATTGCAGTAGCTACATATCAAAATAGGGTAGGCTATAATCATATGGATTGCCATCACGGCAACTTCTTATATCAACTAAATACCGAAGCAAGCAGCACAGGATACTATCACTACGTCTATAATGGGCTCAATTTCTATATCAAAAGTTGCAAGTATAATATGTGTATATTCGACTTTGGGTTAAGTGTGCCAATGAGTAAAGCAGATGATAGATATGTATTTAGCGATTACTATAGAATACTTCACGCATTTGTAAGCGAAAAAACAATGGGATGGATTGAAGGTAATGTTATCGGAAAAATAAATGCGAATATGTTTATGATTAAGTCGAGGGTGCAAAGATTAATGGCTGCTTTACTAAACAATGGGAGCGCAGATATGTTTCAAGCGATTATAGATTTTGTGTTCAAAGATTTCAAACCTGAGAATGGTATATTTACAACTGATAAACCTGCTAATATATTAAATAAAATACCTTTTATCATCAATAAAGTTGAGGCATATCCCAAGATTGACTTTAAGAAAGTGTAAAATCACATTATTATATTATTATAAAGTAGTATATATATATTATGTCCGTGCAAAAATTAAAAACAAGAAAAATGTATCCTAATTTAAAAACACTTTATAGTAGATATGATGAAATTACAGAAGCTCATTGTAAATATTTATTAAATCATTTATATACACATAATATTACAGAATGGATTAATCCAATAACAAAAAAAGAGGTTCA
>Ga0114969_10000779_pt1 | contig 27585 bp, 35 predicted proteins | sample M_130807_MF_Meta_FD_87316 | JGI IMG/M metagenome (GOLD analysis project Ga0114969, IMG submission 87316) | Freshwater microbial communities from Lake Montjoie, Canada to study carbon cycling - M_130807_MF_MetaG | ecosystem: Environmental > Aquatic > Freshwater > Lake | place: Lake Montjoie...
CCGAGGAGACCGAAACGATCACCGAGGCTATGGAGATGAGGCAACTGTTGAAAGTAATTGCCAATCTCTTCAACAAGCAATTCAAACAGTTTCCCGTCCCCCTGAAGAAGTTGATCGACACATTACGGGAGATTGATGCTCTGATTTGGACTAAGCCTTATGGAGGATATCGCTCGGGGGGTGTCGCAGGTTCGGATTTCGATATGGCGGCGTACATGAAGAAGCATGGCATCACCGAGGAGACCGAAACGATCACCGAGGGCTTCGTGGATGTGAGCGAGGAAGATCATGGTCTCCACACGGATCTCACCAATCCGAAGGGCAAGGCTGTGGTCGATGGCAAGGGCAAGGTGATCGCCGTGTACCGCACCGAAAGGGCGGCACGGAAGCATGCCGAGACAGGCAAGCCCGTCAAGGAAGAGGTCGAGGGACTGACGGAAGCCCCATACAAAACTTCAACAGGAACCCCAAAATTCGTTGGCAAGTACCAATTCACTCCATTCGTGGAGGGGAGCATTTCGGGATGGTTCATCAGGGTGCAGGGGTTTGCAAAGGAAGTCGGCTTCATTGAAAAGCCCTACAGGAAAAACACCAAGACGAGCGTTGTTCCGCACAGCGTATACTTTCATACGGAGGTTTCTGGGCATCCTGAACTCAAGGCTCACGCTTGGCCTAGCAATGAAACGAGAGTCATTCAATCAAGTAGAATTAGGTTCGCCGCTGGAAAACTGCTGAAGGCTGTTGCAATGTGGATGGATGCCTATGGCTACAGGATGGTGGGTGAGGGATTGGAGTCCGTCGATTTCCATGAGGGTCGTGAGTGGAACATCAAGTACGGCACTTCGATTAAGGATGTCGTGGACGAGATGGGCAGGAGGGGATGGAAGCCCGTGGACAAGATGCCGAGCGGCAACTTCAGCGGCAACATCTCGTTCAAGGATGTCGAGCAGTCCAAGGCGCAATTGGTAGTCAAAGGCGGTATCCCCGTGAAGTGGGTCTTCGAGTCCGTCGAGGTTGATGGAGACACCATCACAGAAGGCAGCGACTACTATGCGGTTGAAGGAACTGTGGACAATCAGCCAGGAGGAGCGCAAACGGCTCCAACAATGCAAGAAGCAGAGCATTACGCCAAAGCAATGTTTGCCTATCTGAAAAAGGGAAACCCAAAAGCCAAGAAAATAACAGTAGAGATTTACAAAGTTGTAAATTATGAGCGTAAAAATACGCCTATGAAAGTTCTCACAGTTGCTGAAGGTATCGGCGACGATATCAACGAATCGGTGAAGCCGAAGTTGATCACCCCGAAGGAGATGGCTGACTACAAGGTGAAGAAGGTTCTCGCCGTGGGAACCAAGCCGAACAACGAGTCCATCGTTGCCACCAGCGAGTGGGGCGAGAAGAAGTTCGTACAACTTGAGAAGATGGGTAAGACATCAAATATCAATCAGATCGTGCAAGCCACCTTCTTCGACACGGAGAAGGAAGCGATGGACGAGATGCGGGACAGAGGATTCAAGATCCTGAAGCACCACGGCATCGCCATCCCGCACTTGGAATCGGTCGATCAGGATGAGGAGATGGTCAACGAGTACCACCGCCGTGGGAGGGTTCGCTCGTCTTCGCACTCAGGCAGTCCCCGATGGATCACGGCGAAGTACGCAGGGGTCGATGCCTACGGCAAGCCGTTCAAGAAGGGCGAGGAAGTCCTGTACTTCCCGATTGGTCCGAATTTCTACACGGGAGCCGAGGCTGAAAGGGCATGGCGTGAGTTCCTCTCCGCCAAGGGCGACGAAGAGGGAATGCCCTACGCAAGTTGAACGAACCAACTGAATAAGATAGGAAACCCCCTGCCACACAACGGAGGGGGTTTTCATTTCCAACCTTTTGGCTTGACCCACAGAACCGACCCGACCGAGGCGATATCCTCCATAAGTAGACGCACCCCCCTCAATCGGAGGGGACAACATTAGGAGCAAAGACAGATGATTCGACAGACAATCACAGGACTCGCACTCGCCACCACCATCGCCGCCGCAGCACATGCAGAGGGAACCGATGTCCCCCAAGCAGAGGCGGCAATCTCGTCACAGACCAAGTGGTCGGTGACGGAGGACTTCACCTACTTCAACTACGAGAGCGACGACACCCTGCTCTCGTTCAACACCACCTTCGCCCTCGCCCTCGACAACGGCGGCACCCTCTCGCTGTCGCTCCCCGTCTACAACGGTGACGGCGACACGAATGTCGGCGACCTCAAGGTCGGCGGCGACTTCAACGCCTTCAAGGGCGATGGTTGGAACCTCGGACTCGGTGGCGGCGTGTACCTCCCCGTGGGTGACGAGGAGTTCGACTCGACCAACATCAATCCGTTCTTCACGGGCAAGTTCTCGGCAAAGTTGGGTGACTTCGACTTCATGCAGACCGCCGAGTACCGCTTCGTCGGCAGCGAGGCGTACACCCCGTGGCTCGGCACTAGCACCGATTCGGACATCCTCGCCCTCGGTACGCTTCTGTCGCACTCGTGGGGCAACCTGACGGTGGGAGCCGACCTGACCCAACTCTACTACATTCAGTCCGAGGAAAACCAAATCTTCGTCGGACCCGCTGCCGCCCTGAAGATCAACGATTCGATCACTCTCGACGGTGGGGTTCAGTTCCCGCTCTCGCAGGATGTCTCGACCACCGAGGTTGACATCGTGGTCAGTATCGGACTCAGCATCAAGTTCTGATATGTACTTTCCCGTACACGACAGAAAGGAGGGAAGAGAGATGAACAGCAAGAGCAACTGCCCCATTATGGGCTGCGGTTTCTGTTGGAAGAACCCCGTCCATGCGGTTCTGTTCCTCGCCGTGCTTCCGTTCGCCCTGAACGGACTCACCACGGCGTGGAACGCCCTTCACACCACATTCTGCACCATGACCAAGTGACCTTCACCTTGGCAGCACACAGGGAGGGAGCCTTGGGTTCCCTCCCTGTCCTTTTGCCTAAATATCCTTTATGAAGACTTTCGATCAGTTCATTGTCGAGGCGAAGAACAAGGGTGACGGGGACTGTATGGTCGCCGCCGCCAACCTGCTCATGCTCCTAGCGCAGTTGGGACAGAGCGGCGGAACTCCGATGAAGAAAGCCGATGCCAAGTCGGGGAAGATCGTGATGGTCCATGCCCTCGTCCATGGTCAGGGTGCCGCAAAGGAACGAAGGTTCTCCCACGCATGGGTCGAGGACGGGGAGACCGTGTACGACCACTCGAACGGGAAAAGGATCAGCATGGACAAGGTCATCTACTACGCAATAGGCAACATCAAGCCGAACGAGAAGGGAGCGTACTTCCGCTACACCTTCGATCAGATGCGTAAGAGGATGCTCTCCACGAAACACTACGGACCTTGGGAGATAGACGAGAATCTTGAGGAGAACATGATCTCCGACCCGAGGAGGATGGGAAGGAAGAGGATCAAGGTTCCCCTCGACATAGTCTCCGTGCTGAAGGGGCAAGTCAGGGAGGCGTTCTCCTACAGGCATCCACGCACGGGCACGGGGGTACGCACGGGCGCACCTGCGCCCACGGGCGAGCATCAATCCGTGGAGTGGAACGACCTCAAGAAGTTGGAGTCGATGCTGGATGCCATGTTCGCACAGGTGGGTCTCGACATCACCTTCACCAAGCACATGTGGGAGCGCATCAACGGAAGCCGTGGATACGGCGGCATGGTGAGCATCCCCGAGTTGCAGGATGCCTTCCGCAAGACATTCGTCAAGTACGGACAGAAGATCAGGGATCACCCGACGAATTGGAGGGCGATCATCCTCGACATCAGCAAGCAGCATCTCAACATCCCCTTCGTTCTTGATTGGAACCCGAGCAGCAGGGAGATGTCTCTCGTCGTCACCACGGCGATGAAGAAGCAGAACTTCATGGCATCCGAACCCAAACTCCCCGTCTGACATGGAAGATCGAATCATCAACCGTGGCAAGGATTGGTTCGCCTTCAAGAAGGGAATGGACGATTTCATCGTTAGATATGACATGAAGAAGAGGCAAGGCAAGCCGAAGACAAAGGCTCTAGCCAACAACACCGTCATGGCACCGCACTCACCACAGAAGAACACCATAAGCACACGGATATGAGAATGAAGAACTACTTCGACTTCAGGCAGGAACAGGACATTGTCGAGCAGTCCATGCTCGCCGAGGAGATCGAACGCTACCTTGAGGAGAAACTCCTCGTCCTCGGGAAGGGATCGAACTACGGTCAGGCGGTCATCGTCGCTGGAGGAATGGCATCGGGCAAGTCGTTCGCCATCGCCAACTTCATGCAGGGTGAGAAGTTCAAGGTGTTCAGTGTCGATGCCTTGAAGGACACCCTCATCTCCATCAGGGAGAGGCTCAAGAAGAATCCCGATGCCAAGGTGGAGTCCTCTTCGGTAAAGGACATCATCCGTGCGATACAGGACCTGAACAGCAGGAAGCCGTCCGACGCAAGGCGGATGCACCTCGCTATGCAGAAACTCGGTTTGTCGGCGGGACCGAATCCTACGAACATCACCGATCCGAAGTTGTGGAAGGACATCGACTTCAAGGATCCCGAGGGAGTGTCCACGATGAAGGATCTCCTCAAGGGTTTCAATGTCGATCAGAAGCAGCAGATCATGTTCTTCGCCGATCCGAACAGGTCGGAACTGCCGAATGTCATGTTCGACCTGACCCTGAGGGACATGGGTCAGGTCGTGGGCAATGTCGGCGGTGATGCGGGGATCGGTCAACTGCTCAACTTGGCGGGATACAAGCCGCAGAACATCCATGTCGTGTGGATCCTGACGAACTACAAGATCGCCATGAGGCAAAACCTCACCCGTGGTCGTGTCGTTGACAGCGACATCCTCTTCTCGTCCCATAAGGGCGCAAGCGGGACGATGCAGGACATCATCTTCAAGCAGTACAGTAAGTTCGGCATCAACGGCGACATCGCAGTCATCCTCGGTGGCGGCGAGGGTCAGGTGCAGTACGAGGTGGGTTCGTACCGAATGATGGATGGCAGGGAGTTCACGATCAACCAACCCCTCAAGTATCCCGTGTTCAGAGACTTCAAGTACTTCCGAGTGAAGAAAGCGGGGGAAGGGTCGATAAACCGTGAAGCCCTCATGGCAATACGGTCGTACATCGAAACCATGACACCTCCGCCTAACACCACCCCCGACAAGGCGCAGAGCGAGGTCATCAAGAAGATCATGTCGGACTTCGCCCGTGCGGAGAAGTTCATCTCGGCGAGCCTTGAGAAGGGACTCCCCGTCGAGACGATCAAGCGTGAGTACCGTAATAAGTTCCCCCCATTGGTTCCGATCCACAAGGACACGGCGGAGGCACTCGGTCTCTCACTAGATCAGTACATCCCCACCCTCTCACAGGCAGTCGCAAATATTCTAGGACTGAAACTGGATCAGTACATCTTGCGGAATTGATCACCGCATGGGCAAAATCTGCTAAAGTTCACCCCTCCCACCTCTCCCACAGGTCGATAAGAGAACACATGGACAAGTCCCTCACGAGTTCCCTGCTCCTGCAAAACATCGCTCTCCTGCGTGAGAATCAGCACCTGATGGACTGCCTCCTCGGGTTGGAGTCTTCTCTCGCCGAGATGGAGAGGAGTGGCAAGGAGTCGGGGATAGTCCGTCTCGACAGGATCGCCGTCATCCGATGGCAGATCACCGAAGTGATGAAGGCGGAGCATGAGCGGCGTGAGCGTGAAGTCGGTCGGAAGGACAAGCCTTCGCAGAAGGAGATAGGAAAGATCGCCAAAATCGACAGCGACATCCCCGCCCACTACTTCATCATCGACAACGACCTCGCAAAGGAAATCCTCGACAAGATGATCTCCGACATGTTCTCCATGCCGAAAGACACAGATCAGGACGATCCGAAGGGATACATCGGGTGGGTGGACTACAAGAAGAAGAATCCCAAGACGGGGGGCAAGGAGTGGTACAAGAACTTCGGTGCCGACTTGAAGGGGGAATGGCAGGACACGGACAGGGACGATAACGACGATCCTCCGCAGAATCCGCTTGACACCGTGTGAATCGTAAGGTATCGTTTCTTTACGATGCCTATTCTGACTGAACAGCAAATGACTCTCCGAACCGAGATGGTCGATGCTCTGAAGAAGGGCATCGTCACGGTCGTGTTCGTGAAGGGTGATGGAACGGAGCGCACCATGCGCTGCACCCTGTCCGAGAACCACCTTCCTCCGAGACCCGAGGTTCCCGAGGGTTCCGTTCCCCCACCAAAGAAGAAGAGACCCGAGTCGATGGTCGCCGTGTGGGATGTCGAGAAGGACGATTGGCGATCCTTCACCATCCCATCGGTCATCTCATGGAAGCCCGACAACTAAATTTCAGCCCTTGTAGCGTAGATGGATAGCGCAGGTCTTTCCTAAAGATCAGGTCACAGGTTCGAGTCCTGTCGGGGGCGTTCGCATCGGAGGAACAATGGACGAGTTCAACCACCTCAAGAACGGCATCTACTCCTTCAACTCCATCGGGGATTCCGCAGCCAAGTTGAGCGAACTGCTCGGCGATGGTTGGGAGGACGAGGTGGTCCCTCGCCGAATCTCACCCCCAGGAAACTACAACAGCCCGAAGCATTGGTGGGCGATCAGCACGATGAAGGCTTTGTCTCAGAAGATGTTCGGAGACAAGAAGGACGATCCGAGGTTCTCGGTGTTCACCACCGAGGAGGTGCAGCGTGAGGTGCATATGTTCAGCGTCACCCACAAGACGCTGCTCGACCATGAAGCACCCACCTACTTCGTCACGAAGGAACTGATCGAAGCCCTCGACCGAACCGATGTCGAGGACACCATCCCGATGGAGGAACTGAATTGGCCTCACGAGGCGATGCTCTTCGTCCTGCCGAGGGACATCAGGTACGCCGAGGCGTGTGGGGTATTCAACAAGACCTCCTTCGTCACCATGCTGACCGTGACCCGTGCTAACCATGTGAAGTACGGCAAGTCGTACATCGTCACGAGCGTCTACGATGATGGCACGACTTCCTATGCCCACTACCCGTGCGGTGGCACCTACGGCGATCAGATTCGTGAGCATGGAGACAAGTTCATTATGGAGAATCCCACGGAGTTCTACCGTGAGGAATACGAACTCTCAATCGACAGGTCGAGGCTCGACGAGGACAAAAGGCAGATCAACTCCACCGTCCGTCTCGTATGGAAAATCCTTTGCGCCATGAACGCACCGAACGAGACGGTCGTTGTCGGCGGCTCCCTCCTCCGTCCCTTCCATGAAGGCAAGGGCAGGAGGAAGCAACAGAAGGAACTGTGGTCCCCGAGGATGCTTGACCTGTCGGAGAGGACATCCGTTTCGGATGATTCCGATGGGGAGGGCGGTAGGGGTGTCAGGCTTCATTGGCGGCGGGGTCACTTCCGCCGACAGGCTCACGGCACGGGTCGGATGCAGCGCAAGATGGTCTGGATTAAGCCCCACAAGGTGGGCAGTCTCTAAATAACTCCATGAACGGATTCAACGAACATCTGTTATCGGAGAGCCGCAGGGGTCAGATCTACTGCGACATGGACGGTGTCCTCGTTGACATCGTGGGTGGAATATGCACCGCTGACGGGAAGCCTCGCTGCGATGCGGCGGACTTCGAGGACTACTTGGAGGCGAACAAGGCAAAGTTCGACAAGGAGCATCCGAGGATCTTCGCCAAACTCCCGTGGATGGATGACGGCAAGCAACTGTGGAGGTACATCTCGGGGTTCGGGGCGCACATCCTTTCCGCCCATACGAACTCGTGGCAACCGACGAGCAAGGAAGACAAGATGATATGGATCAAGCGGGAGATGCGACCCATGCCCGAGAAGATCCATATCCCCCATCGCAGCAGGAAGAAGGACTACGCCGTGCAGGAGGACGGGACTCCGAACATCCTCATCGACGATTTGAAGCAGAACATCGACGAGTGGAAGGCGGCGGGAGGGATCCCCATCCATCATAAGAATGCCGCCACCACGATTGCCACGCTCAAGAAGTTGGGATTCATGGAAAAGAAGGTGACCACATGAACAACGGAAACTACACCAAGGGACAGGGCTACAAGGACGGGTGGAACGACCGCACCGAGGGCAAGCCGAGCCGACAGCCATCGGCATGGGGTTCCGCCACAAGCGACAGCAAGGTCTATTGGGAGGAGTACTCCCAAGGCTATGCCGATGCCTGTCAGAAGGTGATCTCCGATGCCCGCAAGGACCTTGAGGACATGAAGCGGTTCCTCGTGGACTAAATACCGCCGTGACGCTCATTAGATGCAGCCCAATTATTCCTTCACCGTAAAGAGTCGATACCACAGTCCCCGCAGTGTCATCCTCCTAGACAGGAGGCGTGGCATCTTCAAGGTGTCGGGGAAATCCGACTTCGTTCGTAGTGGGGAGGGAATGTTCGACTTCGAGGGGGGACCGTTCTACTTCATCGGAGGTTGGTTCTATGACATGGGAGAGATCACTTCCGTGACTCCCGTCAACGGAGAAGACGGAAACGCCACCGTGTTGGTCACGGTGAGACTGACCAAGAGCGCACGGGCGAAGATCGGGCGCACCATCAAGAAGACGAAGGAGACCGCCGATGTATGCGATCAGACTAACCAACGGCAAGGAGGACAGGGGTCTTCTTGTGGTTCGGCACGGTGTTGCGGCGGTGTATGCCAACGAGAAGGCGGCACAGGCGGATGCCAAGTGGCTCAACGAGATATCGAAGAGGATCGGGTCGGGGACGGTGTACGCCCCGATTCCGTTCAAGAAGAAGGACGGTTGGCTGACGGAGATGCAGAAGGTCGAGTCCACGCACAGGTCGAGCGTCTCCACGAGGACATCGCCCGAGGCAAGGAAAAACGCAGGGAAGCCATCGAAGCGAAGTTCCCCACAGTCTTCGGCGGCGGCGGCGGCACCCGCACCGTCAATCCCGACCGATCTATCGGAACTGTTTGTTGGGAATTTGGCTACGGGTGGGACAACCTGATAGAGATGCTTGCCGCCGCCCTGAATGCAGAGATCGACAGGGATCCCTCCCTGTTGAACGAAGACACCCCGTTCCGCATCGTGCAGATGAAGGAGAAGTTCGCATCCCTCCGCATCTATTCCGAGAACGGCAACCATCGAACCGAGGGGGTTATCAGGATGGTCGAGAAGATGTCCTCGGGCGTGTGCGAGGTGTGCGGAGAGGTGGGCTTCCTGTCAAGGAGTGCCGTGGGCAAGGGAGGATGGCTCAAGACCCTCTGCGGCGAATGCTGCGTCCCCCTTCAGTACCGCAGGGTTGAGGAAGAGGAAGCCGACATCCCATAAATACGGACATGACCCTCGAAAGCAGCGCAAGGAAGATGGTGTTTGAAAACAAGACAGTCAGCAGGATCACCACGATCCCCGCAGTAGCGGGATCGAAGGCGCTCAACTACATCGACATATCAGACCCGAACGACCCTCAGGTGGTTATCAAGGGTTGGGGAACCCTGTCGATGAGGGTCGGGTATGCGGAGATCGGCAGGAGGCTCAAAGAAATGGCAGCGAAGGTGGAGTCGGGGAGGATGCCCATGATCGACTTGGCTCGGTCGATGCGGCTGATCGAAGTCGGGGGTTCTCCTGATCAGACCACTCACCTGATACAGGCGCTCGCCGAGGCGGAGATCCTCCTACAGACCCCCGCAGCCAAGGCTGCTCTTACCAAGGCGAAGAGGTCAAGGATCTGAAGTGGCGAAGAAGAGCCTGACCAACAAGGCTAGGGCTTTCCGTTGCCGCACCAAGAGATGCGCTCCCACGGGAGAAATGAAGGCTCTGTTGTCCTCCAAGTTGGGTTCTGCTGGAAAGTCCGATAGTAAGGGATTTGTGGAACTGTTTCAAATCATCGACTTGATGAAAGAGTCGAATGTTTGGGGTGGCTCGATAAAAGGATACCTGTTCAGGGGCGATATCACTTCAGGGATGAAGGGAAAGATAATCTCGTTCGCCGTGTCAAACGGATGGCAGATCACCCTCGGTAGGGGGATCGTCAAGTACGGGATCATCGTCAAAGGCGGCAAGTTGAGCCGCCGACATCTCCTCATCTTCGGCTACTACAGGGAGAAGCCGTCAACCGCCTACTGCTCCCTCACCGTCATCTGAAAGGTATCCTATGTCCTACATCCTCGTCAGCGAAAGCCACCCGTGGAGGCGCACCGCCTCGTTCGTCGCCGCCACCCTGTCCATCATCGGCATCCTCGGGGCTTCGGGCGGCGTGTGGATGATCCTGAACGACAAGACGGCAAACGGCATCGTCGCCTCATCCATCGGACTTGTCTTCCTCGCCTGTGCCTTCGTGATCACCAACATCGTCAGGATGTCTGCGGATCACGATGCCGCAGCCGACCGTCAGAACGAACTTGACACGATCAACAGGAAGTTCGATGATGACTACAAGTACAGGATCGACTGTGAGGAACGCATCTACCGCCACATCGACGAGATGAAGTCGGAGATGGAGTCCGACTTCACCACACAGCGTGATGAGTGGTATCGTGAGATCGAACGACTGAGGGATCAGATCGACTCAATGAAGACCAAGCGTTGACCTAGTTCTTTCTCACCACGGGGGAGGGAGGAGCGCAAGTTCCTCCCTCCCTTTCCTTTTGGAGGAAACATGACCCTACCTCACGAGCAGGTCTATAGCCTCATCAATACTAGGAACTTCCTCCTAGACCTCATGTCCCCCGCAAAGACCCCCCGTGTACCCGCACCCGTGCGCAAGCGGGCGAGGGACTGCCTCAGGCACTATCCGTGGGAGTCCGAGATGAACACTATTTTGGAGAAGGTTGCACCGAAGCCCTCAAAGAGGGTGCCTTCGGGTCGATCTATAGTCAAGACCAAAAGGACAAAACCATGACCACCGCAACGAAGACCAAGATCAGCCCCGAAACCCTCGCCATCCTCAAGAACTTCGCTTCTATCAACAGCAATCTTCATGTCAAGGCGGGAAACACGCTCTTCACGGTGTCCCCGTCGATGACCGTCCTCGCCGAGGCGGAGATCACCGAAAACTTCGACAGGGAGTTCGGCATTTGGGACATGAGCAAGTTCCTGTCCGTGATCAGCATCTTCAAAGAACCCGAGTTCGAGTTCGACGAGAACCATGTCGTGATCAGCGACAAGAGCAAGGCATCGGTGAAGTACTTCTTCAGCGACCCGCAACTCCTCATCAAGGCTGACAAGAAGATCAACATGCCGAAGACGGTGGTGTCGTTCAGCCTCCGCAAGGACGACTTCGCCGCCATCCTCAAGGCAGCGTCCGTGCTTCAGGCTCCCGACATGTGCGTGGAGGCTTGCGGCGAGGGTATCTGCATCCGTATCTGCGACAAGAAAGACCCGACCGCCCACAGTTGGACGCTCATGGTGGACTGCAACGAGCATCCCGAGTCGTTCCGTGCATGGTTCAAGGTCGAGAACCTCAAGATGATCCCGAGCGACTACATGGTGGACATCGCCGAGAAGCGTGTCGCCAAGTTCAGCGGTGCCGTGTTGTATTGGGTCGCCATGGAAGCCGAAGGCAACGGAAAGGCTTGAGCATGGAAGACCACCGCTACAGGATCATCGAAGGGGACTGTATCGAAGGCATGAAGACCTTGGCTGACGGCTGCGTCCACACCTGCGTCACTTCGCCTCCTTATTGGGGACTGCGTGATTACGGTCACGACGATCAGTTGGGTGCCGAGAAGACACCCGACGAGTTCGTCGGCAATATGGTCAAGGTGTTCCGTGAGGTGCGTCGAGTCCTGCGTGACGATGGAACGGTGTGGCTGAACCTTGGGGATTCCTATTGGAGCAACACCCTTTCCCGCAAAGACCCTGTCGAGTCGATGTGGGGAAACCGTCCCGCTAGTGATCTTTCCGATGGTAGGGACAACATACCGAAAGTCAATAAGCGAGGTGGCTTGGGTGCAGCCCCCGAAGGAGTCAAGCCCAAAGACCTCGTCGGCATCCCTTGGCGTGTAGCCTTTGCGCTACAGGCTGACGGTTGGTATTTGCGGCAGGACATCATATGGCACAAGCCGAATCCGATGCCCGAGGCTGTGACCGACCGCTGCACCAAGGCTCACGAGTATATCTTTATGCTTTCAAAGAAGGCTCAATACTACTACAACCACGATGCCATCAAAGAAGATGCTGTTGGTGTGCCGCATTCGCCAGGAAATAAGAAGGTCACGCAACCAAAGGAAAAGGGAGCAAGAGATCCTGCTCTTGATCCTGATCGTGTATGGGCTTCGGATGGAAAGAGAAACAAGCGAACTGTATGGACTGTGACCACGAAGCCATTCCGTGGCGCACACTTTGCCACCTTCCCAAAGGACTTGATCGAACCCTGCGTCCTAGCAGGATGCCCTGAAGGCGGAACCGTCCTAGACCCCTTCACGGGATCGGGAACGACTTGTGTTGTGTCCCTCAATCACGGCAGGAACTTCATCGGGACTGAACTGAACCCCGACTACATCAAGATCGCAACCGAACGAATCTCCGACGAGGCACCGATGAGCCTCATGGATGTGATGCAATGAACGACCTCCTCGTTGAGAAGTACCGCCCACAGAAGGTGTCCGACTGCGTACTCCCCGAGTCGCTGACCGACACCTTCACCGACATCGTCAGGTCGGGCGAGATTCCGAACATGATCCTCTGCGGGGGCGCAGGGTGCGGGAAGACCACGGTCGCCCGAGCGGTGTGCGACGAACTCGGGCGTGATGTCCTGTTCATCAACGCATCCGAGGACGGCGGCATCGACACCCTACGCACCCGCATCAGGCAGTTCGCCTCGACCGTCTCAATGAACGGCGGTCTGAAGGTGGTCATCCTCGACGAGGCGGACTACCTGAACCCCCAATCGACGCAGCCCGCCCTCCGTGGGTTCATGGAGGAGTTCAGTCGCAACTGCCGCTTCATACTGACCTGCAACTTCAAGAACAGGATCATCGACCCGCTGCACTCCCGCTGCACCGCCATCGACTTCAGGATTCCCCCGAAAGAGAAGGCGAGGATGGCGAAGCAGTTCCTCACGAGGCTCAGGGGCATCCTCGACACCGAGAAGGTCGCCTACGAGGAGCGTGTCCTCGTCGAGGTCATCATCAAGCACTTCCCCGACTTCCGCCGTGTCCTCAACGAGGTGCAGCGGTACTCGTCCTCGGGGGCGATTGATGCGGGCATCCTCGTGTCAGCCGACATCTCCATGGATGCCCTCATCAAGGCTCTGAAGTCCAAGTCCTTCTCGGACATCCGCAGGTGGGTGGTGGACAACGCCGACAAGGACACCGCCCATGTGTTCCGCAGGATGTACGAGACTCTGATTGAGTCGCTCCAACCCTCCTCCGTCCCACAGGTTGTCCTGACACTCGCCGACTACCAGCACAAGGCGGCGTTCGCAGCGGATCGGGAACTCAACCTTGCCGCCTGTTGCGTGATGCTTGCCTCGGAATGCACCTTCAAGACCTAAATACGGTCGTTGAAGGGGGGACATCCGATGCTTGTGAAGAGCCTCAACGATCTTTCGATCTCCATCCATGAGATAGGGAAGAGGTATTCCATACAGTCCTACATCGATGAGTTCAGAGAATCGCTCACCAACGAGGTGAATCCCAACTTCTGGAAGAACATCGATGAGAACATCAGGGTCACATCGGTGGGGGAAGTCGTCAATCCCCTTGAGAAGATAATGATGTTGAGTGGGATCATCTCGGACGACGAGTTGGAGAAGGTCTCCAAGATCAACCAAAGACTCAACAAGAAGTACGGTTACATCGACTTCATCAGGGAATGCAGCAACGCCCGACAGGAGTTCCTCCGTGAGAGGCGTTCCTACTTCTCCATGAAGGTCGCCAACATGCACAGCGAGGACTCGGGCAACGGTGGACTCGGGACATACTTCGAGGTGACGGGCATGACGGATGTGATGCTCGCCGAGTGGCTGGATGCGGCTTTGGAAAAGGTCTATCCCAACCACATCGACATCGAATACGAGGATATTGGCGGCAAGAAGGCGAAGACCAAGATCGCCCATAGGATCTGCGTGGTGAGCAAGGATTATGTCGAGGCTCCGCTGATCGACCGCTACCACGGATCGAACGCCTACGACCAATTCCTCCTGCACTCGGCATACGACATCAAGAAGAGGAAGTGGATCTACATCCCGATGCGGCTCATCGTGAGCATGCGCTCGGACGACATCAATCTCGACGGAGTGAACCTTCTATGACGGCGAGACTCTCCCCCTTCGACTTCATCAAGAGCATCAACGAGAAGACGGGGAACCTGATGGAGGCAAGTCCCGACTGCGAAAGGGATTACACCCCCTTCGTAGTCAACCGTGGTCTTTCGTTCAGTCCCGACACGGTGTTGTATGCGAACGAGATGAACTGTCTTCCCTTCACTGATAGGAGGATACAGTACGACTATCTCTATGCCACGGTCAGGAGGAGGAAGAGGTACGACAAGTGGATTAAGCCCGAGGAAGGGGACAACGAACTTACCGATGCGGTGATGTTCCGCTACAAGGTCAGTCACCGAAGGGCTTTGGAGTACATCGGGATGATGGATGAGGAGATGAAGCGGTCGATGGTGACCGCCAAGGGTGGTTCCAAGGACGCTAAATAACTCCTGTTTCATTATCAGAGAGTTATGCACCGTGGAAGACATCGTAGACAGCCTCGTGGAGGTGAACCTTCCCTCCCCTGAGAACTTCTTGAAGGTAAAGGAGACCCTGACGAGAATCGGGATCTCCTCCAAGACCGAGAAGAAGTTGTGGCAGTCCTGCCACATCCTGCACAAGCGGGGGAAGTACTACATCGTCCACTTCAAGGAACTTTTCCTACTAGACGGTCTTGAGACGGATTTCTCCGACTCGGACAAGGGCAGGAGGAACACCATCACCAACCTGCTTGAGCAATGGGGTCTCGTCAAGGTGGTCGATCCCGAGAGGACGAAGGATCCCTCATGCTCGATCAGCCACTTCAAGATCCTCTCCTTCGGTGAGAAGGGCGAGTGGGAACTGATTCCGAAGTATCGCATAGGTGTCCGCAAGAAAACACCCGAGTGATGTCGAAGAACACTACAGAATGAGACATGCGACCCTCGGCTACAAAGCCCTCCATCTCGAAGCCTTCGTTCCCACCTACGCCACCTCGGGCAGCGCATGCTTCGACATCCGTGTCTGTCTCCCATCGGGACACAGGACAGTCGATGTATGGACGGCGGCGAATATCCCTTCCCGTGCGATGGCTTTCCTCGATCCCATGACGGGATCGACTGATGCGGTGCTTCGCCTTGAGTCGGGCGACCGTGCCCTGCTCCCGACCCAACTGATCCTCAACATCCCCGAAGGATTCTCCGTGCGGCTGCACATGCGCTCGGGACTCGCCATCAAGGGCGGTCTCATGCTGTCCAACTGCGAGGGGGTCATCGACTCCGACTACACACAGCAACTCATGGTTCCCGTGACCAACACGGCGAGATCGGCGATCAGGATCAACCATGCGGACAGGATTTGCCAAGGGGAGATCGTCGAGAACATCCACGCCGAATTCGTGCCTATGGGGGAAATCCCCACGAAGGGCGACCGCACGGGCGGCTTCGGCTCCACAGGAAAGGCTTGAACATGAACCGTGAACAACTACTGAAGAACCACGAGAGGCTCTGCACGACCGCACTCAACCTGATGAGGAGGAAGAACCACGACTATGCGGGTCGTGGGGGCGAGTCCCCGTTCGCCAACTTCACCCGCTGCGAGGGCATGGGCATCTGCTCCACCGAGCAGGGCTTCCTCGTGAGGATGACCGACAAGATGAGCCGACTGTCCTCGTTCATCGAAGCGGGTACGCTTCAGGTGAAGGACGAGTCGGTCGAGGACACCATCCTCGACATCATCAACTACGCCGTCCTGTTCCAATCGTTTCTTCAGGAGAAGAAGGAGAGCCATGATCCCGTCGAGCATGATCGCAACGCTGTACCTTTGCACAATCATCTTCCCGCCACCGTCACTACGGATGTTCGACTCGGTTCGTTCCGCAACGGTCTGCTCGTCAGCCGTGCAGAGGGGGCGTGAATGTCGCAGGAACGAGTCGTCATCGAACTTGGGGGAACTGTTCGAGTGAACTACGAGGTCTTCAACTCCGATGCCATCGACTTCATGGTCGGTGAGCCTTCCGACAAGTACGACTTCATCTACCTCGACCCGCCGTACTACTGCGACAGGGACTTCGGGGAGTTCAGCGACAAGTGGAACAGCATCGAACACTACATGGGGATGCTGATCTCGACCTTCGTACAGGCACGGCGCATCCTCAAGCCCCACGGCAACCTGTGCGTCCATGTCGATTGGCATGCCTCCCACCGTGTGAGAGTGTCCCTTGAGAACATCTTCCTCCCGAGGAACTTCCGCAACGAGATCATTTGGTGCTACGCCTCGGGCGGGGCATCGAAGCGTCATTTCTCACGGAAGCACGACAACCTGTTCGTCTATGCCAAGGATGCCGACCTCTGCCGCTTCAACCTGATCCGTGAGCCGTACCCGAGGGACTACAGCGGCAGAGAGGGGTTCCATCCCGATGGTCGCATTATGAACGATTGGTGGCAGATCGGCATCCTCTCCACCACGGCGAAGGAGCGGAACGGCTACCCCACACAGAAACCTTTGGGACTGTTGGAGAGGTTGGTAAAAGCCTACACGGATGAGGGCGATCTAGTGCTAGACCCCATGTGCGGCTCGGGCACGACCGTGGAGGCGGCTTTGCGCCTCGGCAGGAATGTGGTCGGCGTGGACAGCAATCCAAACGCCGTCCTCATCACCAAGGATCGTGCGGAGAGGTGCATGGGTCTGTTTGGACTCATGCAATGACCAAAGACCACCGCTACATTATCATCGAAGGCGACTGCATCAAGGGAATGGCTACGCTTCCTGACGGCTGCGTCCACACCTGCGTCACTTCGCCTCCTTATTGGGGCTTGCGTGATTACGGTCACGACGATCAGATCGGGGCGGAGAAGTCCCCCGAAGCGTATGTTGAGAACATTATCAATGTGTTCCGTGAGGTCAAGCGTGTCCTCCGTGACGATGGCACGGTGTGGCTCAACTTGGGGGATAGTTATGCTAGGAATGGTGGTGGTGTTGAATCTCGTATGAACAGTATTGATAAAATGGGTGTGGGGCAAAAAGCAACTTATTTGGCGGGTGCAATGCAAACCATCAACAAAGTACCATTTGGTCTTAAATCAAAAGACCTCATAGGCATCCCGTGGCGTGTTGCCTTCGCCCTCCAAGCAGACGGGTGGTACTTGCGTCAGGACATCATATGGCATAAGCCCAATCCCATGCCTGAAAGCGTGACCGACCGCTGCACCAAGGCACACGAATACATCTTCCTGCTTGCCAAGTCGCAGAGGTACTACTACGACAACGATGTGATCAAGGAAGCGGCCACGACTGCTCCTGCCAAGCGGGACAAGGCGGGTGAGGGCTACCAAGCCGATTACCCCCACGGGGATCGTTTCTCCGAAGGTGAGCGAGTGTGGGGTGCTGACAACAAGAAGAACAAGCGTTCTGTGTGGACTGTGACCACGAAGCCGTTCCGTGGCGCACACTTTGCCACCTTCCCGCCCGATCTCATCGAACCGTGTGTCCTTGCGGGATGCCCTGAAGGCGGGACGGTCTTTGATCCATTCACGGGCAGCGGAACCACCTGTGTCGTTGCTCTGAACAACAACCGACGATTCGTTGGAACCGAACTGAACCCCGAGTACATCAAGATCGCAACCGAACGAATCTCCGACGAGGCACCGATGAGCCTCATGGATGTGATGGAATGACTGAAGACCCCCGCTACAGGATCATTGAAGGCGACTGCATCAAGGGGATGAAGACCCTTCCTGAAGCCTCCGTTCAGACTTGCATCACCTCTCCTCCCTACTTTGGTCTGCGTGACTACGGGAACGGTGATCAGATCGGTCTTGAGGAGACTCCCGATCAGTATGTCGCCAAGATGGTCGAGGTGTTCCGTGAGGTTCGCCGTGTCCTGCGTGACGATGGCACCGTGTGGCTGAACTTGGGTGACTCATACTCCGCAGGAGGCAGGGGCGGGGGACAGGATGGAAGCATCCAACAGGGAAACAAGGGTTCCGTGACGGGAGCCGTATTCGGCACATGGAAGGTCGAAGGCTTCAAGAACAAGAATCTCTTGGGCATCCCGTGGCGTGTAGCCTTTGCGCTACAGGCTGACGGTTGGTACTTGAGGCAGGACATCATTTGGTCGAAGCCAAACCCGATGCCCGAGTCCGTCACCGACCGCTGCACCAAGGCGCATGAGTACATCTTCCTGCTCTCCAAGTCGCAGAAGTACTACTACGACCACGATGTCATCAAGGAACCCGCCGTTATGGCTTCGGGCAAGAGTGGCTTTGGTGGTCCCAAACTGAACAGTAATGAAAAGGCGCATACCAACGAACTCGGCAAGGCTTGGGAAAAGACAACCACTCGCAACAAGCGTTCCGTGTGGACTGTGACCACGAAGCCGTTCCGTGGAGCGCACTTCGCCACCTTCCCAAAGGACTTGATCGAACCCTGTGTCCTAGCAGGATGCCCTGAAGGTGGGACCGTTCTTGATCCGTTCACGGGATCGGGAACGACCTGCGTCGTGTCCCTCAAGCACGGCAGGAATTTCATCGGAACCGAACTGAACCCCGAGTACATCAAGATCGCAACCGAACGAATCTCCGACGAGGCACCGATGAGCCTCACGGATGTGATGGAATGAGCGATGAGCATCTCCTGATAAAGGTTCCCAACACCACCATCAAATCAAATGATGGGTTGTATGTTCTTGGGTCTACCAACGGTGATATAGTTCGCCCATCAACTCTCGAAGACATCCCATACATCCTAGATCTCACCAAAAAGGAAGCACACTCTCTTGGTTTCATTCCGAAGCCAGCATATGCTGCTGCCATTACGGGTATCAAAACAGGAAAGCGGTGGTCTAATGTGTGCAATGATAGAATGTGGGTATGCTCAAACAACGATGATCTTGTTGGGTTTGTGCTTGCATCTTTCGGTAATCCAAGAGGAGAGTCACGCCGAGGAAAGATAGCGCAGATATGCATTCAATCCGATGCAAGAAAGTTCGAGCGAGGCAGGAACCTATTGGCTCATGTGATTGCGTATGGTGCGGGCAAAGGATGCAATGACTTTGGGTGTGGCTGTGCTGCCGATCTTGAATCGAATATCTTCTGGGCGGCAATGGGTTGGAACCCTGTGGGGGATCGAATGGGGATATCGCATACCAACACATGGAAGCAGACGAGCAAGCGAGTGGTGAACCTATATGAATATGATGATCCGACTATCATTCGACCTGCAAATCTGAAAGACTTTTTACTATGAGCAAGTTCTATACGAATGTAGCCATTCGAGGCAATCGCATCCTCCACCGTGGCTACGGCAAGGACGGCAAGCGTCTGCACGAGTCGCTCACCTACCGACCGACTCTGTTCGTCACTACGAGCAAGCCCAAGGCGACCTCGTGGCGAACCATCGACGGCAGGATGGTCGATCCCATCGACTTCGACACCATGTACGAGGCGAGGCAGTTCGTCAGTCAGTACGATGGGGTCAACGGCTTCGGGGTGTACGGGGACATCGACCCTGAGTATCAGTTCATCGGCGACACATATGGCAGCGGCGGGGAGATCGACTACAATCCTTCCCTGATCCGCATCCTCTCCATCGACATAGAGGTCGAGAGCGAGAGCGGCTTTCCCACGGTGGAGGATCCCCGTGAGCGTGTCAATGCGATAACCATCATGCAGGGAGAGGTCGTACATGCACTCGGGCTAGGCGAGTTCTCGGTTGATGGGGTGAACTGCCATTCCTTCTCGGATGAGACGAGTCTCCTCCGAAGGTTCCTCGACCTGTGGGAGGAACTCGACCCCGACATTATCACGGGATGGAATGTCCAACTGTACGACATGCCGTACCTGTACCGAAGGATCGAACTCCTGCTCGGTGCGAAGGTGGTCAAGAGGCTGTCGCCGTGGGGCGAGATCAGGAGCCGCAAGAAGGTGTTCATGGACAGGGAGAACCTGACCTACGACTTCTACGGGATATCCATCCTCGACTACTACGACCTCTACAACAAGTTCACCTTCGTCAAGCGTGAGTCGTACAAGTTGCAGCACATCGCCATGATCGAACTCGGCGAGGGCAAGATCAACTACGACGATGTCGGGACGCTCGCCGACCTGTACCGCAAGGATTTCCAGCGGTTCATGGAGTACAACATCAAGGACAGCCGACTCATCCTCCAACTTGAGGACAAGTTGCGGCTGATCGAACTCGCACAGGCGCTCGCCTACAGCGCACGGACGAACCTCGACGATGTGTTCTCGCAGGTGCGGATGTGGGACAGCATCATCTACCACCACCTGCGGGAGAGGAAGATCGCCATCCCACCGAAGCCCTCGGTCGAGAAGAACGAGCAGTTCGCAGGGGCGTATGTCAAGGAGCCGAAGCCGAATCCATACGACTGGGTGGTGTCGTTCGACCTCGACTCCCTCTATCCCCACCTCATCATGCAGTACAACCTCTCGCCCGAGACCATCGTCGAGGAGAGGATACCCGACCTGACTGCGGACACCCTGCTTGCGGATCCCGAGAGGTTCGCCCCCGCACTCGCCTCCGCACGGGAGCGTGACCTGTCCGTGGCGGGGAACGGCACCGTGTATCGCAGGGACATTCAGGGGTTCCTTCCTGAACTCATGGACACGATGTACAAGCAGCGCAAGGAGTACAAGACGCTTTCGGTGGAGGCGAAGGGCTGGCTGAAGAAGAACTCAGACAACGCCTCACTCGAAGAGATCCGTGCGAAGAAGAAGGAGGTGTCGAAGTACCACAATTTCCAACTCGTCCGCAAGGTGCAGTTGAACTCCGCCTTCGGTGCCATGGGGAACCAGTACTTCCGCTACTACGACCTCCGCATCGCAGAGGCGATCACATGGTCGGGTAAGTTGTCGATCAAGTGGATCGAACGGAAGATCAACGCATTCCTCAACAGGACATGCGGCACGGAGGGGAAGGACTATGTCATCGCCTCCGACACCGACTCCGTGTACCTCGACCTCGACCCGCTCGTGGCTGCGGTCATCGGGAAGAAGCCGACCGAGGAGACTGTCGCCTTCATCGACAAGTCCTGCAATGAGATCATCCTGCCGAGGATCGCAAGGTGGTACGACGAACTCGCCAAGGGGATGAACGCCTACACCAACAGGATGTCGATGAAGCGTGAGAACATCGCCGTCCGAGGGATATGGGCTGCGAAGAAGAGATACTGTCTCGCCGTCCACATGGGCGAGGACAATGTCTACATGGAGGAACCCGACATCAAGGTGACGGGCATGGAGGTCGTCCGCTCCTCCACCCCTCAGGTCGTCCGTGCCGACCTCCATGATGCCATCAGGCTCGTCCTCACCTCGGACGAGGGTTCGCTCAGGGAGTTCGTCGGCAGGTGCTGTGACCGCTTCCTCTCGCTTCCCGTGCAGCAGGTGGCTTTCCCGAGGTCGTGCAACAACATGGACGACTATGCGGATGCCGCATCGATTTACAAGAAGTCAACCCCCATCGCCGTGAAGGGGAGCCTCCTCTACAACCATTGGCTGCGGAGGAAGAACCTCACGAAGAAGTATCCGCTCATCAGGGACGGGGACAAGATCAAGTTCTGCTACATGAGGATCCCAAATCCCATGCGTGAGCATGTGATCGCCTTCGTGACCGTCATCCCAGAGGAGTTCGGACTCGACACCTACATCGACAGGGAGATGCAGTTCGAGAAGTCGTTCCTCGAACCGCTGAACAAGATACTCAAACTCGTGGGATGGAGCGTGACCGAAAAGTCCTCCCTTGAGAGCCTCTTCGGTTAACCTCCATAAATACCACATGAGATGAAACTTGCAAAAGGACTGCCTTTCCCCCATGTCCACCTGTGCTTCGACGACCACTCGGTCTCAAGTTGGCACTCGGTCAGGGGCTTGCTCTCCGACCACGGAGCGAAGGCGGTCTTCTATGTTGACTCCTTCCACCTGCTGACTGATTCTGACTTGGGGATGCTCGCCGACCTCCGTGAGGATGGTCACATCATCGGTTGCCACGGGAAGCGACACATAGATGCCCTCTCCTACTCCAAGAGGTTCGATGTGGACAGGTACAGCGACGACGAGGTTCTCCCTGCGATGGAGGACATGGCGGGGATGGGGTTTGAACCCCCTCACTACGCATTCCCCTATTCTCACTTCGACGAAACCCTGTACTCTGCGGTCGCACCGCTCTTCTGCTATGTCCGACCTGGACACGAGAGCCACTACTACTCAGGAGACCGCATGTTCTTCAGCCCAACACGCTTCACGAAAAGCGAGATCCCCCGTGAAAAGAGGATTCGTGACGGAGATTTGTCGGGTGTGCTTGAAGGACTGCGTACAACTGCCGAATCACAGAGGGGGATTAGCATCATCTTCCACGACATCCGCTCCACGGGCGCACGGGCGCACACAGGCACCCACGCACGGGGGCACATCACGCAGGAAGAACTCTCCGCCGTGCTGAAGACCCTGAACGGATGCGGATACGCATACGAGACATTCAAAGACCGTTGCCACGGGGCAGACAAGCCAAACTCTCTCGCCTGACCACCTAAATCACTTGTGAGATCTACACCATGAATTTCCTGAAATCTCTCGTCAAGAGCAGCGGAAATGAGTACGCAGCCATCGCCAACAACGGTCTTGAAGCCGATGTATCTGGCTTCATCGACACGGGTTCCTACGCCTTCAACGCCCTCGTGTCGGGTAGCCTGACGGGAGGGATCCCCGACAACAAGATCCTCGGCATCGCAGGGGAGTCTGCCACGGGCAAGACCTACTTCGCCCTCGGCATCGCCTCGCAGTTCCTCAACGACAATCCCGAGGGAGTGATCCTCTACTTCGACACGGAACAGGCGGTCACGAGCGAGATGATCGTCGGTCGTCGGCTGGACACCAAGCGAATCGCCGTGTTCCCCATCTCCACCGTCGAGCAGTTCCGCTTCCAACTGCTTCAGATCCTCGAAGGCTACAGCAAGTTGGCGAAGGAGGATCAGAAGCCCACGATGGTCGTCCTCGACAGCCTCGGCATGCTCTCGACCTCGAAGGAGATGAACGACACGGCGGAGGGCAAGGAGACCCGTGACATGACCCGCAGTCAGATCATCAAGTCGATCTTCCGCACGGTCACCCTGAAGTTGGGCAAGTTCAACATCCCGCTGATCGTCACCAACCACACCTACGATGTCGTGGGTGCGTATGTCCCTACGAAGGAGATGGGCGGCGGCAGCGGTCTGAAGTACGCCGCCACCACCATCATCTACCTGTCCAAGAAGAAGTTCAAGAACGGTGACGAGGTCGTGGGCAACATCATCCATTGCAAGACGCAGAAGAGCCGCCTCACGAAGGAGAACCGAACCATCGATGTCCTCCTCAACTACGACAGCGGACTCGACCGCCACTACGGTCTGATCGAACTCGGGATCAAGCATGGTGTCCTCAAGAAGGTGTCCACCAAGGTGCAGTTCCCCGATGGGAGGTCGGACTTCGAGTCCCGCATCAACAAGGAGCCGCAGAAGTGGTTCACCCCCGATGTGATCAAGGCTCTCGGCGAGGCGGCTGTGAAGGAGTTCAGGTACGGTCAGGACGAGAAGGAGGTGGCTGATGCAGAGTGATGGCGAGGACAAGAAGGAGGACAAGACCTTTCTCATGCGGGGCTTCGACGAGGCTTTCGTGGGGGGTCTCCGCAGGTTCGGACAGTCCATCCCGATAGCGGTCTACGACTTCGGCGAGGTCATGGAGATCCTGATGAGGGATGGGTTGGAGGAGGACGAGGCGGCTGAACACATCGAATTCAACATGCTCGGTGGATACCTCGGAGAGGGAACCCCGTGCATGATCCTCCGATGCTCCCTCCGTGAGTTCATGGAGGACTGCGGGGTGGAGGTCGCCGATGGTCGTGACTTCGGGGACGAGGATCCCACCATGTTCCCCGACGAGGAGACCATGACGAAGGACGAGCGGAGGCTGTACCGACAGGCTATCAGCGACTTCTGCCTGAACTTCATCCGCTATGTCAAGGAGACGGAGCCGAAACTGTACTCCCGTGCGAAGGACTACGCCAAGGACTACTCGGGCAACTCCATGATTGAGTTCGTGGATATCGAGGAAGACGAGAAGAAGGAGGATGACAAGGAATGAGGATGGTCATCAAGTTCCCCACGAGGGGTCGTCCCGACAAGTTCGTGTCGGTGCTGAACAAGTACATCAACTTCCTCTCGGGGATGCACGAGGTCAAGTTCGTGGTGTCGTTCGACCACGACGATCCCACGATGAACAACGACAACATGTGGTCGCTGTTCAACAGGATGAACCAACAGTTGAACGGACAGATCATCCCCGTTTGCGGTGCGTCAACGGGAAAGATCTCGGCGGTCAACGCAGACCTCGACAAGGTGATCGCTTGCAAGCCCGATGTTATTCTTCTTGCATCGGACGACATGATCCCCGTCCTCGGGGGCTACGACGACATCATCGCCAAGCAGATGGGCAGGAACTTCCCCGACACGGACGGGGTGCTGTGGTTCAATGATGGCTTCTCGGGTCAGAACAGGCTCATCACGCTTTCGATCCTCGGTCGCAAGTACTTCCACAGGTTCAACTACCTGTACTATCCTGGGTACAAGTCGGTGTTCTGCGACAACGAGTTCACGGATGTCGCACGGCTGCTCGGCAGAGCGGTCTACATCGACCAAGTCATCATTCAGCACCAATGGGTCGGGGCGATCAATCCGAACGACTCCCTGCACCGCCGCAACGAGTCTCCCGAGATGTACGCCCACGACAAGGCGATCTATGATGAGAGGGTGGCTGCGAACTTCGGACTCAAGCAGGAGGAGATCGTCCATGTGGCGACCAACGCATAAGTTGTCGATCCTGATCCCCACCCTTGAGGATCGCAAGGAGAGCCTTGCGGAACTCCGTGCGGAACTCGACAGGCAGGTGGGCAAGCGGAATGTCGAGGTGCTGCACCTGTCCGACAACAGGCAGATGAGCATCGGGCAGAAGCGGAACATGCTGCTCAACCAATCGCAGGGCGAGTATGTCGCCTTCGTGGACGATGACGACATGGTGTTCCCCGACTATGTGGACAAAGTGCTGAACGCCTTGGCGAAGAACCCCGACTGCACCTCGCTCACGGGCGAGATCGTATTCTCGGATGGCTACTGCCGCCCGTTCATCCACTCGCTCCGCTACGACAGGTGGATCGACGACCACGGCAACAAGGTCTACTACCGACCACCAAACCACCTCAACGCCGTGAGGCGCAGCATCGCCGTGCAGGTGGGGTTCCCGCCACGGAACAGCGGCGAGGACCGCTCGTTCAGCATGGGCATCCGACATCATCTCAAGACCGAACAATGGATCGACGGCTGCATCTACACCTACAGGTGCCGCAACACATTCGAGGCGACCCACAACGATCAGGTGGCTAGGTGAAGGAATTCGTCTACATTCACACCCCGCTGCTAGAGACATGGCAGTCGGTGTACTCGGATGTGATTTCTTTTATTCCTGATCGACTGAAGGAAACCACTTACTCCGTGATCGTTGGTGAAGGAAGATCGGACGAGACGATCAATCCCATTCACTTCAGAAACTACGGATGTGACTACGATGAGGTAGCCACCCTACAGGCGATTTGGAACCACGCTAGGTATGCACAGGAAGAGTGCGCCTTCTACTACCTTCACCTCAAAGGCGTGACTCGCAGGGGCATGGAGAGAGAAAACTGCGATGAGTGGCGCAGGATGATGTGTCACTTTCTGTTCGGAGACACCATGATGAACCAACAGATCATGGGAAACCATGATTGCATCGGTTCACTCCTCCTCACCAATCCACTTCACTATCAAGGCAACTTCTTCGTAACCAAGTCCTCGCACATTAGGAAATTGCCGTTTCCTCTCTACCACCACGGGCATCGGTATCACGAAACCTGGATTACCTCCTGTGAAGGAAAGTATGTCGATCTGTTGGGAGACAGGAATCTCGCCAACATGTACCTAGAGAAGGTGGATTGGCGTAATTGGAGGGTATCCCCTGCCGTCAAGACCCAAATCAAGTTCCCCCACGGAACCACTTTCCTGATGTGATTCGAGAATTACCCATGAAAAATCAACCCCTGCTCACCATCGGAATCCCCTCCATCCCGTCCCGAATACGGATGAACCTCCAACCCTTCTTCTCCCGCCTCATGGTGCAGATAGGGGACAGGAAGGATGTCGAGGTGGTGTCCATCCTCGACAACAAGGCGATGACCATCGGGAGGAAGCGACAGTTGCTTCACAAGATCGCACAGGGACGCTACACGGCGATCATCGATGACGACGACGATGTCACATCCGACTATGTCGCCGAGGTCACGAAAGCGATCTCCGAGCATGACGGGGTGGATGTCATCTGCTACGACCAAGAGGCGGTCATCGACGGAACCTCGTTCCTGATCTCGACCGACATCAGGCATCCCATGCATCCGTTCGACCAACTTCCCCGCACTCCGAGGGATGCATCGGGGAACTTCATTCCCTGTCGCCGACCGCCATGGCATTGGTGTGCGTGGAGGACGGACTTCGCAAGGCAGTTCTCGTTCGGGGATTCCTTCTCGGGAGAGGATGCCGTGTTCGTGGAGGATGCGATCCCGCAGACCAAGACACAGCACAAGATCGACAAGATGCTCCACATCTACAGGTGGTCTTCAGCCACGACATCTGCGCCGCTCATCCCCGACAACCCGAACCGCCCCGTGACGCTTTGAGCATCTGCACCCCCCACATCGTCTTCCACTCCTCCCTCCACGAGAATCAGTACGAGGGGGTCGAGGACAGGTTTGCCTTCGCCAAGGTGGGGTCGCATCCCCTCTCGGTGTCCAATCCGAAGATCGTCGATAGGGTCGTCTTCTGCGAATCCTTGTCGGGATTCGAGCCTATGGGCAGTCATTGGGCGGAATCGGAGTTCCTGTTCGCACTCTACCGAACGATGCTCAAGGAACCCGAGAGAATCACCACTACTTGGATCGGTTTCCTACAGTACGACAACTCAATCACATCGGTAGACGGCGGTTCGCTGGTCGATTTCATCGATGGTCTCCTCGCCGAGATGGAGGACGGGGTGGTCTCTTTCGCCCCCATCGACATGAAGTACGAGATCCACGGCAACCACATCGCCATGGACTTCTCCGACCCGCAGAAACTACAGGGCGATCCTCGGTGCTACTTCCCGATGATCGCACAGTACAACAAGTTCCACGGGACGAAGTGGTCGTATTCCGACCTCATCTCCAACGACACCATCGCCCTCTGCTCGTCCTTCATCATGCGGAAGGACAGGTTCATGGACATGATGCGGTTCTGCGTATGGGCGACATCGGTCACCGACCTCAATCTC
>Ga0114969_10000780_pt1 | contig 27571 bp, 31 predicted proteins | sample M_130807_MF_Meta_FD_87316 | JGI IMG/M metagenome (GOLD analysis project Ga0114969, IMG submission 87316) | Freshwater microbial communities from Lake Montjoie, Canada to study carbon cycling - M_130807_MF_MetaG | ecosystem: Environmental > Aquatic > Freshwater > Lake | place: Lake Montjoie...
CAGATTTTACAAAACTATCATCTAACTGTCATCAGTGTGTTACAATGAGACCTATATATATGTTGCATAGAACACGGGGTTCTAGAGGGACAATAATGAAATCATACATACTTGTTGCGTCGATGCTGTTTGCCACAGCTGTGCATGCCGAAAACGCTATCCATGTTACTGGATCTTCAACTGTACTACCATTCTCAACTATTGCAGCTGAATCATTTGGTGAAAATTCAGAATTTGATACTCCTATCGTAGAAGGCGGTGGCACAGGTGCCGGTATCGCTAAGTTCTGCGAAAATGCTGATCCTACCTCAGTTGACATCGCCAACGCATCGCGCAAGATCAAATCGGGCGAACTTGCAACCTGCACCAAGAATGGCGTGAAGAACGTTCTTGAAGTACGTATTGGATACGATGGTATCGTGTTTGCATCTGCTGCAAGCGGCCCAGAATTTGCCTTTACACCAAGCGACTGGTTCAAGGCACTTGCAGCCGAAGTTGATATCAACGGCAAGCTGGTAGCTAATCCTTATACCAAGTGGAGCGAAGTTGATCCCAAGCTGCCCGATCAAGAGATCATGGTATTCATCCCAGGTACCAAGCATGGCACTCGCGAAGTGTTTGACCTTAACGTGATCAAAAAGGGTTGTACTGTTTTTTATACAGACAAGCTGTTCAAGGCTCGTGACGGCAAAGCAGACGCTTGTACTGCGCTACGCCAAGATGGTCGTGCTGTAGAGATTGACGGCGACTACACTGAAACCTTGCAGCGCCTTGGTGCCAATCCAACAGCAGTGGGTGTGTTTGGACTTTCGTTCTATGAAAACAACACGGACAAGCTGCGTGTTGCTACTTTCCAAGGCGTGGTTCCTACACGTGAAACCATTGCCAAAGGCGAGTACAAGGTATCGCGCCCGTTGTTTGTCTATGTAAAGACACAGCACTATGAATCAACTCCGGGCCTGAAAGACTTTGTGCAATATATGGTATCTGACGATCTAGCTGGTCCAGCTGGCATCATGGTTGAAGCAGGTCTTGTGGCAGATCCCAAGCTGGCAGAGACCCAAGCAAAAGTCAAGTAACGCTATAGCGTAACAAACTATACAATGGTTGATGCCCCCACTTTGGGGGCATTTTCACCTGAGAAAACTTGTCAAACTGGCATCTTTGCTGTTGACAGACTGTAGAAACCTGTTATGTATACATGTATACGTTGCAAACAGGAGTGAACAATATGATCATGCCCAGCAAGACCTTTACTGCAACCGAATTGCTTGAGAACTGTGCTAAAGCCCAGGAAATGAACATGGATGATTTCATTTCCAACCTGTTGGTGTCATTGATGGTTGTGGAGTTTTACTGATATGTCAGATCAAACTATCTGGATTTGTTTTGAACCCATAAACTATCCTGTACCTCGCATCCTTCATGGCGCCAGCGATCCAAATGGCGATAAGGATGTATACGTTCCCTACGTTCCTGCTGAACGCATCGAACAGTTGGAGCGTGAATTGTCAGACGGGTCTTTTTATAAAGAGACTACTATTGATGCCCTTATACAGGGTAAAGAAGCCGCCGAATCCAAACTTGCCAAGGCGATGGAAGTGTTGCGGTTTTATGCGTATGGTCATACAACACCCCCTACTTGGCATCGTGCTCACGCCGTGCTGGCTGAAATTGAAGGAGACATTAAATGAACAACATCTGCCCACCCTGTAACCACAACTGCGATCAGGGACGCAACTGTCCTGCGAGGAAGAAGTGACTGAACTGGTAGTAAGAACTGACACTGGACACATTTGTGCTAATGGAAAATGGTATACTTTATCTACTCTGGGTGATAAAGTATTTGACATTGTAACGGCATCAGGTTCTAATAACCCTGCGTTTGATATGCCTCCGTGGTTTTACACAGGCTCGCCTTATGCTGATGAGATTGAGAGTCTTGGTTGTGCAGAAGTAATCCCACCCACCCAGTATCAGAAAGAGTATGTGCCTGCGCTGGGTGACGTCTGGCGCTCGAGAGAACCTGCATGGCCCAGCATCTTTAACTGCAAAGTGAAGCCGAACACTGGCTCACAAATCAAAGAGGTACTTGCTAATGAATTATGCAATGCTGTAATCCATTAGTGGTGACCGGATCACTTTTGAGATTGTTACTGAAGACAGTGTCCCTGTATACTTTCACAACACTGGTATCCGACACGGCAACGTCATGTGTATGCAACTCGGTCATTCTTAGCAAGGTATCCAAATTAACATGCACAGAACAATAGCCACACCAGATGTGCTCAAACATCCCGACACCAGTCTACGCCGTGGTATTGATTTTCACGCAGACAAGGTTATCATACATGACCTCAAAGGCGTCTTTCACAAATGCGAACGCTGTAGCAAATACCTACCGTCGGTTGATACTGATCCCGTTTTTGCTATGATATGCAAACGCTGCGCCAGTGCGATGCACACGTTTTTTTACGATGTGGCACATGATGTGCGTACTAACCTCACACTGGCAATGGCGGCCATGACTGTCAATGACTTTATCCACAAGTTCGTCAGATCGGAGATGCGGCACTTGTCGTTTGATGACATTCAAACTCGAGGCGAATATATTCGTGCTACACGGCAAGAATTTGCAAATTGTGGTTGACAGACTGCGATAGTCTGCTATGTTGCTTGTATAGAGACATGGGAGACACGACATGGCACGTGAAACTAAAGCAGAGCGTTTGGCTCGCGAAACCGCAGAACAATTGGTTAAGCATGAAGCTACTCAGGCTCTGTATCCAACACGGCTCATGGACACTCTGACCCGTGCCTATAAGAACAACTTTGAAGTTGTGCCCAACGAAACTGTGTTTCATCTGGTTGATCGTGATGATTATTACAACAAGTTCACAGTTAGCCACCAGTTCTCGCTAGCAGATGACAGCGTGCTAGATGAACTTAGCTGGACCCTTGATCTCAAAGAAGAAGCTGCCCGCGAAGAACTGCGCAAGCAGACAGTTCGCAAAGACGCACTGGCCAAGTTGAACGATGAAGAAAAACGTTTGCTCAACCTCAGATAACGGTTGACAGCAGGCAATAACCTGCTATGTTGCTTGTATAGAGACACACAGGAGACACGCTATGGATACTGTTGCTGTTAAGAACGAGATGCTTGCTGCTGCTCGTGCTGCTGCTGATGCGAAGTTTGCTGAGATTGGCGGAGACTTTTACGCATGCGGCTTTGCATGGGTCACTGTTTATCCCAAGCACAAGGGCAATACCAAGCTGGGCAAGGCCGAGCGTGTGGTGCTGCGTGACATGGGGTTTGAACTGGACTGGACCGATAAAGCGTTCCAATACTGGAACCCCAGCAACCACTCTTGCCAGAACGTTGACACCAAGGAAGCTGGTGCCCGTGCTGCAGCTAAAGTGCTTAAAGCACACGGCTTTGCTGCTAGCGCAGGCTCGCGCCTGGACTAACCAATAATTTGCATTCGGGAGAATAGACATGCCTTGCAGTGACGGTGGCCCTTCGTGGGGAAGTGAAAAAGAAACTCGCAATGGGTTGACCATTGATCAACTAGAAGCCGCACTGTGCGGTATCTTTACTGCGTTGGAAAAGGTTGATGCTGTTGGTTTCGACAAGTGGTTGTTGGCCGTTGACTGGAAAGAAGCTGGCGTAAAACGCGGGCAGGTCGAATCATGGTTCAAGCGGCACAAGAAAGAGGACGAGGCTCGTCATAAGCGCGAAGCTGCTGCCAAGCGCAAAGACGAGCTGAAGAAGGTTGCTATCGGCAAGCTGACTGCCGAAGAGTTGGAAGTTCTCGGAATCCGACTGTAATGGAAAATAAAATGGTTAAGCCGATTGCGCCATCTGATGTATCTGCTTTACAAGTAGAACTGTTTCCAGATTTTGTGATAGAAACATGGAACACTGTTATTGCAAAAAAATGGTCAGGCACACAAAGTCATATTCTGCAAGATGATGCTATACTTGAACTTATTACTGCATCGCCTATGTTGATTGACAGAGATGATGTATTTGCCCGACATTGGCTTGACATTGAAGATGTGTACCGCGCAGTAGGCTGGGTAGTTGAATATGATAAACCAGCATATAATGAAGACTACCCAGCTTACTTTGTGTTTAAAAAGAAGTAACCCACTCGCTGTCGCTTGAACGGGCATTCATCTGATGCTAGCAAGATGTTGGGACAGTAGATTGGATATGCTAGGATAAACCTTAGCTATGCGCGATTCTATGCTGTGCTTGTTTGCAAGCATACGAGGCCAAAGTACCTGTCGCAGCTCATTTAACTGATCTAAGTTTAACTTGCACAACTTTTCCAATTGATCAACAGCCATCGTTACACGAGTAACAGGGTCATCGACCGTATCGTAACTGTGATCTATCACATCGTCATATACGTCTAAACCTAATTCTCGTACTGCACTAACCATACCTTTGACGCCTATCCATATTGGTAACTGGCACAATCTAAAAGCTTTAGTTGTTTTCTCAGTTACAAATGGATCAAACCAATCGTGCCGCGGCAAGGTTAGGTGTACGTCCTGGCTAGTCTCGCATACTACGTTGATAGCAGCATGATATATACGAGGATCTCTTACATCGTATTGCATTGCATCAGATTGTGCTATCATACCATCTAATAGTAATGGGAACCGGTGTTGCAGCTGATCTGGTACCCATTGTTCTATCCAGGATATGTCTTGTTCATTGTTGACACCGCAGCTGATGCTGCCAAACGTGTCAAGGCCGCGTGTTAATATCTGTGCTGCAGCCATCACACGTAATGGTCTTGGTTGTCTGGCTAAAAATACGAAATGATGCGTTGCATCAACTGCAGCGTCTACAATGATTGGATGACCAGATCCGGCTGATAATACATAGCGCATGTCTATGGTTGTACCTTCGTCAAACACAGCCGGTATGTTGGTCCAGTTGATGATTCGAGACTTATCTAGCCCCTGTTGGATCAATCTTTGGCATAGCGGACTGAAATGCACTACAGGATTTGGCGCTTCCCAATGGCTATCAATTATGAATATTATTCGTGACACATCCTGTAATTGAGTTATCTTTTCCCATTCTGCCCAATTAAATGTAGCATGTATGGGTTGATGATTATTGTATCTCCAATCCCATATGACCAGATGCCACCCTGCTAACAGCGCAAGATCAACTCTGCTCAATATTACATTCCATATATGCTCGTTAAAATTATCACCCATATAGGTACAATGTTCATAGGTGATCACTTGGGTGCGCATTGCACGCGACTGCACTACAGGCACGGTTTTCATGCGACGCAACTGTTCATCTGATAACAGTGCCATTGCTAGTGGCACTTTTCCGTCCATTACTTGTTCTAATCTTGGTGATTCGACTGATTGTACTCGATGGCCTGCGGGTACGTGGCTTGGCCCTGTACCATAACCTATGCTTAACACACAGTCTGTGCTATCAAGCAATATCCAGCCCATCAGCTTGTGCTATCATGTGTTGGGAACAGCACAGTGGTCATGAATTCTTCTGTGAGATCGTTGCCTATCAGATTGATCAACGCACGTCTGGTGTGTTCGTTCTGCCGTTGCTGCAGGCAATAGCGATCCTGCGCTGCTGCGATGGCTGCAACATCTCCGGTGTCTGTGTTCAGTGTTGTTAGATATTCACTCAATACTCTGATTGCATCTGTACCTATCTCTTCTAGCTGATCGGGCGTGGGCCTACAGGCTACCCAGTGATCGCTGAATATGTTGCCCCACTCTGGACGGTCGCGGTTAACCAACCCTTGTATGTTGCAGAATGGCGCAGTTTTGCTCACAGTGGGACTGAGATCAAAGAACAAGCCGGTTACCTTGCTTTCGCCTGCTATGGCATCAAAGCCAAATATCGGAGCAGAATCGGTAACATGCGGAAATACACAGCAATGTACCACCATGAAACGATCCTGATTAAATATTTCCACATGTGCCATACGAAATTGTGGGCTGGTCCAACGATGGTTTTCCCAACCGTAATCTTTTGTAGGTACAGTTTGTACATCTTTTACTTTGCTAATGATGTTGCCAAGATCCCTGGCCAGCTTATCCAAATAGGTTATACAGTTCATCGTATACTTTCATGGTCCAAATGAATGCTTGATTAGCTTCGTCTGCAGACACGTCTTGCAGGTTCTCTCGCACATATGCTATGCAACCTTTGAGATCATCAAACAGCAAATGTGTATGCTGCCCTGGCAATCGCTTACCAATCATCTGCCCGCCATACATGTTGCCCAGATAATGCACATAGATATGCGCCCAACGATCGCGATCACTTAGTGTTTCAAGATAGTGTGTGTAATTAATAACTGACAATGCCAAGCTGCGCATGCTGCCGATCTCAACCGATGCTAAGTCGTCGTGTAACAACTTCACACGCAGAACTTCTGGTTTGGTTATTAACCCAGTGCGTTCTAGCTCTGTGTATATGGGCAGCATGTTGTATAGCATAGCTGCATATTGTTCCGAAGTTAGATCGCCGCTGATCATCAGTTGTGACCACCGAGTCTTTTCAGCTGCTTGGTGATTCTCTCTTACTGCTTCTCTGAGATCCATTGTTACCGCCTCATGATTTGGAGGTCTAGTCCTTCCAATACATTCAACAGTGTATTGAATCTGTTGCGTTCTGTCACTTTATATGATTCTGGGAGATTCTCCCAGGGCTGCAACATTGGATGTTTTTTCTGCTTGTGATCTGCACGATGTGCAAAACTCCAGCCTTCCTTGACCTTGCCGGCTTGCCAAGTGTTGTGATACTGCTTGGCAGCTGCTTCTGCTATCTCGCCTAGCAGATCTTCTTGCTGCTCTAATACCCTGCTTTCAGCCACTGCACGCTGCGTCCAGTTGATCACAAAGTCACCGTCCGGATAACAATCGCTCCAACCCTGTGCGATAGCATCAGCTTCTGATTCTTCGAGATCTCTGCTTAGCGGCACGATATAATGGTAACCTGTGTTACCGTGCTCGCACCATAACCTGCTGGGTATGCTTTCGCGACCTCGCATCAGTTGTGCTTCTGCTGTGATACCAGGCGGTCCGTGATCTCGCACGGTTCGTGCCCAAAGCCCAGCTATGCCTTTGGGCAGCTTTTCTTTGGTTTTTACTTCTATGCTGTGTTTGGCTGAGTGTTGCATCCAATATTTATGGTCAGTGACCCCACACCCTGGCAAGGTAAATATTTGGTCATATCAAGGAGCAAGCGATGCAGCACAAGATCTCAGATCTCACTAGTAAAGTCAGTGTTATGTATAACAAATCTATGCAGCTGCATAGGTTGAAATACGATACTCCTACCCATGATCAGGACAACGCACTGATCAATAACCTAGTAGCTGATCTACAAGCTATGGCAGGCGATATCTATAACGATCGCAGCCCTTATCCGCGCCATATCGATGTGGATTTTGAAGGCGCTGCTGTTTAATTTACCATTCCCAGATCCACTGATACCCTTGGTGGATCATCTTCTTACCAGTGCGCTGCATCCAATTGGCTACGAACGTGCCCTTGCCTACGTGGTTCCCGTCATCCATGATCAAGTTGTCGTCCACAGCCACCAATGAGCCCGGTTGCAGTGCGTTCTTGATAGCACACAGTTCAAAGATGTGATGCAGTGCACTGGGTGCCCAGTTGTTGATGTCAAGATCAAAACTGTCCAGATACAGCACGTCTATCTTGCGACCAATCTTGCCATACATGGCTTCAGCTTCTTGTAGCCAACCAACGCTGTCGCCGCAGTAGATGTGTGCTCGTGGCCCAACCAGAGTGCGTGCAAACTGACAAGCTTCTGGACTGATGTCCACGCTGTTTAAGGTGCCTTCCTGCAGCTCGCACATGGCATTAAACACCTGTGTGCTTTGACCATCCCCAAACCAGTTGTCTGGCTGTCGAGTACAACCTGTCTCTACTATCAGAGGATTGCGTGCAGTGCTAATCTTATTGTATAGTAGTTCAAATCCGGCACGGCGTTTGTCTAGCTTAGCAAACATTTCATCTAGTGTCACTTGTATCCTCCATTGGTCTTGGATAATTATGTAGTCAAGGATGGATGGTTATGCAATTTAATAGCAACACAAACGACAGCAATACTAAAGTAGATACTAACGAAATCACAGTAAATGTGGAAGAGTTAGGTCCTGCAGACCAAGCGAGGATACTGCTACTACTGTTAGACGATTTGCTATGAAAAAGACGAGGTAAACACATGGGAATAGGATTTAAATTATCGCTGGCAATGGCCGTAGTATTGGCTTCTGTCATGGGATTATTCTATTGGTATTACACCGATAGTCAAGAAAAGATGTCAGTACTGATTACCAACAATGCCAAGTTAACTACTGCAGTAGACGAACAGAAGCAAGCTATAGACATCATGCAAAAACACTCGGCACAACAAGCTGTGCAAGTGCAAGTACTACAGCAAGGGCTCAACGCTGCGAATGCAGACAAAGCACAGCTAGAGAAAACGCTACGCAATCACGATCTAGCAGCACTAGCACGCGATAATCCAGCATTACTGGAAGGCAAAATGAATCGTGCTACAGCAAGAGTATGGCAAGATTTTGAAACGATCACTGGTGCCGAGCCTAAACCTACCACACAGCCCAAGTCACAGACTACTACAGATACTAAAACTACAAGCCATTTCAAGAAGTTGGAGGACCTCAATGCAACTGCTCAATAAGCTAGCACTTGTATCGTTGCTTGCACTTGGTGTTGCAGGTTGCCAGACTAAAACAGAGCCACTTCAGATAGAGACCAGACCTGTAGAGCTTACAGTCATACAACCAGCCGACCCGCCGCCAGTTAGCATGCTTGATGTAAAGGTCAAGGTGGTCACCCAGCTGAATGTCGAAGAGATTTTTAAACAAGCAGCCAAGGATCAAGGTACCACAAATCCAGTGTTCATAGTCTTAACTACTAAGGACTACGAAGCAATAGCATTGAATTTGCAAGAGCTAAAGCGTTACATACTGCAACAGCAGCAGATCATAACTTACTACAAGAACGCTACTGCAAAAAATTAATAGAGATTACATACACATGCTAAAGAAAATATTGCAGTCAAAATGGTTTAAGCGCGGGGGCATAGCACTTCTTTGCTTTTACCTACTCAAGAGCACAGCATGGACTATATTGTTCATTGCTGTATACATGGGTTGGTTACACTGGTGACTACGAGTTAAACACTGGTTAAACTAAATATTGTCAGCTACGGTAGTTGAGGATATGCACCCATGATCAAGAGACTGACAAAGGACACAGAACCTAGCGATACCATCAAGACGCCAAAGACTGTGGATGGTTTGCAGTTTGACGCTAGTGACGACGACACATTCTATCAGGGTGATACTCAAGGCACGGTGCCAACAACTCCAGCTGTTACACCAGCTACAGCAGTATCAACTACCATGACTGCTACCGCACCCGCACCTAGTGATAGCGCAGCACCGGTAAGCACTGTAGATATGACAGCTAGTAGCCGATATGCAGCTGTAGATCTAGGCACTAGCAGCAGCCAAGCGGCGCTTGATGATATACCAAATAACGATCCAAACATCCCCCTGCGCAAGATGGCATTAGAAGAAGCCAAGTTCCGGTTTGATCAAGAAAAGACCAGACATTCTATGTTTATGGAACTCAAGAAAGAAGATTTTCGCCAGCAGCAGCTTCGAGAAGAAGACGAGCGCAACAATAAAAAAGCTGCCGAACCCTGGATGAAAGCGTTTTGGCGTCCTGCTATGGGCTGGCTATACATGCTCATCTGCGCTTTCGACTTTATCATAGCCCCAATACTGACTATGATCATGCCAGTTTATCTCAAGATGTTGGGTGCATCACAGATAAGTTACATGCAATGGCAAAGTTTAACCCTATCCAACGGCGGATTGATACACCTGGCATTTGGTGCCATACTGGGTGTAGCAGCTTGGACCAGAGGGCAAGAAAAGATATCCAAGATGGGCTAACTCTCAAGTGCGATTATCAATAAGTATCGACAATGAAGCCTATATACATACTATATCATCTAGAGATAGATGACGTGCCTCAGAGAAATTGCCTCACTGCTGAGATGCAGGCAGACCCAGACATATGGCGAAATAGCATGAGTGTGGTCCACGATTTTGACAATGATCCGAGGTTACAATATCGTCACTGCTCACTGGTGACCTCTGACGATGTATGGTTATATACACTGGATTGGACATACGATATAGAATCAATGTTTTCGCCGCAATCTGACATATTAGATCGATTCATGCAAGACACAGTGCTGCTTAACGGCTTGCATGACGGGCGCGGTTACATACTTGTTCATACTAGAGAAGCAGTGTTAGACAATATTACTATTAAAACAATAGAGCAATTTTTCAGTCACAAGAACATACCACTTGATAGGGTAGTACATAGCAACGGCAGCTGTAGGGCGCATGATATATTCGCGGCTAATGGATATAAAATGCAGCCGCTAGTTGCACATTTTTCAGAATCATTGAGTCGCGATCATGCACTAGCTGATCAGATCAACTGGAAACCTCGTACTGCAGTGAGCAAGCGATTCCTCTGTTTCAATCGACGATTTAGGTATCATCGGATAGCATTATTAGCCATGCTGCACGAAGCTCGCTTGCTAGATCACTTTAAGATCAGCTTTGGTCAAGTGGTTGATGGATTGGATCTGCGAGCAGAGATAGAAAGTGTTGCATCCAACATGCCAGACGGCGAGAGATATAGAGAGTTGATACTGGATCTATATCCACAGTTGCCATTGTTGATAGACTCTGACGAGTTTAATGAAAATCTATTATTTCAACATAGACCAGCAGATGTTGCCAAGCACTACTTAGAAACCGGTATCAGTGTGGTCACTGACACACAGTACTATGATTGTGCAGTGTTGCATACCGAAAAAGTATGGCATCCAATACGCTATCTACAGCCGTTCATACTATTAGGGCCGGCTGGTACGCTTGCGTCGTTGCAGGACCGAGGATATCGCACGTTTAATCAATGGTTCGATGAGAGCTACGACAGCATAGACGATGACTATGCCAGGCTATCGGCAACAGTTAAGCTTATATCGGATATAGCAAGTTGGAGCGACGAGAAATTTGCTACCTTCATGTATGAAGCACATGCAGTGTGCAAACACAACCTAGCAGTGTTGACATCACCAGATCAGATTAGCTATACAGCCGATTGGCAGAAACTGTTTGGCGATCGTCTTTAGGCCGCAGTGAATACCTTGATACCATAGGCCGATTTAAATGCAGCAGCATCAGCTTCATTGTTTACTAGTGGGTACCCTTTGATGTTCAAGCTGGTGTTGACCAACATGGGACAATCGCCGGTCATCTTGTACCAACGAGTTAACAGCTCGTGCAATCCGGGATGCTGTGCCTTGTTAACAGTTTGAACCCTGCTGGTACCATCTACATGTACGATGCCAGGATATAGTGTTGGTTGTTTGCAGCGTGCCACATACTGCATGTAGCTGTGATCTTGCCCAACCAGATCAAAATAGTCTCCTGCCATCTCTTCTAGAATCACTGGTGCAAATGGTCTGAATGACTCTCGTTTTTTTGCAGCATTCATCTTTTCTCTGATATCTGACAAGCGCGGATCACCTAACAAGCTGCGATTGCCCAGTGCTCGAGGACCAAACTCTGCACGACCATTGGCTACTCCAACTATGTGACCTGCACTAAGTTCTGATAAGATCTTATCAACTGGATATGCTCCTGTTATGTTGTGCCCTAGATATGGCCCAGTCCATGCTACCTGCTTGCTGTGATCAGCCAACACTGCACCGAGGCTGTTACCAGCATCGCCTGGGTTAGGCATGATCCATACACGGTTCCATCCATTTTTAGTAATCAAGGCTGTGTTAGTCACACAGTTTAGTGCACATCCGCCACTAAGCACCAAGTTCTTAGAGCCTGTGATTGCCCGAGCATGATCGCTAATCTGCTGCATGATTGTGGTGAATATCCATTGTGCTGCTGCAGCAATGTCAGCATGGTTGTCGATATCCGTGCGCCATTCCTGTACACCTCTATGCAGATTTACTCTACATCTAAAGAAAGGGAAATGCGGAGTAAGTTCTATGATATCGTCTACCATCTGCTTGCTAAGCTTGGTAGGATTACCAAATGCAGCAAGCCCCATCATGATGTATTCTTCTTCGTTGGGTTTGAATCCACAGCGCTGTGTCATAGCACTGTAGAACAATCCAAGACTGTTAGGATAGCGCACTGATGCTTTCTTGACTAACGAATCGCCGCGACCTTCCCAGATGCTTAGCGTGTCCCATTCTCCGATAGCATCAACCACTATCACTGCTGCATGATCAAACCCGCTGGTATAGTAACCACCTGCTGCATGGCTATGGTGATGCGCAACTGTCTTGACAGGCACGTCGTGTAGCCACATGCCCAGCAGCTGCTTGCGTATTCCGGGGCCAAATGCATCAGACCATTGTCCGGCATACAGTTCTCGGGTGCGGCGCAACCACGGTTTCTCATGCCATATGATATGATTGGGTTCGCCCAGCAAACGAGCTTCTGCAAACACACGATAGTTTAATCTGTCGTCGTTTTTGATGCCACTAAAACGTTCACCGTGTGCAGCCCAGGCTATCTCACCGTCTTTGAGCACAGTTAATGCTGCGTCGTGGCCGCCTGCTGATATGCCCCAAGTGATCATGATTTGCTTACCTGCTGTTAATTTATCATTTGATTTTTGGCCACGAATCTAGCCTTGCCAAAATTACGCCGTCTCTGATAATATATGTTTTGCATGAAAACCGCAAGAGCCATGTTGGTATCTTCAGCAAATATCACATCGTATCTGAACTCGCTGGTGTGTAATTCAGCAGCAGCAGTGATATATTCGACCAAATTATGCGACAATGCCAGTTCAACTGGGTATTGATCTATATCGATATGCCGTATCACAAACGCTCTGCTCAATGCGCTGAGATCTTGCAATAGTTGATGGTTCAATAGATGGCCATATGTCAACTTAACATAAGATTCTGCAGCAGCATGAAACTGCTCGTATTTTGCGTATGCGTGCATGCGTAGATTGCTTAGATGTATGAGATTCCAGCCGTGTATCCTAACTCCGGCAACCGGCTCTACTGCTATAGTACCCTGTTCCATCCAACTCTGATATGCAGACTGTACCATGCTGCGTTCGACTTGGTACCAGCTGTGTTCATGCGATAGATAGTCTCTGAATCCTGCGTAGAATTCTTCATATTGTATGCCAGCATATTGACGCAGGAACCTGCTGTACCATTGTGTAATGCCATTTATGTGCCATGTGTTGATGAACCATTGGAAAAGTTGGCACTGCTGCATGTCTGCACTGTCTAGGTCACAAGTGCTGGTTACTATCTCAACACCTTCTGCTATTTCGTCATAACTGTCGGTGCCGCTCATGTAGTCGTACACAGTGATGCTAGTCATCTTGTTTGTTTCGCGCTGAGAGAGGTTCATCTCGGCATTGGTGATCAGCTGAGCTTGGAAAAACTCAATGCCACTGTGTTGATTGATCTCTAAAAGTTCCCAGACATTGCGTTCCCAGCTAGTAATAGTCTCACCGGGTAGACCTAGTATGAGCTCTGTGTTGACTGTTAGGCCTTCTTTTGCACAAAGATCAAACACTTCGCCCAATCGATTCATCTCTAGATTACGGCGCTTGATGTTAGTAAGCACTTTATCGTCCAGGCTCTGCACGCTTAGCGTAAGGCCATTATTAAATCCCTTAGCAGTGAATTTCTTGGCCAACTTGACTACTTCTACTTTTTGATTCTTAGCCCAGCTGAGACCTATCCTGCGGGGAAACTGGTACTGATCTTGCACTGCTAGTATGTGATCAACTATCATTTCATCTCGTTCCACAAACATGCCAAAATTGGCATCTGTGATACTCATGAAATCGCACTGGTTAGCACCGCTCCATGCTATCTCAGCAAACACTCTTTCTAGATTAAACTTCTTTACCTTGTTATAAGTGAGGCTTCCCCAGTCACAGAATGTGCATTGATACGGACATCCTCGGTTGGTCTCCAGTGTCATGTTCCATTTAAAATTTGGATTATCTTGCACGATCCGATCAAATATACCAGTGGTATAAGGGCTTGGTATGTTATCTAGGTCGTTTATTCGTTTGGCAGTACCAGTATCAAATATCACGCCGTTGTGATTAATCATCAAACCTGGTACATCGTGGGCGTCGGCAATGCTGGTACGTTCTAAGAGATCGGCAAATGCGATCTCACCTTCTTTTTTGATCATAACATCGATGAACGGATTCTGTGTAAAGAAATCTAAATTTTCAATTGCTGGTTCTGGTCCGCCAAAAATTATCAAGCAGTTGGGATTGTATGACTTGATCTTTCTGGCCAGTTCATAACTGTAGTTCTTGTTCCATATATAACAGCTGATGCCAATAGCATCGCAGTCAGCTAGATCTTTATAAACATCATCAATCGTGTTGCGTCGCCAAGCTATATCGCCCAATTCCCAATTTGATGCTACCAGTGGTCTCGAATTAGCATAGCTCCAGACAACGCCTGTGCTATAGGGCAGATAGTATGCATTGAGTTCTTTTGGGCCCTGGCTATAGTTTACCTGGGCCAGATTGATGCGTTTTTTAATCATGTTATGGTATTTACTAACCTGTTGCGAGTGTTGCCCCAATGGACTACAGCGATACCATCGGGTGCGGTGGCACTGCGCCACGGATCAACTACCACACTGCCTGGTGCTAGCATATTTAACATGTCAGTGTAATCTCGCCGATGACCCAGCAAGTATGCAGACGGATTGTTACGATCTACATTATCATAACTCACTATAGCACCTAACTGCACACAGTAGTGACCTACCAACATGCTGTAGCTACCATCTGTGTAAGGGACGCCGGGCTTGAAGCTTTTACCTAGTATGTGCACTGGTAACCCATGCTTGACCAACTCGCGTGCGAGATTCTCAGCCTGCACTTCTCTAGCACGCATGATGCTGTCAAACAGGTCGTAGCCAAGTTCGGTCTGTTCTGCTAACCAACGCAACGCTATGTTATCTCGAGGATGGCAAGGACCGCCATCACCCATGCCTGGTTTCATATAGGCCGGTCCGGTTATCCTATAGTCACTGTCTGCTAATGCAGCGGCTACTACATCTACATCCATATGGCCCACACGTTCAGCCACATCTTGTATCATGTTGACCAACCCCAGCTTGGCTGATATAAACGTGTTATAGAAGATTTTGGTGCTTTCCATCTCTTCCCAGGTACCAGTGACCATGCGCGGAAAGTTTTCCATCAATGGTTGATAGAACTGTATCAGCTGCTGTACTTTATTATCATCTGCGGCACCGGATGCGTTACCTATCATAACCATCTCTGGATTTACCATGTCGTGTGCCACAGTGCCCATGGCTATGAGGTATGGATTATAGATGAGATCGGCTTTGGTCAAACGAGGTGACAGCAGCCTGCGTGTGGTGCCTGGCAACACTGTGCTAATCAACACTATAGTCTTGCCTGTAGTATCCAATGATTCTAAGCTATCCAGCACTGTGATAACCGTGCTGTAATCAAAATCCTTGTTAGGCAAGTGGCTAGTCGGAGCGCTACCGTCATAGAGCGGATCGTGTGGAGTTTGTACTGCTATGAATATGATATCACTGTGTGCAACCACTTGCTCTAGTGTGCCTTGTCTTACCAGCTGTGTGCTCACAGGTCTGACGTCTATACCCATGACATCGTGCGCCTTTGCCATAGCCTCCGCCACTGGTAACCCCAGTTTACCTAATCCTATAACACCGGCTTGCATAGTCAATCCTTTCGCATGGTATGGTATATGTATGTTATGCTGCAAACCCTTGCCAGATAGCAAGAATTTTCTGGTAGTCGCTGCTGTGTTCCCAGTGCTGCCATGCTAACTTGTGGTTGTGTCTAAGAACAGGTTCTGCTTGTGCGAACCACGAGCGCAGATCTGAGATGTCACCAAGCCTGCGTATCTGCTCAACTATTGCATCCATCCTCGGTACTGGGTCTAGATTGTCGTAACTTTCGTCCCATAGCATTGGAAATGTTTTGAATCCAAGATCACGCAATCGTGCCAGCGTCCCTTTACTGCTCAGAATCATGAACGGGCTAGAACACAGCATTGGCTTGAACACCTTTTCGCCTAGCAGTAGCTGCTCGTCATCTATAAAAGTTTCTGTTATTACGCTTACCCAACTGTTCAAATAGATATCTGGGTTTAGATTATTGTAATGGTTCACAGTGAAGTCGTGCTGGTCTACTACCAGCGGCAACATCCCATTTGCCCTGCGCACCAATCTATCATCTAAACTAGAGCCATCTGGCAGCTGCGGCACGTCAGCAAAGCTGTCCATGCTGATCATACCCTGAGAGATCAGATCCTGTTCAAATAGTTTGAGGAATAACCATCGACGATGAGGGTGTAATACACGATTAAGACAGTTGTACAACTTGGTGCTGTGGTCTTTGGCTGCCACCCATTCATCGTATCCACACCGCGAGGTAGTGCGTTGGGTGGCTGCAAGTATGTGCAGATTGAACAGGGTGCTAAGAACATGCATTTGATTTTTTATACCATTGATATCGCAATATTCTTTATGAGATTTCTCAGCTAAATGATCGCTAGTCATGTATACAAACTGTTGAGGATTTATACTGTGTTCGGCTGCAGTAGCATAGAACCACGACCAAAGCCCGGGATCTGCATTACCTTCCTGGCTTTGGTCAAATATGAACAACACTCTTCCTAACTTAGCATCGCTGTTAACTTCCTTGGGCAAGTAGTGCAGCGGGCTTATATAATGAATGCCGTAATTCACAGGTTCGCCGGCCCAATCTCGCGGCGCATGAAAACATCCTATTGGATAACAGTAGTATCGTGGTCTATCTTGCACGCTATAGATATGCAATCCAGACATGTAATCGATTAACTGCTTGTGAACCCAGGTATCATACAACGGCCGCACATCGGGGGTGGCCCACCCCTTGCATGCAAGCAAGTTACGACCAGTGTTGATATCTTCATATACAAAACTGGGTCCCTGTATTTGTTTCAAGCTAGGCATGCTTACCGATAGATAAACGGGTCGCGCTTGCGAAGTTCTGCCAAGCGGCGTTTGTATGCACGTTGTTGCTTATAACGGCGCCACGGTGTTAGTAATAGATTGATTAACCACATAATGTATTTTCCTCTTGTGTAATACTTGTTTACGACCATACCAAATTACTTCTCTGGCCCACGATTCAGCAGTGCTGTGATACCTATCTGCTGCAAATAATAGCTTAACCGGTTTGACGATAACAGGGGTGTAATTGCCCTGTAGCGCAGTTGCAATCATGCTGGGTATGTCGTGATTATAACTGGCACTATCGTCAGTCTGCTGGTCTGATCCTAGTATCCAGCGCTGTTGAAAGTCTATAGCATCAGCAATATGCGCATCGGTCATCCAACCTTTTAAGAATGGTGTCAATTCTGTATAGAACTTCACAGCATCAGCCTTGAGCTGCAAGAAAGTCAGTTCCTCGACTGGCCAATTGATATCACCAAAACGTGCATCACTTTGTCCTAGATCTTCAGCACCGTTTAGCATGCGATCCAGCGTGTGTTCTATCCGATCTATCTGTTGGCCTAGCAGTGTGGGTTTGCCTCGATGCAACTGCAACAGCTTCTCATAGAACTCTATGTAGCTAGCATTCACGCGCCAATAGTCCATGGCTAGATACTGTGTCAATCCGAGACAGTGCAGTGCCTGTACTATCCAGCTGATGGTGTATGCCTGTCGCCACGCTGCATGTGGCATGGTCCTGGTGGCTATGACTATGTCGTTGTATTCTGGGATTTCGTCAGATCTAGTGCTGCTGTGATTATCCATCAGCGGCACTCGCAGCTTTTCAATGCCGTGTTCTGCCATGTGGTTGGGATCAGCCATCTCTGAATTGCGCAGAACCATACAGGTATAGATCACAAGATTGTCATGCTGGCCACCGCGTAGCAGCGTTTCAATACCAGCCTTGTAGCTGTCTAAAGTCTCACCTGGCAAGCCGATTATCAGTTCTGTGTAGGTTGGTATGCAACTGTCTCGATAGCGTTCAACTAGCGGGCGAAAATCTTCTATGGCTATGTTCTTGCGCTTGATGATGTCCAAGGTATGGCTGTCCATGCTCTGCATGCTCAGTGTTACACCCTTGCTCATACCAGCTGCGTTTAACATGCTGCTGATCTCAAATACCTTGTTATCACTGCGCTTGGCATAAGCAGCACGGAACTTGCGTGGATATCCCAGTTTTGACTTGACGTTTACCATAGCTGCAGTGAGATCTATGTCGCGTTTGTATATGCCATAATTGGCATCGCAGTTGTACAGTAAGTCAATCTGATTGTTTCCGAACCATTCGATCTCGTCTTGCAATCGGGCATAATCAAACTGTCTGATCTTGGTATAAACTGCACTGCCCCAATCGCAAAATGTGCAGCTATACGGGCATCCTCTGTGCGTTTCTTGACTGGCATGCCAAGAAATATCTGGATTATCTGCGATCAACTTATCAAACACCCCAGTGATATAAGGGCTAGGAATCACAGACAAATCAACAAGGCGTGTGCGAGATTTTGTCTTGACTGTATGTCCCTGGTACCTATAGCTTATACCATGTATGCTATCGGGATTGGTGCAGTCGCGTATGCTGCGTAATAGTTCTGCAAACGTATCTTCTCCTTCGTCGTGCACTAGGAAATCTATGTTTGGATTGTCTTCGAGGAAACCCTGGCTATTACTAGGCACTTCCGGCCCGCCGCATATCACTATGCAGCCAGGATATCGCATCTTGACCAATGCTATGAGATCCATGTTGTAGTTCCAGTTCCAGAGATAACAGCTGACTGCTATCACATCCGGATCAGGCATGTGGTCAACTGCTTTGCTTAGCGGTTCTCGCAAGAATAGCATCCCGCCTAGCTCATAGGCTGCAGCAATGTCCGGCTGACTACGAGCATAGCTCCACAGCATGCCGGCACTGTAAGGCAAGAATGCTTGCCCTCCAAATGTGTTGTTAATCTGTGCTAGATATAATTTCTTCATCAACTGTTTAGTCCACGATACACAGCCATGAATTGATCATGGTACTGGCTCTGGAACCAGTTTTGGCTCATGAAATGCCGTTGGTTGTGCACACAAATCTCCCGAGCCTGGTCAAGCCATCCAGTTTTGTCCTTGATCACAGACAAGCTGTGTATGTTGTCTAATATCGCATCTAATCGCTGCAGATCATCTAACTGGTCGTAGCTTTCATCCCAGAGGCAATCAAAAGTCTCATACCCCCAGCGATGCAGCTGGGCCAGCGTGCCACGCTGACCCCATACCATAAATGGCTGTAGTGCAAATACTGGTTTCCACAGTTTCTCTGATACAAACAGATTATGCAGTTCGTCAAACGCATGGGTTTCAGTGATAACGCTGCACCAACTGTTGAGATATAAGTTGGTGTTGATGTGCATAGCCTTGTTGTTGTCAAAGTCGGCATCATCTACCACTAGTGGAAGCAGTGCTGTGGCTTTGTCAACAACTGATTGTGGTACACCGTGATCAGTCCAAGCGTGATATGATAGCGTGTTATGACTAACCATGCCGTGTGTATGCAGATCCCTGTCTATCAGTTTCATCACAAACAGTTCTCTGTGATTACGGTTAACTCTATTTAAGCAGTTGTAATTGGCAATTGATCGATGTTTGGTCTTGACTACAGTGTGGTCTTGCCAACTGGGTTGAGTGCTGTTGCGTAGATTCAACATCTGCATATACATGAGATGGGGGAAACCCATCACTGTGATGCGATCTGTTATGCTGTGCTGTTCACACCATTCTGCATATCCACGAGTGTCTAACTCATTACCAGTGAGAAACATGATGGTCTTTGGTGGTAACTTGAAGCGTGTGCAGCTGTCATGCAAGAATTGATAGAGACGAGCGTCGTAGAATCCCTCGTTGAGATTGTCTATGACCAGCAATGCTCTGCCTTCGCGTGCATCAGACATCACAGCATCTGGCACATAGCACAAGAAGTTTTCAAACCCGTATGTGTTGCCTTCCCATCCTGTCCAATAGCTAGCATCATTCCATGTGCCAATATTATAAGCATAGTTGCGAGGTCTATCAGCTAGTCCACTGTGCAACCATATGTGAGTAGGATCGTCCCACCAATAATTCCTGAAATAGTGGAAAATATTAGCCATAGGGAATCTGCCAGATACTAATTCTGTCTTGTCACCAACCACAGTGTGAGGACAAGCTGTCATAGTTAACAGCGTATCGGCATTGTCAAATACCCAGTGCACGGTCATGTTCGGTAACTCGCTAGTTCAAGTAGGCTGTGTCCTATGTTAGTTTGCTTATGAGCATCTAGTTGGTCAACATCATCCCAGAAAAGATTCCAAGATTCTGGCACTCTGTCCTGTAGCATGTGATTGATCGCACCGGTGTAGCTAGCATAGCTGGAATCAGAATCTCGTCCGGCTATGCAAGCATGCAAACGCTGTTGCACTTGTTGTTTGGCTTCATGTGGTAGATGCCGCGGATCTTGCACTTGTGGCCAAGTAACCACGTTTAGCCAAGGCAATCTACCACCAAACCACGGCTGTCTGTCGCTCCATTCTACTAGCTCGTGCAAAGTTAGGGCGTTATATGCACCAAAGGTAGCATGCACGGTCATCTGCACACCAGGGCAGTTGAGATGCACAAGTTCAAGATTACGTAGTATATCGTCCCAGCGGCTGTTCTGTCGTATGTAATCATTTTGAGAACCAACTCCGTCTAAGCTCACAGACAGGTTTACTCGCGTGAACTGTGCCCATAATTCTAATTGCCTAGGTCGTAATACGGTCATGTTGGTATTGTAGCTGAGCTCTACATCTTTACCCAGTTTATCACAGTGCGCTAGTAGTTCCAGCTGTTCGTCAACTATCAATGGCTCGCCTCCCAAGAAGTTGATGTGTGTTGCAGTTGGCAGTGCATCTATCAACAGCTGCCGGCTACCAAGGTCTTCAAACCAAAACGTATCACTTATACCTTTGTCTGTATGTCGACCCAACCTAAGATTATCTATCTGCCACAAGTGGCTATTCCACTCGTTGCACATCCTGCAAGTAAGATTACATTTGTTGCCCAGTGTTATGTCGAGATAGCGCGGCGCTATCTCATCAGTCTGAGGTAATATCTGGTTCCATATCTGCCTGAAGCTGCGCCCGCCGCTGTCCTCTATATCCCAGCACTTTTTGCAGCTAACATGTCGTTCGCCCCGTTGCATGCTGTTTCTAACTGCTTGATGATAGCTAGTGGCCATTGCGTCAGTAGCACTAGCGCACTGTGACAGCTTGACACTGCCCCCGCCTGTGTAGTGTGCATCGTTGTTGCAGCAGATCCTGGCTCTACCTTGATTGTCAACGCTGAGGCTCTGCCACGGGAGCGAGCAACGAGTATCATTCATGCAGGCGCCCTCTTGGGTATGCAGATGTCAGTGCCACAATGACAGTGATATTTGCTGCATGTTATGGTAGTTGGTATGTTATTGAGATTGATACTGCTGTTTATGTTACCGATCACTCCGCTGATGCCGCAGCTGGCCAAAGTTATATCTCCATTAGTAGCTATGTTTATGCTACTTCCGATGTCACATTGCCACCCCTGGAAGAAATTATGTTTCTCTGCAGCTATCCTGTTGCTGTTGACAGGTTGTACCGTGCCGTCGCTATATCTCTCTAGCGTACCTGTGCCTCCTACTCTGTTGTTGGGTTTTGTAGCGTTTTGCTTGATGCGCAGGTTGTTCTGCTGCAACCAAGCTACTTTGTGCGGGTCTTGGTAGTTGTACGGTTCTGTGGTCCTGCTCATCTCGGCTAGTATCGGTACGTATTCTAGAAATACGTTATCCATGCTGTCATAGATCTCATCAGCCCGTTTAAGCTGTGTATCCCAGTGATCTTCGCTCATCATCATGCGCACTGCTAGATAGTTTACTCTAGTCTGCAGGAACCTAGCCACGTTTAGAAAGTTGTCATGCTTAGCCCATCCGGGATGGTAACTGGCTACTACATCGTCAAACTTGTGATAATAGTGTTCCCACCACACTAATGGTCGAGACAGATTGGTATTCACAGCAGTGGTTACTGCCCAGCCTGGCCGATGGTTGAACCAGTCTAGCATGGGTATGAGGCCTTGCCAATGTGTCGGTTCGCCGCCGCTGAGAAACAGCTTGATCTTGCGGTAACCCTGCATGGCCATCTTGGCCAATATCAGTTCCAAGTTTTGCTGATAAACTTCAACTTGAGTGTTGGGTTGTGCGCCGCCCCAGTTGCCTTCGTTGCAATAATCACACCGATAGTTGCATACGTCGCTAACCTGCCAAGTGATAAACAGTACGGGATTGTCGCTCCATTCTATTGCGGTTAGGTCTTTAGGGTTCATTATCCGTACTCTCTGTTTATCGCTGCGATTTTCCACTGTTTATACATCGATTGTTTGTCTATGACCGACAAGCCTGCCATTTCGCGATCGAACTGTTTATCAAGCTGTGCATCTATTGTAGCATGCAGATTAAACAACGTTGTAGTCCACATCTGCGTCATGTTGCCGGCTTGCCTACTGCGTATATTATCTTGGTATGTCAACAACTGATGTAACTTTAACAGGCCGTCTCCCTCTATAGGCTGCGCAGTATCTCTAAGAGCTCGTAACGTGTGATCCAGCCCATTGCGATAGAGGCAATCGATCTCCGGCCAATCTCTAACATTGAACTTTTGATCTAACTGATCTGCTGCTGCCAATCTACTCAACAGTGGTAGCACAGTAACCTGTTGGTAACCAGGACTCTCTAGTATGATAGGGAACCAAACGACCTTACGACCATGCAAGTTCACTGTGTTTATAACCCATTCTAACAACGGGTCCAGATGCAATGCATTAAGTGCACTGATAACAGTGTAGATCTTGATAGTGCGTATATCCGGCTCGCTAAGATATCTGTTCACATTAGCAGTTACTTCGTGCCATATGCTGCCCTGCCGTATGAGATCATTTACGTCTCCGTGACCATCAACGCTAAGCTGAACTTCTGTGTTGTCAAACTTAGCCAACCGTGACATTAACTTGTGATTCCACAGTGTGCAATTAGTGGTAAAGCTAACGTGACATGCAGTGTTACCTGCAGCGATCAATTCCTGCAGATACAGATGCAGCGTAGAATCCATAGTTGGTTCGCCACCTGTTATGTACAATCGTTGTAACCCGGGTGCTATCAGCTTGAAATTATCAAGGCTAGTACGTTGGCTCACATAGTTAAAGTCTGATGAAGCAGCATGCAATTGATCTTCTTTGACCCAAATATCTCGAAGCCATTGTGGTAGTTTCATGTAATCTGGGTGGTTGGTAGGTAACCGACCCCATTTGAGGCTACGCTGTTGCTGTTCGGCTATGAGATTGCTACTACCCGACCAACATGTCTTGCATTGTAGATTGCAACGTGTGCTAGTGCGCAGCTCAAAGCTGGTCGGAAATGCTGCAGTGTTTTTTAGATCTGTTGCTTGTAGCGTGTCGTGTTCTGCATTGGCACTTTGCCTTGGACTAGTATTACCCAGAGCTTCCTGTTTATAGCACACAGTACAAGCACCATTTGGTCTACCAGATAGCAGGTTATCACGAGTGTCTTGCATGTACTTGCCATTCCATATGCTGTCTAGATCATCACGGCTCCAGTCCATTGGTACATCTACACCGTCGACTCGTTTGGTGATCATGTGCTGTTGGTAGGTTATGTTACAGCACAGCTTGATTTGTCCTTGCGGTGTGGTGTTGAGATTAACCCAGGGCAATGCACACCATGTGTCGTTGCTGTGTGTTTGATCAATAGCAGCTAATTCTGGAAAAACATGCACAAGAGACTCTTGCCGCAATTGGTCTATTTGCAGTTGTTGCTGCAAGAAACTGGACAGCAAGTCGCTCTTGTCGCTGCTGTCCATCAACGTGATGATGCTGCGCCACGAATCCAACACTGTTTGTGCAGTGTCCTGTTGAGCTAACCATGCTATATGATCTTGGATCTTGCTGCGTGCTGCATCTTTGAGATGTATGGGTAACACGTTAACGCTGCTGTGTGCCGGGTGTGTCAGAAGATTTATGCGTATGCAATCTTTGTGTACTAAGCCAAGTTCTATCCATTCTCTGTGAAAATCTGGTAGATGCAGAACGTTCATCAAGCTAACAGTCGGAGTTAATTCGAAATACACATGGGGTAGCTCATGCATCATGCGCCGGCGATTAGCCACTACTTGTGTCCAGTCTTGGTTCTTGCGCAGGTACTCGCCTCTAGTACCACTAGCATCTAAGCTTGCAGCAATGCGAACGTCGTCAAATCTGCGCCACATCTCAAACAAATCGCGTTGCTTGTAGTTTAGCTGAGTAAAGTTGGTAGTGTAGCGCAGCCTGACTGTGGTACGTCCGGTGGCTATCCAATGGTCTAGTATGCGATAATGCTCGTCGGTTATCAGGCTTTCGCCGCCGGCAAAATATACTTCTTCGGTCTGATCTAAATATGGCTGCAGTTGATCCCAGAAATTGCCAGTATGGTTAATGTTTAATATCTTAGGCCTGTTGTACCCTGGGACCATAGATACAGTGTCGTCGTACCAACTGCTGCTGAGATCGTGGCTGCAGGTCCTGCAGCGTAGATTACATATGTTGCTGAATCTCACGTCTAGGTAGGCCAGATTAACAACCGGCACTGTGCCGTCTGCTAGCGTGGATTCTACGCTAGCACGGTGATGCGCATAGTCAGCCAAGCTCTGCTGTCTTAGCGTTCTGACACCTGCAGATTCTAAATCATAACAGCGCTGGCATTCGGTACTTGCGGTCCCATCGCGCATATTGCAGCGCAGTGCCTGCATAGGGGCGCCGTTCCAGATCTCAGATATACTGCTAGTGTTAGTGTTACCTATTGGTTGACTGCTGTCACTCATGCAGCAAGGGAATGCATTGCCATCTGGCCAGAAATGCATGTGCACCCAAGGCAGCATGCAAAACATCTTGCTGTCAGCAGTGGTCATAGACTGCTGCAACTCTGATAGAACCCCACAAGCTCAGGGAACGTGGATGCAAAGTCAGTGCCACGGCGTCTATCTGTTTCCTTAAACCATGCATGAAAATCTTTGCGGCCCTCTAGTAGCTTGGCATCGTCGTAGTTAGTTGTTTCCATATACTTAACCACACGACGAAACTTGTCTACTTCTAAGTGGCTAAACAGCTGCTTGTTGATGTCGTCGCATTGCGATTCCATGAAAGCCAAGCAGTCTTGCATGTAAGGCATGAATTCTGCCTTGGGCAGTATGTTGATATCATACTGCAATGGTTCTTTGAGATATGGAGTATCAAACCTAACGTTTCGCATGCCAGGTGTGCGAGCCTGTAGATCAGCATAGCGACTGCGCCATTCTAATATCTTACCCAGCAGGTCTTTGAAGCGAGGTATGCTGAGCACATTGAACGTGATCATGAGGCTTGTATTCATGCCAGTGGTGCGCATGTACGTGTCTAGATTCTGCTCCCATATTCCCAGATCCAGTCCAGTACGTGCATATTCTGCCTGTGGCCCCCAAGTGTCAACACTGGTAAACAAGCTAAAGTCTTTGATGCAACCGTGTGCCATGAGGTCCTTGACCTTGTCACTGAGCCGTTGTACCAGCACAGGCTTTACGCCTAGATTGCTGTTGATGTTGAGTTCCAACTTGGGCATGGGATTGGCTGCGAGGTCATCAAGCAGTGCCCAGGTGCTCTTGTGTAGCAACGGTTCACCACCAGTGATGCGCAGTATATTGAGACTATCTCGGATCTCCGGCCACCACTTGTGCCAAGCTTCTACATATGGATTAGTTTCTTCTTCGTATACCTTGAACCAATCAGTGTCACAGCGATGGTTCTTGACCATAGTGTACGGACCAAAGTCGCGTATCTCATTGTGGAACTTGCTAGATGCTTTGGGATGGCAGTAGCCACATTTGAAATTACATTCGTTCCCAAAGCTGACTTCGATGTATTCTGGTTTTACGTCAAAATTAGACCCGTGCTGCTTGATCTCATCCAGTCGATCTGGTCGATAGATACTGGTGCTGCGTATGTGCCGATCACTGACATATCCCTCGCCTAGGTCTTCGATGTTCCAGCAGTATTGGCACCCCTTGGGACGCAATCCCTGCATCATCTCGTTGCGTTCAGCCTTCTTCGTGGCTGTGTTATGCAGTGCAGCTGGATTTAATCTAACTGCGTCAACGCTTATCTTATGCGGCGGCGGATGATAGCAACTGTGAGTTTCACCAGTTGCGAGATATATGTTCACATGATGCCATTTAGCCATGCAAAACGTGGGACTGACTGCATCCATCAGTGGCATTATCTCATCTATCTTCTGTCGATCAACCATCCAACACTCCAAATCCTATCACATATTATATACGCAGTACTAGCCTGTTTGCTAGTTACTGCGTTGAAGAATTTATTCTGTGCGGCTCTTGTAATCAGCAAATACAGCTGATATATAACATATGCTCAACAAGGGTCGGAGACAACGATGGTTGATGGTACGAAACCAAAAGCTAACATCATATTACCCAAGCTAAACAAGCCAAAACTTACAGATTTACGCAATGATATCAAGGGGTCACAGAAGCAAAATCGCTACACTGCACCCAAGAACGTGATACGCAAAGCTGGACCGCGCGGCGGTTGACAACAAAACACTTGACAGCCCAAAAAAGGTATGCTAGTGTGATGGTTGATGTAGAATATCACGCGACAATAACTTAAATCTTAAAGCAAGGTACACACATGGTCAAGCAGAAGTCATCGCAGGACGACAAGGCAAAATCCAAGGACACACGCGAATCTAATTCACAGGATCCAGTGCGTCTCTATCTCAGAGAAGTTGGCAAGACTCCGTTGCTCAATCATGCCAGGGAGATTGAGATCAGCAAGGCTATCGAAAGCAGCAAGCAGACCATCATGGACACGCTGTTTGCTATTCCAATGACAGTACGAACCATTGACAGCTGGATCGCAGACATACAATCTGGTAAAACGCCAGTAAGTGAAGTTTTTGATCTAGATGGTGGCGACGACGACGAGCTTAGTGCAGAGCTAGCAGAGCAACTGCAGCATGTTCGAGAGCTGTGTGCACAGTATCTAGCAGGTACCAGCAAGAAGACTACCAAAGAAGATCTCATTGCAGCGTTTAATGAACTGCACTTGCGCCCGGCAAGCATGGCATTGATGATGGACAATCTACAGGAGATTAATAAGAAGCTGCTAGAAGGCGACGGCGCACTCATGCGCTTAGCACTGGATTGCGGTGTTGATCGCGGGCAGTTTATTGATCGCTATGTTGGTCATGAGGACATGACATGGTTGCGGGACATGAGCGGCAA
>Ga0114969_10000782_pt1 | contig 27537 bp, 26 predicted proteins | sample M_130807_MF_Meta_FD_87316 | JGI IMG/M metagenome (GOLD analysis project Ga0114969, IMG submission 87316) | Freshwater microbial communities from Lake Montjoie, Canada to study carbon cycling - M_130807_MF_MetaG | ecosystem: Environmental > Aquatic > Freshwater > Lake | place: Lake Montjoie...
CGGCTCGGCGTGGTGCTCGACGTCCAACCAATCTGGTTACATCTCGACACCCGCACGCTCGTGCAACAGTTCGGCTACGACCGGCTGCGCTGGTTTCAGCCGCTGAAAAGCATTCTGGCGGCGGGCGGCATGACCGGAGGAGGCTCGGACCACATGCTGAAGATCGGCGATCAACGGGCGATCAACCCCTATAACCCCTTCCTCGCCATGTGGACGACGATCTCGCGGCGGGCGAAGTGGTATGAAGGCCAATTGCACCCCGAGGAAGCACTCACCCGGCGGCAGGCGATCGAGTTCTACACGCGCAACAACGCCCACTTGTTGTTTTGGGAAAAAGAACTCGGCTCCCTCGAGCCGGGCAAACGCGCGGACTTCATCGTGATTGACCGCGACCTGCTCGCGTGCCCGCTCGACGAGTGGAAAGAGACGCGCGTGCTGGAAACGTGGGTCGAGGGTCGCGCGGTATTTCGGCGAAGCGTTCCGTAAGCACGGGGGCGAGGCGCCTTTCTGGCCGGTCATCATGGACCTTCATTGCGACATCGTGGCTTCCCCTATTTTATTTTCTGTGAAAACCTGCCCTGGGGCCACGAACGCAGGATCGGCCGGTTATGAAGCGACGTGGCTGAATTGACGAATCGCTTCGTAGGTCGCAATCCCGGCGGCGGTGCTGAGGTTGAGTGATCGCAACGCAGGATTCACATGGGGTATGGTGACTCGCTGGCCCGCGCCAAGCTCGTCGTGCAACCATTCGGGAGCACCCGCGCTCTCATTTCCAAAGACCAATCCGTCATCGTCCGCGTAGCGCACATCCCAAAAACTTTGCTGCGTTTTTGTCGTGAAAAGCCAGAGCCGCTTCGGCGCCTGGGGACTAGCCCGAAATGCCGCCCAATCGGCATGCTCGTGGACATCGAGCGATTTCCAATAATCCATCCCGGCGCGACGCAGATTACGGTCGTTGATCACAAAGCCGAGGGGGTGAATCAGGTGGAGCCGCGAACACGTCAAAGCACACATCCGGCCGATGTTGCCGGTATTGGGCGCGATCTCGGGCTGAAAGAGCACGACATGAATCATTCGCTGATCGTCGCTGGCCGCCTGCGTGAATCAAGCACGCTGACAGCTTGGCTTTCAGTTTCAGCGACGTGCCTTGAGCGCTTTGTTGAGCTCCATCATTTCGGCCCGCGTCTTGAGGTCGTCACGCTTATCGAAATTTTTCTTTCCGGTGCACAGGGCCACCTCGACTTTCACGAGTGCCTCCTTGAAATACATCCGCAACGGCACAAGTGCCCGCCCGCCCGCCTCCAGCGCATGCTGGATCTTGTCGATGTGGCGGCGATGCAGCAGCAGTTTCCGAATACGCTTGGAGTCGTGGTTGAAAATATTACCCCACGCATATTGCTCGATGTGCGCGCCATGCATCCAAATTTCCCCCTTCTCCACCCGGCCAAACGCGTCGCTGATCTGAGCCTTGCCCGCTCGCACTGACTTCACCTCGGTACCCCGAAGCTGGATACCGGCCTCAAACCGCTCGTCCACGAAATAGTCACGCAGAGCCTTCGAGTTGCGGATTTCCGTATGACGCGGGCCGTCTTTCTTCTTGGCGGCCATGGTTCAGGTTAAATTGGAGTCGGAAGATTTCTGCACAAAAAAAGGCGGACTCGACAATCAGCGAGCCGCCCAAAGGTGCAATCGCCCTGTGAACTCAGGCCAACTCGTAGCTGATCTTGCCTTCGATCACCTCACGCAGCGCGGTGTCCTCGGGGGTGAGTTGCTCGAGCGACTCGACGAGCGGGCGATTGCCCCGCTTGAGCTGTTTAACGCGACGGGAAACCACGTTGATCAGGATATTGGGATCAGGAATGGCCTTGAGGGCGTTGGTGATGTAATCGTCTCTCATGATTGGCGGATGGATGATTTGAAAAACGCGAGAACACTGCCCGCTCCGCCACCCGTCAAGGGTGAATTCCCTCCTCAAAATCGCCGCTTGCGCCCGCCCGTCGCGCGGAGAAAACCTCCGCTATGTTGATCGCCTGGACCACTGTCGCCACCCACGCCGAGGCTGAACGCCTCGCGACGGATTCCGTCGCCTGCGGTTTGGCCGTCTGCGTCCAAATTGACGGCCCCATCGTCTCGCACTTCTCTTGGCAGGGCCGAGCCGCACGGTCCGAAGAATTTCGCCTCTGTTTCAAGTGCCGCCCTGCCCAACTCGCCGCCCTCGAAGCGCAGGTCCTCGCCGGCCACCCCTACGACACCCCCGAATGGCTGGTCGTGCGGGCCGAACATGTGGGAGAAAAATACTTGTCATGGGCGGAGGCGAACGCCACGTTCCCACCCTTTCATTCGTTTCAACCACCACTTTAACCACCATGTCCCAGCACAAAAGCCTCCAAGGCGCCTCCGGTCTCGTCGTCAAACGCAATGTTTTGAAGCGCTTTGAGCGCGTTGATATTCTGAAAAAACGTGGCCAATGGAAAGCCGGCGACCGCGTGCAAGGACTCCGCAAGACCAAGCCGGACGTCTAATTCACTCCCTCCGGTGTTTTTCTTGGCAGGCAGTTTTCCGCTGCCTGCCTTTTTTGTACCCTGATCCCGCGCCGCTCCGTCCCTATGATCGACCTCACGAAGACCCTCATCGATTTTATTGTGCATATTGATGCTCACTTAGTGGAGATCACGCGCAACTACGGCCTGTGGACCTACGCCGTCCTTTTTCTAATCATCTTTGCGGAGACGGGGCTCGTCGTGACGCCTTTCTTGCCCGGAGATTCGCTCCTCTTTGCCACCGGAACCCTCTGTGCTCGCGCCGACTCCGGACTCAATGTCCATCTGATGGCGCTGCTCCTGTTCGTCGCCGCGGTGATCGGTGACACGCTCAATTACTGGATCGGCGGGAAGCTGGGTCCGGCAGTCTTTAAACGCGAAGATTCGTTTTTCTTCCGCAAAAAAAACTTGGAGCGGGCCCATGTTTTTTTTGAAAAATATGGCGGCCGGGCAATCATCCTCGCGCGGTTCGTTCCCATCGTGCGCACCTTTGTGCCTTTCGTGGCAGGAGTCGGGCAGATGCGCTACCGCCAGTTTCTCGCCTATAATATCATGGGGGGCTTCGTCTGGATTTATTCCCTTTCCTACGCGGGTTATGCTTTCGGCAACCACCCGATGGTCCAGAAAAACTTCAAGCTCGTCATCCTCGGCATCATTATCCTGTCCGTGCTCCCTGTGGTCATCGAAGGCTGGCGCGCTTGGCGGGAAAATAAAAAGTCTGCCTGAGGCGCACCGCAGCTTTGTGCCACCCGGAAAGTCTTTCGGAAAGTCTTTACGCTCGACAGATCGCAGCGGCAGCGCGAATTTTTTAAGGGCAAGCGCGAGTGTAGCACAATGGATAGTGTAGTAGCCTCCGAAGCTATTGATCCCGGTTCGACTCCGGGCACTCGCACCAACTCTTCTCAGAGTTAAAACCTAAGAAAAACCGCCGGATGGCAGCTCGGGGAACGTTTACGGAGGTAACAGACTTTCGTTACATTACGACTAGCGCTCGGCTACATAATCACTCCCGCGCGGATCGGCCATGACCGGAAGATCGCCGTTAGTTACTTCAGTGACGAGCGTTACTTCAGTCCAAACAACTGCTGCAGGACTGTTTCGAGATCCTTGCCGACGATCACGTTACCCCGTCGATTCACCGCCAGGGACCGACTGCGCTGCCGTTTCTCCAATTCGGCGTTCACTTGCGTCAACCGCGGTTGCTCATATGGCAGTGCGACGACCTCCGTCGTAGTGAGCGGCGTCCACGCAAACGGAACCCCGGTCCAGTTAAACTGAATCTCCCACCCGGCCACCGGCCCCATCGGCAATGCCTTGGTTAAAAGCGAGGGATAGCGCAGGACAAAGTCCGGCGTCCGCCTCGTCGCGATCCGCACCCGGACGGCGGTCTCCATGCTGGAAAAATAATCCTGGACGCTGTTGATCTTCCGCGTGCGCCACTGATTAAAAAAGTCGAGTGGATCGATGCCCATGAGGTTCATCCCATTCCAGACGCCGTGTTCATTGTGGCTGCCGAACTTCTTTCGCTGATACCACGACTGAAAATCATTCGTTACCATGACGCCGATTTCGAAATGAACATGCGACCGAATGACTGGGATCGGAGTCGCCCCGGAACTGTGCCCCATGGTGCCGAGCGGCTGACTGCGATTAATCCGGCCGCCGACGCTCAAACCCGGAGCAATCCGCGCGAGGTGCGCGTAGAGCGTGTAGACCGCCGGCGACACATCCGGGTGCTCCAAGATCACGTAGCGGCCATAGTTGCTCCCGCCCGGATTCGCACTGATGTGGCGGACGACGCCCGCCATCACGGCCATAACTTGGTCAACGGGTTCACCGCGGCGGTCCCGGACGAGGGCGCTGATATCGAGTCCCTCGTGAAATTGCACTCCACCGTTGCGCACCCCTCCAAACGTCCCCGACACCGGATCGCCCGAACCGGCATGCTGCACAAAGTCTCCGATGGCTTTCCCTTCCGCCCACGCCGGGTTGGGCGTCGGCCACGTGAGGTCAAGGCGCTCGGCTGCAGACGCCACCGCACCGATCGCAACCACGGCAGCCATCATAAAATTTGTCTTCATCATTTGCGCGCCGCCGCTCGCTGCAGAGCGACGGAGGTTTTCTTGATATTTTCTACGAGGTCGGGCAGGGCCGCGTCCGCCATTTCAACGAAAACGAACACCCGGCCTTCGGCCAGCGGCCCTTCCATCCGGCGCGCGCCCACGGCGACATCGTTCAGGAAGAGCACCAAACGGCGACCTTGGTTCGAGCCGCTGATTCGGTAGAGATCCCGTGCCGCCGCCGGGGTGAGCTGAAACATCAGGCATTTACCTAGCTCCACCTGCATCAGCTCGACGTTCACAATGTCACCCTCGGTGAGCACAGGCTTGGGCCCGATCATTACGCGCACTCCACTCTGAGGTAGGGTGGCACTCACGGTACGCGCCGCGGCTTCCTCGAGGAAAAACCGCGCCACAGTCGGCGTGTAGTCCACCGAGGTGGGTGACTGACAGCCCGCGAGCGTGAGAAGAAAGCCAAGCAGAATGATGGTCGCTTTGATCATGGTTTGAATTGCTCCGTCCAGACAGTCCCCGTCCCACCACTTTCGATCCGCTGTCTTTTCGAAAAATTATCGTCATTCGGAGCCAAGGAGCCGTCGAGGGGAACGTGTAAATAAGGCAGCCGTGAGCCCAGCGCTACATCGGCGGTCCGGATGCGAGCGACGTCTCCAAAGTCATGAGAAAAATCGGAATTGAAAAAAATCGAACCGAGCCCGAGCCCAACGTCCATCGGCGGAGAGCATCGGCCGAGCATCGCATCCGTTTTCATGCGACGGACTCCTCGCTCTCAAACGCAGCCATCAGCTCCGCCCCAACCGCGTCAGCGAGTAATCGGCCGCGATCCGTTAAGCGGACGATCGCATCCGCCCGAGTAGCCAATTGTTCCTCGACCAATCTGCTCAGCAAGGCATCGACCGCCGCCCACGGAGCATCCGGGCAGCGCTCCCGCCAGTGAGCAACATCCACTCCGGCGTTCATCCGCAGTCCAAAAATCAACGCGTCTTCGGTCATCAGGGCCGGCGTCAGCGCGACCCGGTCTTCCGTCACCCGATTACCGTGGGAGACGTTCGTCTGCCATTTCTCCAAGTCAGCGATATTCCCACCCCGCCAACCACCGTGTTGTGACGCGGCGGATGGTCCGAGGCCCACCCACTCGTGCATGTGCCATGTGTTCAGGTTATGGCGGCAGGCTTGGCCCGGGCGGGCGAAGTTGGAAACCTCATACTGCGCATAACCCGCCGCCCCGAGTTGCGCCCACGTCTGCTCGTAGAGTCGGACTTCATGATCCGGATCCAATTTCACCCGCCCTTGAGACAGCTTAACCCATAACTTGGTGTCCTCCTCAAAGGTGAGACAATAGGTCGAGAGATGATCGGGTGCCCGCGAAACCGCCTCGCGCACATCCGCCGCCCACTCCACGGCTGTCTGCCCGGGCAAAGCGAACATAAGATCCAAGTTCACACTGGGAAAACCCGCTGCGCGCACGCGGTCATAAGCTCGATCGATCTGTTGGACGGAATGCTGCCGTCCGAGGGCATCGAGGAGCGCCGGCTGAAAACTCTGGACGCCCATCGACACGCGGGTAACCCCAATGGCCCGCAGCACCGTCAGTCGCTCTTCGGTAACCGAACCCGGGGCGAGCTCGACCGTCCACTCCAGCGGGGCACCACCGCACCGCGTCCGGACGATCGCACCAAGCTTCTCCAAGTCTCGCGCCGCCAGCAGACCCGGCGTGCCACCGCCCCAGAACACGGTCGTGACGGGACGCGTCCAAGCCACCAGCGAAGCCTCCGTCGCGACGCAATCCAAGTAACGCTCGATACTCCCAGCAGTCGGTTGCGTTTGGTAAAATGCACAGAAATCACACGTCGAGGCACAGAACGGAACGTGCACGTAAAATCCCAGCGGTGCGTGCGCGGAGGAAGCTTTGGCTTGCGCTGGGACGAGGCCGCTCATTAGTAACGCGTTTTAATTCGCCAAGATTTTTTCACTCTAGGAACCAATGCACACCAACCGAATTTCTCCCGCGAGGAAAATCCTCGCCTGGCTCGCCGCCCTCGCCGTTTTCGCGCTCCTTTCAGGCTGCGACACGGTCACGCTGACGAACCTGACGCCTGGATCGATGCCGGAGAATCCGTCACAAATCTACACGTTCACCCTCAGGGTGACGCCGCGGACGAATACCGTCCCCCTCACCTCGATCGCCCCTCACGTCATCGTCGACGGCAAGAGTTTCGACATGAAGAGAAGCCCGATTGGCGAAGGCATTTTTGAATTCGAATATCAAGTCCCCTCGGGCCGTGACGCGCTGGCCTACTATTTCCTCGTGAATTACCTCGTCGAGGGAAACAACCTTCAGACCCCACTCGAGGTCTACACCGACCTCACGCGCACGCAGATCGTCCGTCGCTACGTCCTCTCGCTGGAAGTTAACCGTGGCCCTGTCGGTTCACGCGTCAGTGTGTTGGGTCGGGGCTTCACCCCCCAAGATACGGTCAACTTCAATGGCTCGCCGGCCCGTACAGTGTGCGAATCCCCGAACGCCCTCAGCTTTTTCGTCCCGCCGCTGGAGAGCGGACGCAATTATCAAATCACACTCAATAGTGCCGCCGGCAATTCGCCGATCGGTTCCTTCCGCATCGATGCGAGCAGTATTTCGGTTACGCCGTCTTCGCTCACGCTGCGGACGGGGTCCAAGCAAACCCTGACCTTTAGTATTCCGAACGCCGCACCACCCGGTGGCACCTTGCTCGATATCGCGACCAACGTACCGGACAGCATCATCATGCCTGAAGTGATTGTCGCCCAGGGCCAGACCAGCGTCACGGTGACCGTCGAAGGCGGAAAGCCCGGAAATGGCAGTCTGTTTCTCAAGGGCTTTGGTTCGGGCGAAGTCAACGTGGCGGTGAGCGTCACCGCGCGATAAGACCCGCCATCATCGCAGTCCTCTCTGTAGGGCGGGTCGCAAGGCCTGCCCTATTTTTTTTGCCCAAACTGCAACGTCAGAGTCACCGGCCGATGATCGCTGGCCGCACGCACACCGTCGCCGTCAAAAATTCTCGCAACGCCGCCCTGGACCGCTGATCGCAGGCCCGGCGAGACGAACACATAGTCAACTCTCGTGTAGCTATCATCGCGACGAAACGCGTGGGTCCACGTCTCGCCTCGCGAATCCGCCGCCGGCAACAGCCCGGTGATCACCGTCTTGCCGCGCACATGGAGCCTTTCGAGCGGCTTACTTGACTTGCTGTCATTGCAGTCACCGAGAATGACAAAACGCGCCTTCGCCGGCACCGGAAAACGCGTGAGCACCCGGTCCCGCACGGCCGTAGCTTCCCCAGTGCGCCGGATGGTCGAGAGGGCATCGTCGGGACGATCCGTAAAGCGACTTTTCAAGTGTACCGCAAAAATCGTCACGTCCCCCTCCACCGTGGCGATCGTCACTTCCAAGAGCCCGCGCTTAACGATCTCCTTCGCGCCGAAGTAGGCAAACTCAAGGTCGGAATGCGTGGTCACCGCCTTGAGCGGAAGGCGAGAGAGCAGCGCGACATGGCGATCCGCGTCGGCCGCCTCCGCGAGCGCCACATGGGGGTAGTCGAGCCCCTCGGCCTTCAAGTCTCGCTGCAGTTCGTCCAGATAAGCGCGCGGCCCCATTTCTTGGAGCACAAGCACGTCGGCATTGAGTGCGCGCATCACGGTCCGGAGCGCGCGTTTTTCTGACTCCGGCTTCGGATAATCTTTGCGATAGCCCGCCTCCGTCATCCGGTTGGTCGAGACGTAATTCTCAATGTTGTACGTGGCCATCGTCAGCGCCTCAGCCTGCAGCCGGACCCCGACAAAAAACCCGGTCAGCAGCCATCCGACCAAACAAAGGCGCGTGGTCCCGCTTGGCTTCATGAGCGACCGCGAAGCGGCGGGTCAGAGCTTGGCCAGCGCGCCTTCGCGTTCGACCAGCGTGGGGTGAGAGTAATGAAACGCGCTGAACCACGGATGCGGCGTCAAGTTGCTCAAATTTTTCTGAGCCAGTTTGCGCAACGCACCGACCATCGCCGCCGGCCCGCCCACGGCTTGGCTGGCGAACGCATCCGCCTCATACTCGTGCTGGCGCGAAAGCGCATTCATGAGTGGCGAAAACCAAAATGTTACGAGCCCGCTCAAGAGTCCGAAGAGGAGAAACGAAGGAGCGAGCTCGCCCTCCGGAAACCCGAACGAGCGGTTAAACCACGAACTCCTCGCGAGCCACGCGATGACTCCGAAGCCGCCCAACATCATGGCCGCCGACATCGCGATCATCTTCGGAATGTGTCCGCGGCGATAATGCCCGATCTCATGCGCCAGGACTGCTTCAAGTTCTTCCGCCGTCAGCTGCGCGATGAGCGTGTCAAAGAGAACGATCCGCCGAAACCGGCCGAAACCAGTGAAGTAGGCGTTGGAATGGCCCGAGCGCTTCGATCCGTCGATGACCTCAATCGTCGAAGCCCGAAATCCCGTGCGATCTCCGAGCGCCAAGAGCCGCCCGCGCAAGGCGCCCTCCGGCAGCGGGGTGAGCTTGTTAAACAGCGGCAAGATCACCTTGGGATACAACACGAGCATCAGCAGCTGAAAACCAAACATTAAGCCGAAGCCCCAGAGCCACCACGAGGGGCCCGTCCACTTCACCAACGAAAGCAAGGCCCAGAGCAGCGGAAATCCGATCGCGAACATCAGCACCGTGCCCTTGATTTTGTCCATCACCCAAAGTCCCACGGTACTCTTGTTGAAGCCAAATTTCTCCTCGAGGCGGAACTGCTCCCACCACTCAAACGGCAGCGAGGGCACTGAAAGCAGCAGCATGGCCAGCAAGACGAACACGGCGTGGCTCCAGACGGCCTGCGCCGCGCCCCCACCAACCGTCCACGCGAACAGCCACGGCAACACCCCGCCAAAGAGCACCAGCGCCGTCACCACCGTGTCAAAAATCCCGGTGATCACGCCAAAGCGCGATTTCGCCAAGGTGTAGGCCACGGATTTCCGATAGGTCTCCGAATCCATCATGGCCGCGGCGGCCGCCGGCGGGGCTTCCGCGTGGCGGCGGACTTCCCCGCGATTAAGGGCCGACAGGGCGAGTTCGCCGGCAAGCCGCAACACCATCAGCACCGCAGTAATCGAAAGGACTAACAGCATGACGACCAATCCATGCGAAACTGTCGCGGCCGCCAGCCCAAAGATTGTTTGAAATGCCGGATCTCCGCCGCATCTTCCACCGCGTGGAAGCCAAAGAAACCAAATTATCGTTCGAGCACGCCCTCGGAAAACTCGAGTCCATCGTTGAATCGATGGAGTCTGGCGATGTGCCGCTCGCCGAGTTGCTCGCCCGATTTGAGGAAGGCAACAAGCTGCTCACAGTGTGCGAGGCACGGCTCAAGGACGCCGAGCTTAAGATTGAGCAGCTCAAAAAACAAAAGGACGGCAAGATCGCGTTCGAAAAATTCGAGACCACCCGAGAAGACTAAGCCACGATGACCGCTCCCGCCGCCCCCCTCTACCCTCGACTACTAGACGCCATCCACGGCCCTGCAGACGTCAAAGCCCTCGCCGTTGCCCAGCTCCCGCAGCTCGCTGAGGAAATTCGCGCCGAGCTCATCGCCGTGACCGCGAAAAACGGCGGTCACATCGGCCCCAACCTCGGCGTGGTCGAACTGACGATCGCCCTCCACCGCGCGTTCACCACACCCGAAGACCAGTTCGTGTTCGACGTCGCCCATCAGGGCTATGTCCACAAGCTCCTGACTGGGCGCGGCGGTGACTTCTTCAGAAAACTGCGCCAAACTGGGGGCGCCAGCGGTTTTCTCTACCGCAGCGAGAGCCCCCATGATGCGTTCGGCGCCGGGCACGCCGGCACCGCGCTTTCCGCCGCGCTCGGCATGGCTACGGCCCGCGACCTGCGCGGCTCACGCGAACACGTGGTCGCGGTCTGCGGCGATGCGGCCTTCACCTGCGGCATTACTCTCGAAGCCCTCAACAACGTCGTCTCCTCGACGAAACGCTTGATCGTGATCCTCAACGACAATGAGTGGTCGATCGCAAAAAATGTCGGCGCCATTTCCAGTTACCTGAACCGCATCAGCACTAATCCGATCTACAACAAGCTCCATCACGACGTCGAGGCCTTCTTCAAGAGCTTCCCTACCGGCGTAGAAATGAATCGAGTTTACACCAAATGGAAGCGCGAGACCAAGGACTTCTTCGTCGAGTCTTCGCTCTTCGAGAAGTTTGGGCTCCGCTACCTCGGCCCCGTTGACGGCCACGATCTCGACGCGCTCCATAAAAATCTCGAATTCGCGAAGCATTGCGACGTGCCCGTCCTCATCCACGTCCTGACAAAAAAAGGCAAAGGCCTCGAAGCCGCCGTCGAGCATCCCGAAAAATTCCATGGCGCGTCCCCTTTCGACCCCGTCAGCGGCGAGAGCAGGAAACCGGTCGTGGGCGCGCCCCCAAATTACCAAGACGTCTTCGGCGAAGCCCTCGTCAGGTTTGCCCGAGCGGATCCACATATTCTGGGGATCACCGGCGCGATGCCCAGCGGCACGGGTTTGGCGCAGCTCGCCACCGCGGTACCGAAACAATTCTTCGATGTCGGGATTGCGGAGGAGCACGCCGTCCTCTTCGCCGCCGGATTGGCCACCAAGGGATTTCGCCCCGTGTGCGCCATCTACTCCACCTTTCTCCAACGCGCCTACGACCAAATCATCCACGACGTCGCGCTCCAAAATCTCCCCGTCACCTTTTGTATGGACCGGGCGGGACTGTCCCCCAATGACGGCCCGACCCACCACGGCCTCTTCGACCTAGCGTATCTGCGTTGCGTGCCCAATGCGACGATCATGCAGCCGAAGGACGAGGACGAGCTCGTGGATATGCTCCATACGAGTCTCCAACTCCCCGGCCCCGGCTTCATCCGCTATCCCCGGGGTGCCGGCACCGGCGTAAAAATCAAAGCGCACCCCGTGGCACTGCCCATCGGTCATGCCGAGGTGTTACGCGAAGGCTCCCACATCATGATCTGGGCCCTCGGCAGTATGGTGCCAGACGCGCTCAAACTCGCCGAGCGCCTCGCCATTGAGGAGAATATTTCTGTCGGTGTCGTCAACGCGCGTTTCGTCAAGCCCCTCGACCGCGCACTCCTCCTGAGTCATGCGGCCTGCATCCCCCTGCTCGTCACCATGGAAGATCACGTGGTCGCCGGTGGTTTTGGCAGCGCCGTCCTCGAGGCACTGCACGAATCCGATTGTCCAGCGGCCGTCGAGCGCCTCGGTTGGCCCGATAAATTTGTCGAACACGGCAGCAGCGTGGACATTCTCCGCGCCGCCTACGGACTCTCGCCCGATGCCCTGTTTCGCCGGGTCGTCGGGCGGTGGCGCAACCTCCGCGCTGAGCGCATCGCTGCCGACGTCTAAGCCCATACCGACCTCGAGACTACGGCACGACGTAGACTTCCACCAACGCCTCCCCGGTCGTATTGCCGACTCCGGAAACTTGGATGGTGTAAGCCCCGCTGGAGAGGGTCAGGAGTGCGGCGCAATCCGCACTCCCGTCCACCAGCGGAAAGGCTCCGACTGCCAACGCCGCAGCCGCGATATCCGCTTTTTGGACACCCGCCGACCACCCGGAATTAGTCAGCCTCTGCGCCTGTCCAGAAAATACCGTCATACTCGGCCGAGCCAGCGCCCCCGTCACCCCGAAGCCCGCCAAGCCTGGCCCGACCGCCCGCACGAGCACGCGGACCGGATCACTGCCCCCGATGACGAGACCCGGAATGAGCATCTTGTCCCCGGTCCCAACCTGGGCACGCGCCGAGAGATTGACGAGTCGCGCGCCCTGCACATTCGCGGAGGCATCGTAGACCTCGAGCAACGCGACCCCCGAGTCACTGCCAGACCCGCCGAGGGAGGCGGTGTAGACGCCGCCCGGCAACGTACCGAGCACCACGGCATCTTTGCTCCCGGCCGGTAGGGCAAAAGCCCCGACAGCAGCCGCCGTCGTCATGATTTGCGCCACGTTATCTCCGCTCCCCCAATCATCGTTGGCCAACAACACATCCGGCGAACCCAACGGTCGCACCACGAGCGTGGGATCGCGCAACGGAGTGGACACCCCGAGCGGTTCCAAAGTCGGCCCGATCGCACGAACCAAGTAATGCTTGATGCCCTCGCCTTTCGTCACGAACCCCGCAATCAGGGGCACTCCATTTCCAGCCTGCGCCCGCGTCGCGAGATTGACCAGCAGTCCACCGTTGGCTCGCGCAGGCACTTGGCCCGAACGCACCGCATCGCGTCGGAACATCGGCCACCGCGACTGAGCTGAGGCCGGCGCGCCCGAGCCGTTGAACGCATAGAGTTTCCCATCGATCGACCCCACATACACCGCACCGTCGGGCCCCACGACCGGGGACGACTCGATCAGATCACCCGTGTCGTAGGCCCACTTGATCAGTCCGGTTTCAGGGAAGACGGCACGCACCCGACCATCGTCCGCGCCAAAAATAATCGTGCCATCGCTCCGCACTGCGGCGCTGGAAAAAATCGCTCCGCCCACGCTCACACTCCACTTCATCGTGCCATTCGGATTCACGGCATAAAAATTCTTATCGAAGCTCCCGAAATATATCGTGCGGTCGGGACCGATGGCCGGCGACGCTTGGACTTGGCCCCCGGTTTTAAATTTCCATTTGATCGCGCCGTCCTCCGGAGCGAGTGCGTACAAGAAACCATCATACGAACCGACGTAGATCGTGCCGTCGATATCGATCGCGGGGGAAGAGGCCACGGTCGACAGCGTCTCGACCTGCCACTTCTTGGAACCATCGGGATTGATCGCATAAATGGAGCGGTCGTTTGAGCCAAAATAAATAGTGCCGTCCGCAGCCACCGCCGGTGATGATTCGATGGAGTTCCGGGTCAGAAATTTCCACCGCTCAACGCCGTCCTTGCTGACGGCATGCAACCCGTAGTCATCCGAGCCGATGTAGAGGGTCCCATCGGGACCGACCGCCGGCGAACTGATCACAATCGCGCCCACGGACAGTTTCCATTTCTCCAATCCCGTCGCTCCGTTCACGGCATAGAGATTTCCATTCCAACATCCGAAGTAAACGGTTCCGTCCGCACCAATCGCCGGTGCCGAGTCCACCCACTGGCGGGTCCGGAACGTCCACTTAATCGAACCGTCTCTCCCGTTGACCGCCTGGAGCAGGCCATCCTGCGGGGTGCTATCAATCTCCACGCCGACAAAGATGGTCCCATCAGCTCCGACCGCCGGAGACGAATACACATATCCCCGGGTGCTCGCCATCTTCGAAGCCCAACGCAAGGAGCCATCAGCCTGCGCCAGCACCCTTCCGGCGATTGCTCCGCACAGCAGCACGGTCAACCACGTCGGCCAACCCAACGACCGACGAACCGGCAGACGCACGCAATTCCCCGGCGGGTCGGCTCTGGCCATAACGTGAGCGGGCCCCGTTCGCATGCGATCACACGTCGGGCTCCAGCACCAAACGAAAGCATGTGCCCTCGGCGTCGCTTTTCACCAACTCAATGCGTCCGCCCGCCTGTTGGGCGAGTTGCTGGCTCAGGGCAAGTCCCAGACCACTGCCGCCGGGCTTCGTACTGGCGCAGGGTTGGAACAACCGTGCACGCACCGATTCAGCCAACCCCGAGCCTCTGTCTTCCACCGAAAATTCCCATCGGCCGTCCTGCGTGGAGCGAACCGTGAGGCGGACGATTCCGGCCGGCGGCGAAGCTTCGACCGCATTCTGTAGCAGGTTGCGCAACACAAGGCCCGTGAGATTTGCCCGACGGCCCGGCAACGACGCTTCCGCGCCAATATCTGCCACGAGCCGCACGCCGGCCAAATTGGCTGAGGGCCGCACTCGCTCAAACGTCACTTCCGCGAGCTCCGTGCAGGTGAGGTCGAAATGGGCACCATGCTGTTCATCACGCAGGACACCGACGACGTCATTGATCATCGTTCGCAAACGACGCGTGAGCTCCGTGGCCGCGACAAGTTCCCGCCCGCTTTCCTCCCGTCCACCCGGTTCAGCCTGTGACGCCATGAAAACTTCGAGTCCGGCGAGGGGGTTTTTTATTTCATGAATGAGATGCGCCGTCACAGCGCCGAGCGCGGACGTTTTCGCCGTCAGCACAAGCTCACGATTGGCTCGCTGCAAATCCTCGGTCCGCGCTTCCAGAATGTGGTTCGCCGCCGCCAACCGCCGAAACGCCCAACCCAGCACAAGCACGATTACCACCGCGCCTGCGAGCCACGCGATCCCCGCTTGCAGAGCGAGCCGTCGATCAAGGGAGGTGAACTCGGCAGCAAGTTCATCGCCGACAATCCAGAATTGGGCGACACCCGCGAGCGGGGCCCCTTCGCTCCGCCGTAACGGGACCCAAGCTTCAATCAGTGGTTCGGTGGTCGCGAGGGCGTCGGCGGGAGCTGGCGCGCCGGCCAGCATCTGCAATTTTTCTCGCGCGCGCATGCGGGCAAACGGTCGCGTCGTCCACTCCTCGCCCGCGGGCGGCTCATCCGAGAGCTCCAACGGCAAGGCCCCACTGAATCGCCGGCCGGCATCGAAAACGCGAATGGCCAACACGCCGCGATACTTCGAGGCCTTGAGCACCGCGGCGAGCAACTCGCCCGGCGCATCCGTCAACCCGACTTCGGCCAGAGCCTCCGCCCCGTTCGCCAACTGCATCGAAGCGACCGCGGCCAGCGTCTCAGCCTTGCCTGTTAAAATCTGCTCTCGAAGGCCGCCCCGCAATTGCAGCGTGACAAACGCTAACACCGCGGCAAACACGGCCACGGTCAGACCCACCACGATTAATTGCGTGGCGCGACCGGGCGGCGGCGGGGTGACAGGGACGGTCATGAAGAAAAGCAGGGCTCATTTTTCCCAATTCCAGCGGATACCTAGCAAGCCTTCGTTCAGATAATATGAGGCGATCACATCGTTGGAGCGGTTGCGTTCCCACCTATACTCCGCGTAAACCGTCCAACGCGCACTGAGCTTGCGCTCGATTTGGAGGTCCGCAGCAATGTCATCCCTGATTTGGGGCGCCGGCGAGATCCCGACCCCGACCGTTTGCAGCGCGAACTCGACTCGTCGGGCCGAGCCTTTGAGCGCCACGAGCCAAGCGTCCGTTGTCCACTCAACCTCGTGGGTGATTTTACGTTGGTGGAAGTTCAGGTAGCCCACGCCATTGTCGCGGAAACGCACCGCGCTGGCCCGCGTGCTGGTCTTCCACCGACCCGCCGCGTCGAGCGTGGCATCAACCCGGAGCTCACCTTCACGCTCGGCAACCTTGAGCTGCGTGCCCGCCAGCGGACGCCCGCTGACTGAATTCTGCTCGCGCACGTCATAGTTCCGGCGGCCCGCGGTGCCCGCTAAGCTGACTTCGAAGCGCGCACCCGGCCGCCAGCCCAACCGCAGCGTCCCTTCACGAACGCTGCGGTTATTCGCGCCATCGGGATAAGTTAACCGCTTCGCCTCAGCCTGAGTCTCCATCCACCAAGACGGCCGAACGGTCCATCGAACTTTCGGACCGATGTTCGCCCCCAGCGTCTTCACCTCAGTGACAACCTGTCGCAAATCGGTATCCGAAGCGTCATAAATCTGGTCAAACGAGTAGCCCCGCACATCGAGCGAAAAATTTAAAACGTCCCCGATCCGGTAGCGCCATTCTGAAAGCAAAATGGCCGCAGACTCATGGTTGATCGTGCGAGCAGAAAAATAGTGCGTACCTTCAGCCTTGAGTGAAGCCAGAAAATCCGCGCGCCCTTGCGGTGCCCGCCAAACCGTCGCATCGATCCCGCTGCGCACAAATCCGCTCCGCTCCTCGCTCGCATGGCTGAGGAGCACGTTATCACGGAATCCGAAACCTGTTTGCACGCTACCCCACCAAATCCAACTCGGCGGCGCCACGAACGGGGGCGGAGCCTGCGTCGCCGTCTTCGCCGCGCCCTCGGGAACCCACTCCACTCCCTGACCGCACACCTTCCCCAGAGCGAGGAGGGTCAAAACCGCAACGGTTGCGATGGAGAAGAAATGTTTTGTCACAAACGGTAATTAAAGGACGCGCCCATGATGCGGTGACTGACCGCATCGCTCAAGCCATGTTCGCATCCAGACGGTAGGAAACAAAAAATCAGCGGCCGGGAACGGAATGCCTGAACATCCGGCGTGGCGGGACAAAAAACAAACACACCGAACGAAGCTTATCGTTGGCGCTGTTTTCGGAGATCGTCGCGGAGCTGCTTGCTCAGCTCTCGCTGCGTTTCGCTGAGCTCCTTCATTTTCTCCAAAATCGCTTTGCGGTGCTCATCACTCGCAGTCTTCAACTGGTTGAGGAGAGCCTGACGCTCAGCGAGCATCGTATCGCGCTGCGCACTAAATTTCTCGACGTCCTTTTTCACATCACCCGCTGCGGGTGGCTGTGCTTTGGCCACAGGTTTTTCCGCCGGCTTACGAGGATCCGTCGTACTGACCGGAGCGTCTGCCGCATACAAGTTGCTAACGACCGCAATAGCAGCCGCTACGATCAGCTTGTTGAGGAGAGTGGCTTTCATCAGGGTAGTGTTCGGTCAGGACGGTCTTTACTTGAAGTGTTCGACGCAATTGCAGCCGTTGTGCCAAACCCCTCAATCCATCTTTTCACGTTACAAATCAATGATTAGAGATTTTAGATGCGGCGGCGAGCGGCGGCGAAACCTCGGGGAATCTCCCCCGTTCAGCGCGCTGCCCGAGGATTATTCCCCAACCTTTCCCGTGTTACCGCCCCCTTTGATCCGGTAACGCACCACATCGCGAGATACCCCAAGTAAACGCGCAGCTGCGGACACGTTACCTTCGGCTTGCTGCACGGCCTGCGCGACAATTCGATCAATCGCAGCTTCCAGAGAGAATCCGCTCTCAGGAAAAACAAAGCCCGGCCGCATCCACGCGGTAGTGTCCGCCGCACCTGTGGCCGACGTTAGTCCGAGGTGGCCGAAGCTCAGCCCCCGCTCGCCACCAAAGACCACCGCCCGCTCAAGTTCGTGCGCGAGTTCACGGACATTCCCCGGCCAAGCATGAGCGAGGAGCCGTGACTGCCCCTCCGGCGGTATCACCGGCGGTTTCTGGCCGTAGCGTTTGCAGACCCGCGCCAGCAACGCGTCAGCGAGCACGAGGATGTCGTTCCCACGTTCCCGCAACGGGGGCAGGCGCACCCGAAACAAATCGAGCCGATGCAAGAGATCCTCGCGAAATTTCCCCGCCGTCACCAGCACTCCGAGGTCTGCATTGGTCGCCGCGATGATCCGCGAGTCGACCGCGATCGGCCTCGTGGCACCCACGCGCCGGAGTGAGTGATCCTCCAACACCGTCAGTAATTTTGCCTGCAGGGATTGAGCAAGACTCGGCAGTTCATCGAGAAATAAGGTACCCCCATCTGCGGCTTCCATGAGTCCAATCCGCGCCGCCTTCGCATCGGTAAACGCACCGCGCTCGTGGCCAAATAGCTCCGCCTCGGCCAAGGCCTCGGGCATGGCCGAACAATTAAGTTCCACCATCGGTCCATCGGCACGCGGGCCGTTGCGATGAATCCAACGGGCGATCGCCGTCTTGCCCGTGCCGGTCTCGCCCTCAATTAGCACCGGCGGCAAGTGGCTGCCCAACCGACGATCCGCCGCCGTTATTTTCTGCAATTGCTCCCGCACACCCACCAGACTCGCTCCGAACACTAAATCCGCCTCCTGTCCGCGGCGAAATTCATCCGCTCGCTTCGCCTGCAGGCTCTTCCGCGCATGCGCCAGTCTCACCGGCAATTCTTCCGGGTCGAAGGGCTTGACGAGGTAATCCGACGCCCCAGCGCGGACCGCCTCAACCGCACCCGCGACGCCGCCTTCAGCAGTCATCACGAGGACATTGGTCGTGGCCGAAAAGACCTTGTCTCGCAGTAAATCAGTGCCCCGCCCGTCCGGCAGATTCACGTCCAACAACGCCACGTCGAATGGCAGTGACTCGGCCGCTTGCCTCGCCGCCGCCACCGTGCCGACCGCCGTCACCGCCGCCCCCTCATTTTCCAGAAACCCTGCCAAGCGTTTGCGCAGCAGCAACTCGTCCTCGAGCACCAGCACATTCAGACCGGACAACGGAGATTTTGGCATGGAAGATTCTGGACCACGGTCGCAGGCCACACGTTCGGATTGAAACAGCGCGGACACGGCCGGGAAGAGGTCGAAGACTCCACGAAAGAATGCGTCAAACGCAATTCATCTCCTCGAAAGCCCTTTTCGCAGCGGGCGACGGTCCGTTTGCGCAATCCGACGCTGGCATCGCGAGCGACGTTCCCCGGCGTGTCGTCGTGGCGATGGCCGGTAGCCCGCCACCCGGCCCCAACTCATCATGCCCCACGCTACTTCGATCGAGTCACGAGAAAATACTGGTCGTGTGGACTATGGTAAGTGTGGAGCGTGCACACGGGCACTCGTGCAAACGTTCCCGGATAATCGGCCACGAGCACGGCCTCGAACCGCGCGGCGAATAGGGTTAAGTTATAGGCATTCCACTCGTCGTTAAAGTCGGTGATCCGCAACAGCACCGGGGCCGGGGTCGCCTTGAATCGTTCCGCCAACTCGGCGAGCGGTCCGTCGTTCAGCAAGCTGACTTCCTGCCACGCTACGCCCGGATGCTGCGCTTTCAGGTCTGCTTCAAACGCCATATGAAGGTTGGACCCTTCACCCGAAAACTCCGTCCGCAATAACGGCACAGTCAGGACGAGCGAGGGCAGCACGAGCGCGACAGCGGTGAGCGTCGCCACAGCAATAAATCGCCGGCGCAGCCAGCCCCCGACCACCTCCACCACCAACACCGCCCCGATCGTTGCGAGGATCAGGAAGAGCGGCAGCACATGACTCAGGTTTCGTTCGAAAAAAACACCCCGGGTCGCGAAATATCCCGCAAACAACAGTACCGGGCCGGCCAATACGACCAACTCCCCCCAACGCCGACGCCACGCCAGCACACCCGCACCGAGCCCTGCGCACGCGAGCACCGGCCACCCCAACGTGACGACGTAATATGCTGCTAACATATCCGCCACCGCCCGTCCATCGAGATGACTGTGCGGGGGGTGCTGTCCAGCGTATTGGTTCATCAAAAACTCCACGCCGTTCACAAACGCTGCGGGATTTGAGATCGCCCCGGGAGCACCGACAAAAAATCCAGCCATCAGGCCCAACGGTACCAGTGCCAGCGCGACCGCGCGCGCGCGCACCGTCGCGTGCCTGCGACCAGCGAGCCAAGGCACCAACGGCATCCACCACAACAAGAGCATCGAGACCTTGCACGCCAAGAGAAGCCCGACGGCCAAAGCCCCGCCCGCCACGGCCAGCAAACTCAATTTCTCCCTCGGCCAGCAGCACGCGACGACCGCCATCGTCAACACCGTCACAAACGCCTCGGGCCGGGAATAGTGCGCATCCTGCACGAGTTGCACCGACACGGCGACGAGCACCCCGGCACCGATCGCCATCACCCGGCCGCCAATGCGTTCGGCCAACCGCATCGCTTGCCACACCACCAGCGTCGCGAGCACGACCGAGAAAAACCGATACACCCAGAATCCCGCATCTTCCGATCGCCACGCCAAAGTGCCGGGCACCACTTTGACGAAGCGGTAGAACCAAAACGTGGCGGACAGATGCGAGGAAAAGTTATACTGGTCGTAGCGCAAATCGGTGCTGAGGTTCACCGCCTTGGCCCAGTTCGTATCCCAGTCTCCCGACCTGCGCATCTGCCCGACCACCTCAGTGGTGATCGTCTCGTCCGGGTGCCCGTAGCCGCCGTGGTAGTAGGCGACACGCAGTCCAAACCCGAGCACGACCACGCACCCGGCCGCGAGCCACCAACGCCACTGCTCACGGAGCGGGGCGACCCCGGAAATCGCCGCCAAATTCTCGCTAGAATCGTTCATGCGGTGTGCCCGAGCTCGGTTCACCCTCGGAAAATTTGGGCTGCCACAAACATTCGCCCCCGCTCATTTGTGATCCCACGGCAAATGAACCGTCAGCTTCTCGTGTTTCCACACGTGAAACACATCGAACATTTTTCCGGGATTCAAAATCCCTCGCGGATCGAGCGCCGCCTTGACGGCCTGCATCGCCCTGATCTGCGCCGGTGAATGCTGAATCCGCAAAAACGGCGTCTTCGCCAACCCAATCCCATGCTCGCCCGAAATGGCGCCACCGAGCGACACGACCGTCGCCATGAGCAACTGCACCGCCTCCTCCGCAGCGCGCGTCTCTTTTTTGTCCGCGCGATGATACATAATGTTCACGTGCAGATTGCCGTCCGCGAGATGACCAAACGTCGGCACGTGCAGCCCCGACTCGCGCTTCAATCGCTTCAAAAATTTCGCAAACTTCACGTAACTCCGCATCGGAATCACAATGTCCTCGTTCAGCTTCGCATCGCCGAGTTCGAACATCGCACCTGAGCACTTCCGTCGCACTGCCCACAGTTGCTCCGCCTCTGCGCGGTCCTTCGCTACGCGGTGCGCCGTCGCGTGCCCGCCCGCCCACGCCAGCACTGCGGCGCTCTGCTCCGACACGTCCGGCTTTGATCCGGCCAATTCCAACAAAATCACGGGCCGCCCCGCCTGACCGGGAAACACGCTCTGCCCTGTCGCACGCTCCGCGCACAACACGCTCTCACGATCGAGGAACTCGCAGATCGCCGGCTGCACACGCGACCGAAACAGCGCCAGCGCCGCCTGCAACGCCCGCGTCTCATCCGCAAACGACGTCAACACGGTCCACCGTTCCGCCGGTTTTGGAATGAGTTTCAGCACCGCACCCGTCACGACGCCCAGCATCCCTTCGCTGCCAATCCACAGATCGCGCATGTTGAACCCCGCGGAAAACTTCTTCGTCGCCGTGCCCCATTCCACGTAGTCGCCCGTCGGCAGAAACCCGCGGAGCGCCACGATGAAATCCCGCGTCACCCCATATTTACCTCCGTGCATCCCACCGGCGTTGCACGCGATATTACCCCCGATCGTGCAGTAGTCCTTCGACGAGGGATCCGGCGGATAGAACCAACCCACCGCCTCCGCCGCGCGGTGGATATCCCCCACCTTCGCACCGCACTGCACGTGAGCCATCCCCGCTTCTTCGTCGATTTCGATTTGGTTCAGCGCCAGCATGTCGAGCACCCATCCTCCGCGCACCGGTGCCGCCGCGCCCGTGAGCGTCGTACCACGACCCCGCGTCGTCACCGGCACACCGTGCTGGTTCGCGAGCTTAAGCAACACCCCGATCTCGGCTTCATCGCTAGGGAAAATCACCGCCTCCGGCAGAAACGGAATCTTACTGCTGTCGAACGAGGCCGCCCGCCGCGTTGCGTCATCGGTGCGCACGACGCGGGCGCCGAGCTTGCGTTTGAGCAACGCCGTGGTGGTGGTGAACAACTTCATCGAACCTGACGCAATGCACACACCGCTCGCTCCGTGCAAGCCGCCTCACGACATGACGAACCTTTTGCTTCACTTCCCGCAGACTCGTGTGCGACCCTCTCCCTTTCTTCCTCCTGTTCTCATGACCAAAATCCTCCTCACGACGACCTCGTTCCAAGACACGCCGGGCGAGCACCACAAACTTCTCGCCGACACCGGCTGGGAGATCATCCGCGCCCGCGGCCCTCTCAACGAGGCCGATACCCTCGCCCTCGTCGGCGATATCGACGGCTACATCTGCGGCGACGATCTCATCACCCGCAAGGTCTTCGAGAAGGCGCTCCCGAAACTGAAGGTGCTTTCCAAGTACGGCATCGGCGTCGACAAGATCGACGTGAAGTCCTGCACCGAATTCGGCATCCCGCTCCTCTTCACCCCTGGCGTCAATCACACCACGGTCGCCGAACATACCTTCCTCCTCCTGCTCGCGCTCGAGAAGAATTTCCTCTTCCACACCGACTCCACCCGAGCGAACACGTGGAAACGTAAGACCGGTCACGAGCTCCTCGAAAAAACCATCGGCATCATCGGCCTCGGCCGAATCGGCAAAGAAGTCGCCATCCGCGCTCGCGCTTTCGGAATGAGCGTCATCGCGCACGACATTTATTGGGACGAAAAATTCGCCGCTGCGCACAACGTCAAACGGGCCGCCAACCTCGACGAGATCTACGCCGCCTCCGACTACATCTCGCTCCACACGAATCTCACGCCCGAGACGCGCGACCTGATGAGCGCGAAAAGTTTCCCGAAGATGAAAAAGGGCGTCCTCATCCTCAACTGCGCCCGCGGCGAAATTGTTCACACAGCCGACATGGTCGCTGCCCTCAAGTCCGGACAAGTCGGCGGCTACGGCACCGACGTCCTCGACGAAGAGCCGCCGACTCCCGATCACCCGCTCCTCAAATTGCCGAACGTCGTCTGCACCCCGCATATCGGCTCCCGCACCTACGAGAGCGTCGTCCGCCAGGCCACCGCCGCGGTGAAGAACCTCATCCTCGCGATGCACGGCGAAAAACCCCTCGCCCAAATCAACCCCGAAGTGCCGGTCAAGAAAGTCGTCTAATCCACGCTCGCTCGGAGGCCGGCGCCCGCCGCCTCCGAGCTCTGACTCAGAACCAGACTCTCAACCCTCCACCCTCAACGATTCCGAATCCCATGGAAACCTTCTACGTCGTACCCGAAGAACAACACAACGCCCTCGTCGCCGCCGCCTACAAGAAACGCGGTTACTCCAAGGCCGAAGCCGAAGCCGGCGCACGCTTTTGCGCCGACGCCTCGCGCCACGGCATCCGCACCCACAACGCCCTCAAGGCCCTCCATCTCGATCACGTGTTCGGCTCTGGCTCCCAGGGCTGCGTACCGAAAGCCAAAATCGAGAAAGTAAAAACCCGTTTCCGCGGCGCGGCCGTCTGGAACGCCAATAAAAAACTCGGCCAGGCCACCGGCTACGCCGCCATCGAGGAAGCCATCAAACTCGCCGATAAATACGGCGTCGGCATGGTCTCCGTGGACAACGCCTTCCACTACCTCTGGGGTGGCGGCTACGTGATGGACGCCGCCAAACGCGGCTACATCGCCTACACGAATTGCACCGCCGCCCTCGCGGAAGTCGTCCCGTTCGGTGGCACGTTCCCCACCCTCGGCACCAATCCCCACTCGTGGGGCTTTCCGACCACCGCTGCGATCGGCTATCCCATCGTGATCGATTGGGCCACCTCCGTCGTCGCCATGGGCCGCGTCCAACAGCTCCTCCGCGAAGGCAAACAACTCCCGCCGAACGCCGCCGTTGACGTCAACGGCCAGCCCACCACCGACCCGGCGCAGGCGAAATACCTGATCCCCTTCGGCGCGCACAAGGGCTACGGCCTCGCGCTCATGAACGAGATCATCGGCGCCTTCATCGGCGGCTCGCTCCCCACCTTGCGTAACCGTTGGGATCAGGTCGGCGACGACAAAGGCACCTGCGCCTTCTTCTTCCAAGTCTGGCACCCCGACGCGATGAACGCCGGCGCCTTCGCCAAAGGTCGCGACCAACAGCAAAACGTCAAAGCCGTCATCGCCGACATCCTCGGCCACGGCAACGAAGCCTGCATGTTGCCCGGCCAGCTCGAAGCCGCCGCCGCCGCCCGCACCGCCAAGAACGCCGGCCTCCTCTTCAGCGAAGCCGAGATCGCCGCCTTCAACGAAATCGCCCACGAGACCCGCAAGCCCCGCTGGAAACTCGCCGACCTCAAAGTCGCCGAGTAAACTGTTGCGCTGCTTTCGAAACGAGCGGCGGTTTCCAACCGCCGAACTCAGCAAGGGCCGCCCCTCAAAGGCCGGCCCTTTTTTGTGCCCGACGATCGCTTCACCTCCATGCGCCTTGGATTTCGGCGGCGCTTTCGCAGCACCCGCCGCAGGGGCTCGGCGTTGCGCAGCCTATCGGCCAAATGCCCAGAGTTTCGTCGTCGTGCGCAGGTAGAGCCGCTCGCCCACGAGCGCCGGCGTCGCGAGGATGCGTTCACCAAAATCCGCCTGATGCAAAATCTCCGGCTTGTCGCCGCCCGCCTTCACAACCGTGAGTTTACCGAGGAGCGATGCCAGGTAGATGCGGCCGTCCGCTGCCACGGGCGAGGCGTAATAGCTTCCCAGCGCACCGGTCAGGCGTTCCTGAGCGTAATGCGGCGCGCCGGTCTGCGGGTCGAGCGACGACATGAGCCCGCCGTCCCTCACGAAATAAATGCGGCCATCGTAAAAAAGCGGCGACGGCACGTAGGGTAATCCCTGCCGGTATTTCCACGCCACGTGGGATGCCGAAATATCACCGGCGCCGCCAGGCGTCACGGCAATGAGCAGATTCTCGGCACGGGCATTGCGGGCTTTCCGGATTTCCCAGTCCTCCTTCGTATATTTGCCGTCGCGATTCGCATCCACGCCGCGCCAGTAGTCGCGCCGTTCAATCGGGATTTCATCCGGCGTGACCTCGTCGTCGCCGTTCTTGTTGTACGTCTTCAGAAATTGGTCCCACGGCGGTACGGCCGAGTCGGCGACGGCGTTCGACCAACCGCCAAAAATCAGCCGATCGCCAGCAATCACGGGAGTCGTGCAAACCAGCCCGGTGATTCCTTCAACCACCCAACGCTCCGCACCCGTCCGCAGATCGTAGCCCTTCAGTCGCGCAGAGGCCCCGAGCACGATTTCATCCACGCCGTGGTTTCGCCAATGCGCGGGCGAACCGAAACTGCCGCCCGCCTCTGGCCGCGAAGTTTCCCACAGCAGGGCGCCGCTCGCGAGGTCCAGCGCGAGCAGCGACGAGTAGCGATATTGATCGCGATTCAAAACGACCGCACGCCCCACGATAATCGGCGACGCGCCCGAGCCATACTGGCCGTAGGATTCGGCCGCCGGCAGCGGACGCCGCCACAGTTCCTTCCCCTCGAAATCGTGGCAGACGAGCCCGAACGATCCGCAGTAGCTCACGACGCGCTGCCCGTCCGTCGCGGGCGTGGCGGCCGCCGGGCTGCCGTCGGAACGGTGAAACTCCTCCACGTGCTCCAGCGTGAAGGCCCGCGTCCAGCGCAACGTTCCCGTCGCGCGCTCGTAGCAGCGCACCTCGAAGTTTGGCTCAGCGAAAGTCGTGACAAAAATCCGCTCGCCCCACACGCACGGCGAAGAGGGCGACCACGGCACTGCTACGCTCCACACCACGCCTTCGTGGGGTCCGATCTTCGTCGGCGGCTTGGCACCGGCCGCGAATCCGGAACCGTTCGGACCCCGAAATTGCGGCCAGTACGCCGAGCCGGCGTCCTGCGCGGAGAGCGCGACGAAACCGATCACCAACGACGAGGCCAACGTCGCGAGACGGTGATTCATGGCGGGAGATGACTACTGGCGCCCGAGTCGATAGAGATGACCGGCCGTCCGGATGAAAAGCGCCCCGTCTGCGACGGCGTACGAGGCGAGCGCGCGCTCCTCCAGTTTATTTGTCGCGATCTTCTCAAACGTGCGCGCCGCCTTCACGACGGTACCGACGCCATCCTCGCTCAGGAAAAATATCTTACCTTCGGCCGCGATGGGCGACGCCGAGTAGTTGCCCTCGATCCGCTCCTGCCAGTGGACGGTTCCGGTCTTCGCGTCCCAGCAGGTCGCGATGCCACTATCGGCGACGCCGTAGAGCTCGTCCCCGACCACGACAACCGACGGCGTGAGCGGCGCGCCCTTGGTCGTGCGCCACGCGACATGCGTGTCGGTCACGTCGCCCGCGCCGTCGGGCCGAATCGCGAGCAGATCGGCGCGGTTGAAACCGGTCGCGATAAACAGCAACCCGTGTGCGAACACTGGTCGCGGCACCACCGAATAGCCCTCGCCGTAGCGCACCCGCCAGATTTCGCGGCCATCCTTCGGGTCGAGCGCCCACACCGCACCGCTCCCCGGCGTGATAATCTGGATACGTCCATTCACGCTAATCACGAGCGGCGTGCAGAACGAAAAATACGACTTCACCGTGATCCCGCGCGGCACTTTCCACGCGACCTCGCCGGTGGCTTTTTCGAGCGCGACGACACACGGATCCTTCGTGCCATCGGAATTGAACACGAGCCGCTCGCCCGCGAGCGCCGGCGAGCCGCCATTGCCGTGCAACGGATCGTAGCGGAGGGAGTGGTTCCGCCAGAGGATTTTCCCGGCCCGATCCAGACACGCGGTGCCGTGGTGGCCGAAATGCAGATAAACCCGATCACCTTCGACGATCGCGGTCGGGCTGGCGGGACTATTTTTCGTGTGCACGGGCTTCACGCTCGCTTCGCTCGCCGAAAAAACCTCCGTTTCCCACAACGCTCGCCCGCTCGCCACGTCGAGCGCCAGCGCGCGCAGGGACACTCCACCCGACGCATTCGGGACTCCCGTCGTGAGAAAAATCTGTCCGCCACTAATCGCCGGCGACGACCAACCCGCGCCCGGCACGGCGACTTTCCACGCGACATTTTTGCTCGTTGACCACTCCGTCGGCAGTCCGATCGCGGTTGACGTCCCCTGCCCCGTGGGCCCGCGAAACTCGGGCCAGTCTTCACCTCGGAGCAGCGGACAGGCGGTCAATAACAATGCGGCAAAGAGGGAGCGGGGTCTCATGAATAGAATGGATACAGCAGTAGCAAATGCCGGGCCGTCACTTGCCGGCGGCCAAAGCGAAAAGTTGTTTTTGGCCGGTAATGTAAAGGACGCCGTTGGCGGCGACGGCGGTGCCGTGCTGGAGATCGGGGAGCTGGGTATTGGTGACGAGGAGTTTTTTCTCCCGGCCGACGGCGAACACAAATACCGCACCTTCGGAACTTTGAATGTAAACCTTGCCATCGGCGACGAGCGGCGAGCCCCAGATGTTGGATTTTACGTCGTGCGACCACAGTTTCTTCCCGCTGACTGCATCGAGGCACG
>Ga0114969_10000783_pt1 | contig 27536 bp, 31 predicted proteins | sample M_130807_MF_Meta_FD_87316 | JGI IMG/M metagenome (GOLD analysis project Ga0114969, IMG submission 87316) | Freshwater microbial communities from Lake Montjoie, Canada to study carbon cycling - M_130807_MF_MetaG | ecosystem: Environmental > Aquatic > Freshwater > Lake | place: Lake Montjoie...
CGGCACCCGCAGGGATCGCCACGGGAGGTACCTGGTGCTCCCGCCCGACGGGAATAAGCCGATTGCCTACACACGCGCGACAACGATCGCGAAAGCGATCGAAGATCAACACAGTTTGATCGCATGGAAGGCACGCGCGACCGCTGTCGGGCTCACACGCCGCCCCGAGTTGCTAGGCATGATCGCCGTCGCGGACGACCGCAAGAGTTTGGACTGGTTGTGCGAGGAGGCTGCGACAGCAGGCGGGGCGACCGAACGACGCGACCAAGGCACAGCGTTACACCACGCCTTCGAGGGTTCCCTGCGCGGCGAAACCGTACACGACCTGTTCCGGGCCGACGTAGACGCGATCCGCGCGGCGCTCAAGCGGCACGGGTTCCGACCGATCCCCGGCATGGTCGAAATGATGGTCGTCGACGACGGCCGCAAGATCGCCGGCCGGTTCGACCTGGCAATCGAAAACGACGACGGCCAATATATAGCGGACCTCAAATCGGGGGCGTCGCTCGACTATTCCGGGTGCGCGTTCGCTGCACAGCTCGCGATCTACGCCGGCGCCGATGCCTTATACACGCAGGGGCGCGCCGCCGACGGATCGCAGGACGCTAGGGCGCCGCTCCCGGCCGTGTCACGCGACGTCGCATACATTCTTCACGCGCAGCCAGGGACGGCACGATGCGACATTTACGCAGTGGACATAGCATACGGCGCCGAACTAGTAGAGCTGAACCTCACCGTTCGCGCCGCTAGGAACCGCGGCCGAAAACTGATCACCCCATACCTCCGCCCGCTGGCACCGGGTGTCGAGGCTGTCGACCCGCCGGGGATCGTCTCAGCGACCCCGGCGAGGTCCGGCATCGTCGACCGGATCGAAACGCTGAAACAGATCCAATATGCGGCGACGCAACTAGCGGCCGCATGGCCCGCCGGTGTCCCCGGCCTAAAATCGGCGCACGTCCACACCGACGACGAACTAGCCGCCATCGAGCAGGTAGTAGCGGCCGTGGAAGCCGCTCGAGGCGCGCCGATCCATCCTGACCCATACAGCCCCGAGGTAGCCGCCCGCATCTATATCGAGGCGCCTGTCAGGGTACCCGTCGTAGCCATCGACGAAGGCGTCGACGTGCCCGCAGACGTGATGGCTGCACTTGTCGCAGACATGGGCGGCCTCACCGTCGAAGAACGAGCGTTCGTCGACCGGGTCGCGACGGCTTGCAACGCCGCCAAATATCCGATAGGGCTAAAGAGCAAACCGTCGACGCGGCGGGTAGCTATCGTCCGGGCGTTGATGCTGTGGGCCGACCTTGACGACGAAACGTTTTCCGCCGGGCTTGTCGAAGTGTGCGGCGAACACGTAGACACCATCCCGGTAGGCGCGACAGTCGGGCAGTTATCCGCCGGCCAAGCCGAACGGCTGTCACATCTCAGCGTCGCGTTATCGTTCGGCGTTGCCGGCGTCGCCTACCAGCTAGACGGCAGATGCCGCATCGTGTACCACACCCAACCCCAAACAGAAAGCGACACACAATGAACATTAACGATATGGCTCCCCCGTCCGGCGAATCGTTCCGATTCGAGCAGATCGGCGACACCGTAAAAGGCGTCCTAGCCTACGTACCGAACGCGCCCGAAACGCGAACGAACAAGTTTACGGGTCGCGAAGAAGGCGTCGTGAAGCTCGTCCTAGTCACCGACAGCGGCGACCGGGCGATCTATCCCGTGGTCGGTACTGCGATGGCTCGCGCCATCGGGGACGCAGTGCGCGCCGCTGGCGCGTCGAGCCTCGAAGTCGGCGGCACGCTCGCCGTCAAATTCTCCGAGGAGCTAGACACCGGGAAGCCGTCCAAGATGAAGATTTTTGCGGCGAAGTATGAGCCGTCGAAGGTGACGGCAGCGATAGACGTCGACCTGTTCTAACAGGGGCGGATGGCTGGCAGGCTTCCACGTTCGAGCCGTGGACATCCACGCAAATAATTTGGAGGGGATCAGATGGATGTGCGGGTTTCAGTTTGGCGTGTTGTCGCCGTTGCCTTGTTCGCGGTCGGGGTGTCGGGGTGTCGGAGTGGGAGCACACCGCAAGCGGTGCCCGTCCCCCCGAAACTTTCTCAACAAATGTGCGCAATGTGGTTGTGATGTTGTGCGAAGTGTGGTTAAATGAGTCCATGAACACGAACCGCAACCTCACCCAACACTTCGAGCTTCACTTTGCAGACGGCACCGTCGTCGCCGAGCAGTCACGCCGTTCGTTCGGCGCATGGGTTCGGATGGCCGCCCGCATCGAGGCCCGGTTCGGCGGCCGCCTGCGCATGGCCGACGCCACTCATGGCACCGTCGCCGGCCTGTCCTTTACGGTCGTCGAGGTCGGGTGACCGGGCGCGCAGCCGCAACACCGGGCCGCCCTTCGGGGCGGCCCTTTGCGTTCCCCCCCCAAGTTTCTTAACAAATGTGCGCGGTGTGGTTGCAATCATGTGCGTAGTGTGGTTAAATGGGTTCATGCCCGACCGGGCACCAACCAAAACCCTGCGGGGAGAAAGTGAGGGTCACCATGACCAACACCAACGCAACCAAGTTCGACACCGACCGGGCCGAATGGGTCGCCCTTGGCCGCCCGGCCGATCCGGCCAACGCCTATTGGGCGAGCGTGCTCGCCGATGTCGGCAAGGGCCACGCGCAGGCGTATCCGCTCGTCACGTTCGGTGGCGCGGCGTGACCGCGCCGGCGGGTGTGCCGCTGTTCGCGGTGGCGTGCGGCGACTACACCGGCCGCGGGCACCGGACCCGCGAGGCGGCCGAGCGCGAGCTGGCCGGCATCGTAGAAGCCGGCCACTGCCGACTAGCGCACGAAGTCGTCGAAGTGCCAAGATGACCTCCGGCCGCCCCTCTGGGGCGGCCCTTTGCGTTCCGGTAACAAACACGGCGTCGGGTTTTGACACCCGACGCGCACTGTGATCTAATCCCCCGACCTAACCACAAAAGGACATGATGGAAAACCGATGGAAGACCCGACGCGACACCATCAGAGGCGGCCCGCCCCGAACCCTGGCACCATGCGGCACATACGCAGCGGCACGCCGCCACCAACGAGCAACCGCACCGATGTGCGGTCCGTGCCGCATCGCGTACAACGAACACCAGCGCAACATGCAACAGGCCCGCAAAGCGAAAAGGGCACGATGACGACCGGAGCACAAAAACCCCAAGCCGTCGCCGCCCTCGACGCCTACAAAGCCGCCCATGACGACGCCTACGACGCCTACGACGCCGCCGCCCGGGACGCATACGCCGCATACGCCGCCTACGAGGCCGTTGCCGAGACCGGCGCCGCCCGAGACGCCGCCTACGCCGCCGCCGACGCCGCCCGGGACGCATACGCCGCCTACGAGGCCGTTGCCGCCGCCGCCCGGGACGCATATGACGCCATGATCGCCCCGAACCACCTACCATCCAACAGCAACTACCGGCAAGGCTGCCGATGCACCGAATGCAAACGATGCCACGCAGCAGACAGACGAGCCCGCCGGGCGCTAACCGTCGAACTAGGCGCACTCATCGGCCCCCAACTCGGCGCATGGCGCAAAAACGGGGCGTGCCGCCAAGTCGACGACGACACCCGAAAAAAGTTTTTGTCGAACAACAACGCGCACATAAACCACGCGATCCGCATCTGCCAAACCTGCCCGGTGAAAACCGAATGCCTCGAATACGCGCTCGAAGCCCGAGCCCTCTATGTGTGGGGCGGCACATCCGGCAAACAACGCTCCGCGATCCGGCGGCAACGCCTCACCCAAAAAGTAGAGGCCCCAAAATGACCGAACGAAAGATGTTGCCGGCTCAAGTGACCAGCGCCCGCTACCTCATCGGCGATACCCGCGACGTCGTCGCATCACTGCCCGACGCGTCCGTCGACCTGGTGCTCACATCGCCGCCATTTCTTGCGCTTCGTTCGTACCTCCCGGCCGATCACCCGGATAAGGGTTCGGAGATCGGTTCGGAGGGGACACCGGCGGCGTTCTTGGCGGTGCTGCTCGAGCTCGCGCAAGGGTGGCGGCGGGTGTTGGCACCGCACGGGTCGATCTGCGTCGAGCTGGGGGACACGTACAGCGGCTTCGGCAACGGACCCGACGCACTCAAGGAAGGCCGCAACGGGTCACATGACTTGGCGCGCGACCCCAACGTGCCGAAACGCTCGGGCGCAGGCTGGCCGCTCGACAAGTCGTTGTGCATGATCCCGCAACTGTTCGCCGCGTCGCTCAGCTACGGCCGGAACCTCCTCGAACCGACCCAACAGTTCGAACCGTGGCGGGTCCGCAACATCGTCCGCTGGGTACGCCCGAACCCGCCCGTCGGCGCGCTCGGCGACAAGTTCCGGCCCGCTACGTCGGAGATGACGGTGGCGTGCATGTCACGCACACGATGGTTCGACCTCGACGCCGTACGCGAGGCGCACAAGACCGCCGACGCGATCACACCTCCTCGCGTGCGTGGGTTGAAGGACGACGGGTACGGGTCGCGTGCGTCAACCGATACCGGCGGCAACCCTGCGGGTGCTCCGCCGTTGGATTGGTGGAAGATACCTACCCACCCGTATCCCGGCAGCCATTACGCGACGTGGCCGCCGGCGTTGTGCGTGAAACCGATCAAAGCCATGTGTCCGGAACGGGTGTGTCGGGTGTGCGGCGAACCGTCCCGGCGGATCGTGGGGGAAGCGGAGTACGTGCCGTCCGCTACGAACCGCGGCGGCGTGATGGTCGCGGACGCCGAACGAGTCGGCGAAGGTGTCAACGGGTGGCGCGGCGCGAATGGTGCCGGCAACGCCTCAATGACCCGAACCGCACCCACCCTCGGCTGGACGGACTGCGGGTGCTCCACCGACGGCACACACTGGCGCGCCGGGGTCGTCCTCGACCCCTTCGGGGGATCGGGGACCACGGGAATGGTGGCGACCGGGCTCGGCCGCGACGCGATCCTGATCGACCTCGACGCCCGCAACGCCGACCTGGCCCGAGATCGAATCGGCATGTTTATGGAGTCGGCATGATCGGCTCGTTGTGTTCCGGCATCCTCGGCCTCGACCTCGCCGAGCGGCACTACGGCCACGAGCTTGCATGGTGCGCCGAGATCAACCCGGCCGCATCACAAGTCATCACCGCCCGCTCCGGGGTCACGAACTACGGCGACTTCCGCAACGTGACCCCGCCGCCGGTCGAGATTCTCACCGCAGGGTTTCCGTGCCAACCCGTATCTGCCGCCGGGAAGCGTGCCGGTATCAACGATGAGAGATGGCTGTTCGATGACATCTGCGACCTACTTGGCCGACTGGACCCACCGCCCCGGCTGCTCGTGTGCGAAAACGTCCGTGGGCTGCTCACTGCAAACGACGGGGACGCTATGGCCCGAGTCGTGGAGGGATTGGCCCGATGCGGGTACGTGGGATCGTGGCGGACTGTACGAGCTTCCGACGTCGGAGCACCGCACCGACGCGAACGAGTGTTTATCGTTGCTCATTCTGCCGACACCGACGGCGCCGGATTCGGCAGGCGCACGCAACGCGACGAGCGGACGGCAACCGGGCTCGAACCACCACGCCGGTACGACGCTGACCGACTGGACACGGCTACTACCGACGCCGACGGCAAGCCTCGGCCGGGAGAACGGCGGCAGCGCGCAGGGCAAACGGTACGTGAACCCCCAGAGGTCGAACGACCTCGACGACGCGATCGCGTGGACTTTGGACCTTTCGCGCCCGCCGTCGAACGGTGGGAACGCATCCTCGGCCGACCCGCACCCGCACCCGTCGACGACCGAGGCCGGTTGAGCGCGCCGTTCGTCGAGTGGATGATGGGCTACTCGCAAGGGTGGGTCACCGACATCCTTGACCGTCGCACCGACGCGCTGCGGTGCCTCGGCAACGCCGTGGTCCCCCAACAAGCCGCGTACGCCTTGGCGCTACTCGAGCGGGTTCCGGTAACAACATGACACCCACAGAAGCACACCTAGCCGCAATGAGCTACGCCGCCAGAGGATGGCGCGTAATCCCCATCATCCCCGGACGCAAACACCCCGGCATCGCCGCCTGGCAAAACGCCGCCACAACCGACCTAAACCTAATCGAACAATGGTGGACCGCGAACCCCGGCCACGGCGTCGGAATCGTCACCGGGAAAGCATCAGGCATCTTCGCCGTAGACGTAGACATCGCAGACGGCAAACAAGGCGACGACACCCTAGCAGACCTTCAACTCGCATACGGCCCCCTACCCGGAACCGTCGAATGCGTAACCGGGACAGGCGGACGACACCTCTACTTCCGATACCCCGACAACGCAGAAATCCGCAACGACGCCGGCCGCAAACTCGGACACGGCCTCGACATCAGAGGCGACGGCGGACAAGTCCTCGCACCCCCCACCATCCACCCCAACGGCACCCCGTACCGGTGGGAAACCTCAAGCCACCCCGACGACATCACCGTAGCCGACGCCCCCGGATGGCTCCTCGCCCTACTCACCCACGACGACCACCCTACCCCACCCCGTCCCGTCCCCCGACCAGATACCAGCAGAAACGACGACGACTCGCCCGCCGGCCGATACAACAACCGCACCACCTGGCCCGAACTACTCGGACACGACGCATGGACCCTCGACCACACCGACCCCGACGGCGAACAATACTGGGTCCGGCCCGGCAAACAAGCCCGAGACGGCGTCTCCGCCACCGTCGGATGGCACGGAAACGACATGCTCCGAGTGTTCACCACATCGCTCGGGTGGCTCCCCGAAAGGGCCTACAGCCGGTTCGGGTACTACGCGTGCCGATACCACCACGGCGACCGGTCAGCGGCCGCCAAAGCGCTAATAGTCGCCGAACGCGACGGACACAACCTCGCAGCGCTACTCCCCGCCGACACAACCAAACCCGAACCGGGACAAACAACCGACCCCGACAACGACCCGCTCCGGCTCATCAAATGGCCCCAATTCTGGCAACGGGAAACCGACACCGCAGATTGGCTACTCGAGCCGCTCATCGCCCGAGGACGAGGACACAGCCTCTACGCCGGGGCTAAAACCGGCAAATCGCTGCTGATGCTCGCTGCGTGCGCAGCCGTCGCAACCGGCCGCCCGTTCCTAAACAACCCCGCCCGGCCACCCGAACCGATCCTTTACCTCGATTACGAAATGACAGGCGACGACGTCCGCGAACGGCTCGAGTCGTACGGCTACGGACCAGACGACAACCTTGAGCACCTCCACTACGCGCTCCTGCCGACCATCGACCCGCTAGACACCCACAGCGGCGCCGACGCAGTCATAGGCGCAGCGTTACGCCTCGGGGTCATCCACGTAGTCATCGACACGACCTCGAGGGCCGTAGCAGGCGAAGAAAACGACGCCGACACATTCCGGGCCCTGTACCGCCTACTCGGTTTGAAACTCAAATCGCACGGCATCGGATACCACCGACTCGACCACGCCGGCAAAAACTTTGAGCTAGGCCAACGCGGCTCGAGCGCCAAGAACGACGACGTCGACGTAGTCCAAGCGCTCACACGCAGAGACACCGGGCTACTACTCCGAGCCACTCACAAACGGATGGCGTGGGTACCCGAAACGGTCGAAATCGGCATCGAGGACCGCGACGGCTTCCTGGTCTACACGACCGCCGATCACGGCTGGCCGGCGAAAACTAAAGAGATAGTCGACCTGCTCGACGGCGCCGATGTGCCTGTGGATATCGGACGCGACAAGGTGCGCGAACTGTTTAAAAAGAGCGGTTACCAGTACCGAAACGACGCGATATCGTCCGCTATCAAGTACCGAAAGCTACGTTTGAAAGGCGACGAAATGTGTTACCAGCCGGTAACAAACCTGTCCCCGATTACTCCGGGACAGGTATTTTACGGACCTGTCCCCGAAACGTCGGGACAGGTGGGGACAGGTACACAAAACCCCAGGTCAGAGACCGGGACAGGTCGCGGGGACAGGTCGGGACAGTCACCCACGGCGAACCAGTGTGTGGACCTGTCCCTAGTAGGGGACAGGTCCACACACGCCCCGGACCTACCGACACAAAAACGGAACCAACCAACCGATCCCATCTTCGGAACCGACGACGAACTATGAGCCACGCAGACGACCTACTCGCCCACTGGGCAACCATCGCCGCCAACCGCGACAACGCCGGCGGCACCCCCAACGAACTACACACCACGATCGCCGAATGGGCCAAAGGCCCCTACCGGCTCGACACCCAAGAATGCGCCGCCGTCATGGACATGCTCGCCGAACTCGAAGCGTTCGTAGCCGGGCTAGGCGACCAAACCGGACATCACACTTCGAGACCCGCGGCCACCAAACCAGAACCGTCACCTACACCTGCTGGCGCCCCGCCACATAACCCGAACCGGTGACCCATGCCCAAACCCCAATACTCCGGCCCGTGGCAACGCATCCGCCGCCACGTCCTCGACCGCGACAACTGGACGTGCCAAATCAAAGGCCCCTCGTGCAAAGGCGCAGCCACCCAAGCCGACCACATCAACCCGGTCGAACACGGCGGCGCATGGTTCGACCCCGACAACCTCCAAGCCGCCTGCCAAACATGCAACGTCGGCAGAGGCAACAAAACCCGCCTAGAAGCCTGGCGACACGGCCCACCCATCACCCTCGTCTGCGGCCCCCCAGGCGCAGGTAAATCCACCTATGTGCAAGCACACGCCCAACCAGCAGACCTTGTCGTCGACTACGACCACATCGGCCACGCGCTCGGCTCCCCCAACAGACACACACACACAGCCATACACACCGTCATCAACGCAGCACGAAACGCCGTACTCACCCAAATCCGCCGCGCCGAACACCAAGCCCCAGCCGTATGGATCGTGTCAACGAACCCCGACGCAGCCGCCATGTTCCCCCACCACCACCTCGTGTACCTGAACCCCGGCCGAGACGTCGCCTACCAGCGTGCCGCCGACGGCGGACGCACAGCACAAGCCCTCGAACTGATCGACCAATGGCACACCCCATCATCCGTGTGGGATGTCTAACCGTGTGAACGCATGCTCATACACAGCCATGCAGTAGCCCGTGCATGACTATGCACACGTTATGCAGTCGAGCCTCTGACCAGGGGTGATACCGTCGCGCGTAACCGCAGGTCAGAGGCCTATGCAACGCTCTGACCAGGGGTTATGTGGCTAGGGGGGTGGGGTGGCGACGGGGCGGGGCTCGGCGCGTCAGTACCCCGGCCCAAGTCCGTTCTCTCCCCACGCAATAAAGTGCATTGCCATACATTTGGGGTGTATAGAGTTGCATAAATGGTGCATGGTGGTTGTATAAATAGCTGATAGGAGTTGCTTTGCTGGCCGAAGTACAAAAATCAAATCGGGATGGCTTGACGGCGCTACGTGATCTGCTGGCCCGAACGCTTGAGGACGCAGAACCGAAAGACGTTGCTTCGTTGGCGGGCCGGTTACAGTCGGTTTTGGCGGCGTTGGATGCGTTGCCGTTGGCGAAGGGGATAAATCCACTTGACGAAATCGCAGCTAAGCGTTCAAAACGTCGTGCTCCCGCGAGTACTGGTGGTGCCACCCCGGACGGAAAGCGCGGGGCAAGAGGCGGTTGACATCGCAGCCTCTGCCGGTTTGTTCCTTGATGAATGGCAGGCGTTAGCGCTTGATGAGGCGTTAGGCGAGGTTGACGGTAAGTGGGCGGCGTTCGAGGTTGGGTTGGTGTGTCCGCGTCAGAACGGCAAAGGGTCAATCTTGGAGGCTCGAGCGCTTGCGGGCCTTTTTCTGTTTGACGAACGGCTAATTATTTGGTCGGCCCACGAATTTAAGACCGCGAAGGAGGCTTACCTGCGGGTTCGCCGGCTGATAGAAGACACCCCACACCTAAACGCATTGGTTCACCGCTACTACCAGTCAAACGAAATGACCGAAATTGTTTTGACGTCCGGCGCCCGGCTCAAGTTCCTAGCCCGGAACAACACTTCGGCGCGTGGGTTCACGGGGGATTGTGTGATCTTGGACGAGGCGTTTGCGTTGACGCCGGACACGATGGCGGCGATTTTGCCGACGATGGCCGCGAAGTCGGTCACCGGTAACCCACAATTGTGGTACACGTCGTCGGCGGGGATGCGTTCTTCTGTGCAGTTGCGAGCGGTCCGTAAACGTGCTTTGTCGCCGTCTCCTGGGTCGTTGTGCTGGTTGGAGTGGTCGGCACCGGTCGAGGCGCGCGACAGCCCGGAGGATCGAACGTGGTGGCGTCAAGCGAACCCGGCGTTAGGTCATCGGATCTCTGAAGATTTTGTGGCGTCGGAGTTTGCTTCGATGTTTGACGAAGGGCTCGAGCAGTTCTGCCGGGAACGGCTAGGGGTGTTCGACGAGGATGAGGTTATTGACGCGGTGTTCCGTGCGGGGCAGTGGGCTGCGGTCGAGTCGCCGGACGTGTTTAACGGCGGTTTGACGTTTGCTTTGGCGGTGAACCCTGAAAGGACGCACGCTGCTATCGCGTGTGCTGATCGTTCGGGTTTGTGTGAACTTGGCGCATATCGGCCTATGGGCCCTTGGGTTGTTGAATTAGTTGCCGAATTGGCAATAAAGCATGGTTCGACGGTAGCTGTGCAAGAATCGGGGCCGGCTGGGTCGCTGATAGCAGAGATCCAAGCGGAAGGCGTACAAGTCGAGTTGATTTCGCATTCTGATTTGCGTGCGGCGTGCGGATGGATGTTCGACGCTGTCGCTGCTGGTAAGGTTAGGGTCCGGAAGCATCCGCAATTGGATGCTGCGGTTTTGGCTACGGTGAAGAAACCTTCTGGTGATGGGTTTGTGTGGGATCAACGCGCCGGGGATGTCAGCGCTTTCGTAGCGTTGACGCAAGCGGCGTATATTGCGGCAACAAAGTCGGAAGTGATGGTGCCTCTTGGAGCGTGGCGGTGAACGGCTGCAAATAGTAGGCGGCTTTTTTGGCGCGTTGGGGCTAGGGTTGTTTATTGGTGCGCTTCTCGGTCTTTGGGCCGGGGTTGGGGTAGCGTTGTGCGTGTCGGGCTGCGCTGCGGTCGTCGTCGGATTTCTGAAAGAACGTGAGGTGACCGATGGGGCTAGCTCGTCTGTTGTCAACACGTAGCAACGAATCCCGGTCGACTTTCTCATTCGACGAATATCTACGTCTGATAACGAACGAATTTACGTTCTCGGGTATCAAGTACATCACCCCGGCGGCGTCTTACGCAGAGTTGACAGCAGCACAAGGGCAAAGAAACCCGATTGTCGCAGCGTGCGTAGCTGTCAGGTTGCTTGTGTTCGCCGAAGCCCGTTTTACATGGCAGTCTTTGAACGGTGGCCGCCCAGGGAAACTGTTCGGGAACCAGGAACTCGAATTGCTGGAATCGCCGTGGCAGACCGCTACAACCGGCGACCTTTTGGCCCGCTGCGAGGTCGACGCGTCGTTCTACGGGAACAGTTATTGGATACGTGAACGATCCGCTTTCGGTAACCGCGACATACTTACCCGGCTTGACCCGACTAAAGTCATTATCATCGACGCGGATCTCGGCGGCTACTCGCGCGAGCTGGTCGGGTACGCGGTCACTGACCAGGCCGGGAATGTTGTCGGCCAGTGGGACGCTAGCGAAGTCGCGCATTATCGGCCGTTGCCAGACCCGACGCATCCGTTTAGGGGCCGTTCGTGGCTCGACGCAATCCTGCCCGATGTCACAGCGGACACGGAACTTACCCGCTATAAGACGTCGTTTATGCAGAATAGTGCAACGCCAAATATGGCTGTTTCGTTAGACGCCGGGGTTTCACCGGCACAATTCGAATCGTTTGTAGAGAAAATGGACGCTTCGCACAAAGGTGTCGCGAACGCTTTTAAGACTTTGTATTTGGGTGGCGGCGCCGACGTAAAGGTAGTCGGCGCGAACTTTGAGCAACTAAACCTAAAGAACGTGCAAGGCGCGATTGAGTCGCGTATCGCCGCCGCTGCGGGTGTGCCGGCGTCTATCGTCGGCCTGTCCGAGTCGATGCAAGGTTCGTCGTTGAACGCCGGGAACTATCAGGCGGCGCGTCGCAGGTTCTCCGATGGGACGATCCGGCCGTTGTGGCGGTCTGTCGCAGGGGCAATGTCGACGCTATTGATTGCGCCTCGAGCATCGCGCCTATGGTTCGACGATCGCGACATCTCATTCTGCCAAGAAGACGTAAAAGACGCCGCAGATATTAAACAGGTCGAGGCGCAAGCGTTAAAAACGTTGATTGACGGCGGTTTCGACCCGGATTCGGCGATTGAAGCTGTCACGACCGGAGATTTCTCGGTACTCAGCCATTCCGGGCTGGTTTCCGTGCAGCTCCAGCCGCCCGGAACGCTAGCCGCCGCGCCTCCGCTTGACCCGTCCGCTGTCCCGGCCCCCCAAGCGCTCCCGGTTGCCTAAGCGCAACCCACGAAGGATCAAACATGACCACATCAGAACGCGCCGCCCCTACCGATAACCTGATCCGCTCGTCGGCGCCGTCAACGTCGACCATCGCGCTCGGCTCCACTGACGGCGGCGCCGACGGCCGGACTTTGTTCGGCCATTTTTCGGTATTTGACACATGGACCGAAATAAACTCGATGTTCGAAGGCCGGTTCTTGGAGCGGATCGGCCAGGGTGCGTTCCGGGACACGTTCAAAGCGCAACGAGGCCAAATCCGGGTGATTTTCCAACACGGACGAGACCCGCAGATTGGCGACAAGCCACTAGGCGCCCCCGACGTGCTCCGAGAAGACGCCCAGGGCGCTTATTACGAATCCGAACTGTTTGACACGCCATACGTAAACGATCTACTGCCGGCGTTGCGTGCGGGGCAGTTGGGGGCGTCTTTCCGGTTCCGGGTCACCGCCGAAGAATGGGTAGACCCAAAGAAAGCCACGTCGTCGAACCCTGACAAACTCCCCGAACGTACCATAAGGGCCGTTCACCATTTCGAGCATGGGCCTGTTACTTGGGGTGCGTATTCTGACGCCACGGCCGGTGTACGCTCAGGGACAGATGACTTTATCGAGTCGTTGATGACCGACCCGCGGTTTGTGGCCCGTTTCACCGAACGCGCCGGACTAAAAGTAGTTGAAAAGATCCTGTCGACGCTGCCTGCTCTTGGGCGCAGCGACGACACCGGAACGGAACCCGACGCCGTCGGTTCCGACGAACAAATGCCTGATGTGTCGGTCGTCGACCATGCAGAGGATTACCGCAACCAGATCGCCGCGACGCTTATGCGTTTCCGGCACGAACCGAAAGGCCCCCCATGTTGATTAACGACATTAACGCCCGCCTCGGTGAGATTGACGCGGAGCTAGAACTCCTCGCAGCTCTCCCCGATCCCACCGCCGACGACGTCGCCCGTTCCGAGGAACTGATCTCCGAAGCCGACGAACGCCGCGCTGCCCGCATCGCCGCTAACGAGCGTTCGCAGCGTATCGCGGCCGCTCACGCCACGGCAAAGGAACAGAACCGCGATTTCGGCGGGTCGCCGTTCCAGATCATGGCAAAGGTTGACGCCTACGGCACCGACCTCCGCATGATGGACGCCGGCCAGGTAAAGGACGCCGCCCGCTCAATCCTCGAGCGTAGCGAAGCCCGCCACCTTGCATCCGACTCGAAAGAGAAAGCCGAAGGGCTCATTCAGAACCTTGATGCTCGTCTCGCGAAGCTGGTCATTACGACCAGCCGACCCGAGTACCGGTCTGCATTCGGGAAGTACATCACCGGCCGCGAAGGGCTTTTGTCGAACGACGAGCGCCGCGCAGTCGAGGAGTCCCGCACGAGCCTCGCGCTCGCTGACGCTAACGGCGGCTATGCCGTCCCGGCGCTGCTCGACCCGTCGATCATCTTCACCGGTTCCGGTACCGCAAACCCGATGCGTCAGGTGTCGCGTGTCGTCACCGGCATTGATGACACTTGGCGTGGCGTCACGTCCGCCGGTATCACCGCATCATGGGATTCGGAAGCCATTCAAGTTTCTGATGATGGGCCGACTCTCGGGCAGGCTACCGTTGTTTCGCACAAGGCTGCGGCGTTCGTGCCGTTCTCCGTGGAGATCGAAGGCGACTGGACCGGCCTCGCGTCGGAAATGTCGATGCTGTTCGGCGAAGCGAAAGACACCCTAGAGACGGCCGGTTTCGCGACCGGTTCCGGTATCGCAGACAACCCGTACGGTATCCTCACCGACTTGTTTGCCGCGTCGGCGACTGTTGGCGTGTTGCCGACCACCGACGGTTCGTTCGGTGCGGTTGACGTGCGAGCGTTGTTCGGTGCTCTCGGTCCTCGTTACCGAGGCCAGGCAGCGTTCATGTCGTCAATCGACGCCATGAACGAAGTCAGAGGTTTCGACACGACCGGCGGGCTCAGTAACCAGACCGTCGACCTTACCCAGCCGTACAACTTCGCGGTGTTGGGCCGTCCGTACTACGAGAACTCGGGTTTCCCCGATTTCTCCGGTACGACCGGTGCGGCTAACATCCTCGTCGTCGGCGATTTCAGAAACTACGTGATCTTTGATCGTGTAGGCTCCCGAGTAGAGTTCATCCCGCATCTGATGGGCGCCAACAACCGGCCCAACGGAACCCGCGGCCTTTACTTCTGGTGGCGTGTCGGCGGCAAGACCGTCAACACGAACGCATTCAGGCTTCTTCTGAACGCCTAGTAATTAAGGATTCCCCCCGGTCTGCCTAGGCGGTCGGACCGGGGGGAATAACCGCCTACACCGCCCAGGGGAAACGATGGCAAAATATAAATATCCGCGATACGACACAAACGTACGTGACGCAGGCAGCAAATATCCGACCGAGATCCGTATAGGCCAAAAATGGCACGCGGATTATCCGCTCGTAAAAGCTCATCCCGAACTGTTCGGCGATGAGCCATCCGGGGAACCGTTGCCACGAGGGTTTATCCCTCCGGTAACTCGCGTGGAACAAGCCTCCGCGTCTCCCGGTGAGCGCCGGTCGGTCCGCCGTGACGATTGACCCCGGATCAGTCCGGGTAGCGGTCCTCGTCGACGACGACCACGGCTACCACCCAAACTTTATGGATTCTTGGAACCCGATGCTAGCCGCCGACCTCGGCGGTCAACAGCGGGTGTGGCGCGGCGGGTACGCGTTCCAGCGTTGCACATCCGCCGGCGTCGTCGAAGGCCGCAACGAAGTCGCAAAAAACCTGCTTAGCTCGACCGCCGAATGGTTGCTGTTCGTCGACGCCGACATGGGATGGGACCATACAGCGCTCGAGGATCTGATGGCGGTCGCTGACCCGGTCGCCCGTCCAATCGTCGGCGGTTTATGTTTTGGGTTCGGTCCGATCACCGATCGGATGGACCACGCAAACGCTGTAGTTAAAGTCCCGTTTCCCACGATCTTTGACCTTGTGGAACGAGACGACGATTTTGCGTTCCGTCCCCGTTTCTGGTATAAGCCAAACAGCGTTGTCGAATGTTCCGCTACTGGCGCAGCAATGCTGCTCATTCACCGCACGGTGTTCGAGGCGATCGCAGCTAAACCGGAACTCGGCCAGCCGTTCGACCGCATGAAGCATCCTCGTGGGAAGAAGCTGTGGGGTGAAGACACGTCGTTTTGTGCCCGTGCGAAAATGTGTGGTTTTCCGACGTATGTGCATACGGGCGTGAAGACTTCGCACGCCAAAACGGTTTATGTGACCGAGTCGACGTTTCTAGCGCAGGTGCGGCCGCAACCGGCGACCGAGCAGGTAGCGGTTGTGGTCCCTGTGATGAACCGGCCGCAAAACGCGCGGCCGTTTATGGAATCGTTGCGTGCGTCAACCGGGCTAGCTGCCGTGTATGCCATCGCAGACCCCGACGACCCCGAAACTTACATGGCGTGGATCGCTGCCGGCGCCGAAGTGCTACTAACGGAAACGGGGCGGTCTTCGTTCCCGCAAAAAGCAAATTTCGGATATGCGCACACTTCGGAACCGTGGCTGCTAGTCGTCGGCGATGACGTGCGTTTTCATCCGGGCTGGTTGGACCACGCGCAGCAAACCGCTGCGATTACCGGCGCCGACCTAGTCGCAACAAACGACCTAGGAAACCGTCGCGTCGCCGACGGATTCCACGCAACGCACCCAATGATCCGCCGCACCTACATTGACGAACAGGGCGCGTCGTGGGACGGCCCCGGCGTCCTAGTACACGAAGGGTACCGGCACAATTTCTGCGACGACGAATGGTCGGCGGTCGCCCGTCAACGTGGCGTGTTCGCCCCGGCGCTCGGCGCTCTCGTGGAACACAACCATCCGATCTTCGGGAAGGCCGAAGACGACGTCGTGTACCGCAAGGGGAAAGCGCACTACGACCAGGACCGCCGCCTGTTCGAGCGCAGGCTCCGCGACAACACGCAGGCGTCGGCATGAGTTCGATAGAACGGCACTGCACGCCACATGGGTTCATCGGTCCACTGGAGCCATTGAAGTCTCTTTGCGCTCGCCGACATTGGCCCGCCGGGTCAGGGGCTTTCGATGTCATCTGCGATTACTGCGGAACCGAGTTCGGTTGGCACGTCGGCCGCAGGCTCCGCAACAACAGCAAATGATCAACGTCGCGGGTGCCGGCTGGTCCGGCGCAGTGATCGCACGCCGCCTCGCTGAAACAGGGCGCTGTGTGACCGTATGGGAGCCCCGCAGCCACGTCGGCGGGAACTGCTACACCGAACGCCGCCACGGCATAAACGTCCACGTCTACGGGCCGCACATCTTCCACACATCAAACGAGCGGGTCTGGCGTTGGGTGAACAAGTGGGGGATGTGGGAACCGTACCGGCTGAAAGTTATGTCGACCGCTCAGGGCGGCGTGTACTCACTGCCGGTGAACATGCACACCATAAACCAGGCGTTCGGGACAACAGAAACACCGAAAGGCGCACGGCGACTACTTGAGCTAGGAACAGGCGGTGACACGTTTGAAGATGCCGCCATTGGGGCCGTCGGCGAACGCTTGTACCGTCTCCTATTCGCCGGGTACACCGCGAAGCAATGGGGTTGCGACCCCAAAGACTTGCCGGCGTCAGTGTTCCGGCGCCTCCCGGTCCGGTTCAACTACGACGACAACTATTTCGAGCACCGATGGCAAGCCATCCCCCGCAACGGTTACACCCCGATCTTTGAACGGATCTTGGACCATCCGAACATCACCGTACGGCTCAATGAGGCGTGCCCCCGTGGCGGGGAACACACCTTCTGGTCAGGTCCGCTCGACGGATGGTTTGGGCATGATGACGGCGCGTTGCATTATCGGACGTTACGGTTTCAACACATCGAATCGTCGGGGGATTGGCAGGGTGTTGCGTTAATGAACTACCCGGACCGCGGTATCCCGTGGACGCGCAGCGCCGAACATAAACATTTAGCGCCGTGGGAGTCGCACGACCGGACGATCGTTACCCGTGAAGTGCCAGCTGAATGCGGCCCGGCTGATATCCCGTTTTACCCGATGCACGATCAACCGATGTTGCACGCCTCGTATCTTGAACGCGCAGCACAAGAAAAGAATGTAACGTTTGTCGGACGGTTAGGTACCTACCGTTATCTTGATATGGACGTCACGATTTCCGAAGCGCTTGACGCAGCGGACCGATACTTAGCAGCCTGAGGGGGCTACATGACCGCCTTACTTCTTTCCGCACTTTATGGCAACTACGACGCGTTAAAGCATCCCCCGGAACAGGAAGGCGACGTGCGGTGCATGTTGCTAACCGACGACCTGACCGTGGAATCGGATGTGTGGGAAGTCGTGTACTGGCCTAAACCGCATATGATTGGGCTGCTCGCGGCGAAAGCGCCGAAGATGCTCCCGGCCCTCTATGCGCCGGACTGCGACGCATCAGTGTGGGTCGACGCGTCCGTGCAAGTCTTGTCGCCGACGTTCACCGCCGAATGTGTCGAATATGCCCGAGACGGGTTCGCGACGTGGCCGCACCCGTGGAACCCGACACTAGCCGCCGAAGCCGCCGAATCGTTGCAACAAACCCGCTACCAAAACCAGATGCTCGAGCAGCAAGTCGAGCGCTTCCACGCAGAAGGGCTCCCCGCTGATACCTCCGTCCGGCATACCGCAGTAGTCGCAAGGGCACACAATGACGCGACGCTAACCGCCGGCTATTTATGGGACGCCGAATATGAGTGGTCGATGGCCGATCAGATAGGTTTCATGTACGCTACCTGGCGGGCGGGTGTGCCAATGTACGAACTACCAATGTCGCAGGCGTTCTTGCAAGGGTTCTTGACCCCTGCCCGCCCCGACCGTTGGCTTTCGCATCACAGCCACCTGAAAGGCTATTGGGCGCCATGATAAAAGAACTATTTGACCGGTACCGAAACACCCCGTCCGATATCTCCGGGCACCTTCAATACATGCACGACCTATGCGTCGAGCTAGGCGCAACATCCGTTGTTGAACTCGGCGTACGAACCGGCGTTTCGACCGCAGCGTTCCTAACAGCTATGGAACACAACGGCGGGACTGTTTGGTCCGCGGACATCGACGCGCCACGGGTAGACCCCGAGATCGCAAACCATCCGTGCTGGCAGTTCGTATGGGGCGACGACCTCGAACTAATCGACCTTGCCCCCGAAGCGGATATAGTCTTTATTGACACTTCGCACGCCTACCAACAAACCCTAGATGAGCTTGACGCATACAGCCCAAAAGCGCGCCAAGTGATCCTGTTGCACGACACCCAACTAGAGCAGCCCGAAGGGCTCATAAACCAGCCGCCGTTCCCTGTCAGGAAAGCGTGCCTAGAATGGCTTGACCGGAACCCCGGTTGGGATTGGGAAGAATTCGAGCACTGCTATGGCCTCGGTGTGATGAGGAGAATGACGTGACCATCACTAACGGGCTGCTAACCGCCCCCGAGTATGCTTCCTATACCGGGGCGGACGCGCCACTAGGGCTAAGGCTTACACAATGGGAAACAGCGATCGAAGTCGCTTCCCGTTGGGTTGAGCAGCACTGCGGACGCCAGTTCCACGAAACGGACACCGGGGCTTCGCCGACCCCATCAGCCCGCTATTTCGAGGCGACCGGCGACAAAGTCCAAATAACCGACTGTCAGTCTGTGACCATCGTCCAGACAGACACCTTGGACGACGGCACCTATTCGACAACCGTTCCCACATCCGATTATCAACTCCTGCCCGTCGGCGGTTTCGACGACTTGCTAGGCGTGTCGGTGCCGTATACGGCGATTAAGCAGACGGTGTGGGCGACTTGGCCTGTCGGGTATAGGGACCAGCCGATCAAAGTTACGGGCCTTTGGGGCTGGGCGGCTGTCCCGTCCGCGGTCAAACGGGCGACGGCGATCCTTGCCCAAGACTTGCTACGCGACCCCGAAACAAACTTTGGTGGCCTGGTAGCGCAGAGCGATGGGGTTGTGCTGGGGTCGCGTGTCCCGACGCGAACTATCACGCTTCTTGATCCTTATGTGCGGGCGGTCCGTGCGCCGGGGGTTCAGGTCGCGTGAACGTCGCCGAGATCCGCGAACAACTAGCGTCGGCGCTCAGCGAAGCTGATATGTACGTCGCCAAATATCGGAACGAACCAACAGACGGTTTCCCGCTGGCGATTATCAACGTCGATTCGATGATCGCTGACACGTTCCTCGATGGCTCTTACGCTCTGACGGTAACCGTCACGGTTCTCGTTTCGCGTGCTGATGTTCCTGACGGCTGGTCCCGGCTGGACCAACTGTTGTCGGATGACACGATCGGCGACGCGTTGCGTTCCGCCGAGTGTGTCGCGACAGTCGGCGCCTATGACCAGATAGGCGACGAAATCGAATACGACGCTGGCGTTCACATCGGTTTCACGGTCGCTGTTGAAGTGTTGGCCTGATGGGTGTGTCTAGTTCACCAGCGAAGTTTGTCTTGAAAGTTAACGAGCTGACAAAGGTTCCTGAGCGGGTAGCGTTGACCGCTGTTCGCGTCAACGCAAAAAACGCAGGGTCGAACGCCGAAAAGTCTGTTAGGTCCGCTACGAACGGTTCGGGGCGGCTCCGTAACGCAGGGGCGTTAGTTCGTGCGCCCGGAGCGCAACGCCGGGTCGTGGGCCGTAAGGGGGCACGGTTGCGAGTGTCTACGAGGGTCGCGCCTGGCGGGCAGTTTGCGACAATAAAAGCTCTTGGCCCGTGGCAACTTATCGAATATCCGACTGTGAGCCACGAGATCGGCCCCAGCGGCCAAACAAAAGATGTACTGGCCGGCCCTACGCTTTCCGGGCGGAAACTGAAATCGAAATCGGGACGCGCCGGGGCGAAAGGGCGCCAAGGTCGCGCTAAAGCATTACGGACCCCTTACGGGCTTAAACGGCGAGTGTACGTCAAAGGCACTAAAGGAAAGTTTCCGTGGCGTGCCGCCCGGCTAAAAACGTACCGTGAAGCGCCGCTAGCAATAAAGAAAGCGGCAACAGCCGAACTAGCAAAGGTGTTCCGATGAGAGCACTAGTGATTGAACCGGGGCCGGCTTTCTCGGTGCTCGACGTTCAACGCGGCATCGTTGCCGGGCTACGCCACAACGGCATCGAAGCGCACTCGTTCAACCTCGGCGACCGCCTCAACCTATACTGCAACGCAGAACTAGCCGTCGACGGCGAATATCGGAAAGCGTTTGAAAGCGAAGCAGCGTACGCCCTAGCGTCAGAAGGAATCCTGTCCGCCTGCTGGAAATACGGCCCCGATATTGTTGTCATGGTTTCATCGTTTTTTACCCCGCCGGCGATCTACGAAGCGCTCCGGGCACGAGGCGTACACGTCGTCCTTTGGCTGACCGAATCGCCGTACGAAGACGCCCGCCAAATCCCAATGGCACCCTACGCCAACACGGTCATAACAAATGACCCAACGAACCTAGACGACTTCCGGGCCGTGAACCCGAACACCCACTATATTCCGCACGGCTACCACCCCGAGATCCACCACAACCAAAACAGGACCGGCCAATACCCGTTTACGTTTGTCGGGACCGGGTATCCGTCACGGATAGAACTTTTCGAAAAAGTTGATTGGCCGTGCGAGCCGCTGTTCGCCGGTAACTGGCAGTCGGTAACAGACGACTCGCCGTTGTTGCCGTTCCTGCTATATGACCGCGACCAGTGCATAGATAATGACTCTGTCGCCGACCTATACCGGGCGTCGATCACATCTGCAAACATTTACCGTAAAGAAGCGATGTCCGACGACCTCGTAGCGGGATGGTCGATCGGCCCACGCGAAGTGGAACTAGCTGCGTGCGGCACCTATTTCGCTCGGGAACCTCGAGCAGAAGGCGACGACCTGTTCCCTATGTTGCCAGCATTTACCGAACCCGGCGAGCTAGCAGATATCGTCCGGTGGGCACTCAACCATCCCGACGAACGGTTTGCCGCAGCTCAACAGGCACGGGCCGCCGTTACGGATCGCACATTCAAAGACAACGCAGCACTACTTTTAAGGCACATCGGCTAACGTCGGTCCCTGAGGGGGGACAATTCTCCGGTAACCAATCGAATGCCGCGTTCCGGGGCGGCCCATCCCCTATAGGAGAACCCAATGGCGCGTATCAGCGGCAAAAACGGCATTCTGTATGCAAACATCACATCGGGCGGCACCGCCGAACCGATAGCGTTCCTTAACCAGTTCTCTATGGACTTCACGACCGATAAACAGGACGTGTCCTGTTTCGGTGACACGACAAAGCAGTACGTTTCCGGGTTCGCTGACGCGTCCGGGGCGTTTGCCGGTTTCTACGACAACGCAACCGCGCAGCTTTACACGGCTGCGATCGACGGCGTAGCCCGCAAATTCTACTTTTACCCGACGACCGCATCGACGGCACAGTATTGGTTCGGGACCGGGATTTTCGATTTCTCAATCTCGGAACAAACTTCGGGTGGTGTCGCTATCTCCGGTTCGTGGGCGGCGGCTACTGCTGTCGCCAAGGTAGGCTAACCGTCGACAAGAGGGGAAACTATGTGGACGCTCACTTTCGAGGATCGCAAACACCGCGAAAACGATTTGACGATCGGGCAAGCGGAACGCATCGAGGACATGACCGGCGAAAGCTGGTTGCGTATCGTCCCTTTGCGTTCCGCTAAACACGCCCGGTCGATCCTGGTCGTGATGCACGCAGACGCCATCGGCGAAGCCGACGACGTGGTAGCGGCACGCGTTAAAGCGTTGAAAATGTCAGACTTCCTGAAAATGTACGGCACCGAGGAAGATGACGTGCCGTCGATGTATACCGACGGAAACCCTCCGGCGGCGGACGCGCCCTAGACGGCTTCATTTGCCTATTCGCGCGTTCGCCGTGGTTCTGGCCTCCTGATGTGGTACGCAAACAGAAGCTCCGCGATTTGCGGATGCTGCTCGAGTCGATAAGTTAAGGTGGGTTGTGGCTGGAACCGTTGAACGCTTACAGTTCTTAGTCACGTCAGATTCGGCGCAGGCGCGTGGCGACCTCGGGAAACTGAACCAGTCGGCGTCGGCGTCGATGTCTGGCATCGCGAAGCTCCAAGAGGCGTTTAAGCTCGGCGCCGGCATCGGCGTCGGTACCACAGCGGTCGAAGGTGTCATCGGCGGTTTGCAGAAACTGGGCGGGTTCGCCCTGTCGCAGATGGAATCCGCGATCGGCGCCGCGTCGGATCTGCAACAATCCGCCGGCGCAGTGAAAGCAATTTTCGGTTCTGCGTCGAACACGATAAACGATTTTGGGCGTACGTCGGCGCAGTCTGTCGGCTTGTCAACGGCGGCTTTCAGCCAGAGCGCTGCGACGCTCGGCGCGTTCTTGCAAAATTTGGGTTTGACTAACGACGCTGCGGCTTCGACGTCGATTTCGTTGGTGCAAGTTGGAGCGGATCTAGCTGCGGCGTTCGGCGGCAAAACGTCTGATGCTGTCGCCGCTATCGGTTCGGCGTTACGTGGCGAACGCGACCCAATCGAACGATACGGGATCAGCGTCAAGCAAGCGGCTGTAGATGCACGGGTGTTGGCTTCTGGCTTGGACACGTCTACGCAGGCGGCGTTAACGAACGCTCAAGCTCAAGCAACCTTGTCTCTGATCCAAGAACAGGCCGGGAAGACCGCCGGCCAGTTTGGCCGCGAGTCTGACACGCTTGCGGGGCAGCAGCAGCGGTTCACCGCCGAACTAGAAAACGCACGCGCCGAGCTCGGAACTGCGTTACTGCCAGCCATGACCGAACTAGTCAAAATCGGTCGCGATCTGATACCGGTTATCGAAGGGGTAGCGCTCGGCGTCGGCCTAGTAGCCGAAGCAGCAAAAGACGCCGCCGAACCGGTCGGGAAACTAGCCGGCGTTCTCGGCGCCCTTGTGAAAGCGCTCCCCTCTAACCCTCTAAAGAAATTGTTCGGCGGGGGGATGAGTGACGAAGAATTTAATCGGCTTGTCGCCGAAGGGGAAGCCACTAAAGCTCTCGCCGATAAAGAATTAGAATTGGGGGAAAAGTCAAGGGTGGCGGCAGCGGGCACTAAACTTCTCGCCGATCAGATGACCGATTTGCAGAAAGCGTCGTCGGGGCTTCTTGGTTCGCTTATCGGCGCCGACTCGGCAGAATCAGCATTCTTTAAAACACTTGAAAGCGGCAGTTCTTCCGCCGGGTCAAGCGCAAAAAAGATTGAACGTGCTTACCGGTCTATAGAAGACGCGCAACGATCTTTAACAGATTCGCAAAAAGAACTAGAAGAATCGTTGATCGCCCGTTTTGTTGTCGGGTTGGGGGCAACGTCGGACGAAATTACGTTAGGTCAGATCGCGGAGCGTGATTCGACGCGTGGATTGGCAGACGCGAAACGTGATTTGGCTGACGCGCAGTCGCGGCTAAACAAGTTGCGCGAGGTTGACAAGGCCGGGCTCCTCGACGCCGAAGCCGCATATATTCAAGCTCAACGCGATTTCGTCGACGCCGAAAAGACCGGCGATATTGTGCAACTGAACCGGGCGAAAGCAGATTTGTTACGCACAGAGAAAGCGTTGGGCGAGCAGCGCGACCCGTCGGTTACCGGCGATTTGGCGCAAGCCGAACAGGACGTAGCCGCCGCTCAGGACGCGGTGACCACCGCAGAGATCGACGCGGTACGATCCCGTAAGGATCTAAACGACCTGATAAACAGCGGCAAGGAAGGTTCTCTGGACCTTGCCGAAGCGAACAAGCAGGTCGAAGCGGCGCAGCGACGCGTTGAAGGTTCGGAACGGGCGTTGGCCGACGCCCAGGACGCTCTGAACGAGTCGGCGTCGGGGCTCGGCGGCTCAGTCAAGAACGTAAACAAACAATTTGAGGACGGTTTGACCGCAGCCGACAAATGGTTGCAAAAACTTATAGACGAGAAAACCACCCCCGAAAAGTTTTCGGCTGCCGTCGCCGCCATTTATGGCAACCTAAAAAATGTCGCCGACCAGGCAGGCGAAACAGGCAACCTTGACACTTACCTTTCTAAGATCAGCGAAATTTATGCACAGATCAGGAACATTTCAGGGTTCGGCAATTTCGCGCCAGGCGGTTTCTCAAACGACCCGGCGAACGCGTTCCAATCACTCCCCGAAACAAAAATTGTTATGAATTTGAACGGCCGCGAATTCGGGGCGGCTGTCGTAGAAGGCTTGTTGGCTTACCAGTCAGCGAACGGCAGCGTTCCCATTAGGGTCACCGGATGAGTCTTTCGGCGACTTGCAAAGTATCTATAGCTTTTGCTGATGGCCCGTTGGTGGCGTCTCCGGCGTGGACGGATGTCACGGCGTATGTTCGTTCGGTTCGTACGAACCGGGGTCGCAGTAACGAGCTTGACGACTTCCAAGCCGGCACAGCGACAATAGTCCTCGAGAACACTGACCGCCGTTTCGACCCTGATTATGCTTCGGGGGCGTATTACCCGAACGTGAAGGTTCGCCGCCAAATCAAAGTCGAGGGTGTGTATTCGGCGACGACGTATCCGGTGTTCCGTGGGGTGGTGCAGTCATGGGGGCAGGATTGGCCGGTTCATAACCGCGACGCTACTTGCACAGTTCAAGCCGTGGATTTGTTCGGTTTGCTTGCGACATGGGATTTGCCCGAGTCCGCATATGAAACCGTTGTGCGTTCGCTGAACCCGACTAGCTGGTTTGATGTGGGTTCTACGGAACCGGCAGACCTGATCGGCCAATCAACTGTTTCTTATGGCGGGTTGAGGACAGAAGCCGCAGCGTTGGCAGTGGGCAGCACTGGGGCGTCGCGGCACGTTATCGACCCTTACGACGACAACGTGACGGTTTCGTCTGTCGCGTCTTTCGGGTTCAGCCCCAATTCGTCGAACAAAACGACTTTGGCGGCGTTCGTGAAGGTGTCCGACCTGCTTGAGTCGTACGACGGCGTCGTAGCGTTCGACGTGTCGCTATTGGCTGTCGGCGTAAGGCACAATTCGGGAACAGGTGTTTGCAGAGTCGGTGTGGCTTCGACCGGGCAGTTCGTCGGCTACGTTTCGACGTCGGGCGGTTCGGCCCAGGTTGGCGGAACGTCCGGCGAAACACTTGTAGACGGCTACCGGCATTATCTGGCTATGGTCCGCGACGGCACCGGTTTAACCCTTTACCTAGACGGTGTGTCGTTCGCTACCGCTGTAACCGGGTCCACTTCGTTTACCGTCCTAGACGGAACGATCGGGTCCGGGCCGTCTGGTCTGTCGATCTCGTCTGTTAGGCGACGCCACGATTTCATCATCGACGAACCGACGGTGTGGCATGGGGTAGCGTTAACGGCCGCGCAGTTGTTGTCGTTGTCCGATACCCGTGATGGGTGGGCAGCAGAAACCGCGTCCGCGAGAATTGTCCGCGTGCTCGATTTGTTAACGGTGCCGTCCGGGTTGTACTCGACTACTACAGCGTCGTCGTCTGTGGGTGCGTTCGTGGGCGGCAGCAACGCTCTCTCATATTTGCAGTCGGTCGCCCGTTCCGATCAGGGACGGCTCTTTGTGGACAGATCCGGTGTTATCACGTTCCAACCGAAAACGGCAGACATGGGCGGTTCCGCGTCGGTAACGTTCGCTGATGACACTACGGCGTCGTCGGTGCGTTACTCCGGGTTCGGCCTTGAGTACGACGACCGGCTGATTTATAACGATGTTGTTATCGCCGGGGTTAATTGTGAGGCAAAGAAAGAGAATTTGACTTCGATAGCGGCGTACTCGCAGCGGAGTTTGTCGCTTCGGACGCAACTTCCGACGACGGCGGCGGCTAGAGACGTCGCAGAAGCTACCGTGGCCCGGTATGCAGACCCGTCGACACGCGGCAAAGGTTGGAAAGCCCATCCGCAACGTGCGCTAAACGGCGTGTCTACCCTAGGGTATGCGACAGTTTTAGGGCGCGAACTCGGCGACCTTGTTTCAATTAAACGCACCCCGCCTGTCGGGACTGCGATAACGCAAACAGTGTCGGTAACGTCTATCGGCCACGATATAAACATTCCCGAAGGAAAATGGGATGTGTCTTTTACGGGCGCTCCCGCATACACAACAGCATCATTTCGTTGGGGTACCTCTAATTGGGGTGGAACGGATTATTGGTCGTGACTTATGGCATACAGTGACCCGCAAGGAACCCATAACCCGTCTACGGGGACTTCGCCGCCGGCGGCGTGGGGTGACCTTGTCCGCGATGATGTTGTGTGGCTGGCAGGCGATTCGGCTTCGGGTAACGGGAAACCGATGTGTCGTGTCTATAACTCGGCGGCTTTGTCTGTTGCCACGGCGACCTTTACGGCGTTGACGTTCAATTCGGAACGGTACGACGTCGGCGGCTGCCATTCGACGGTTACGAACACTGGGCGGCTTACCGCTCCGACGGGCGGCGCCGGGGTGTACCACATCTCCGGGCATATGACGTACGCCGCGAACGCGACAGGTATCCGCGAATGCCGAATCAGGTTGAATGGCGCAACATATATTGCGGCACTATCAGACACGGCGCTTTCTGCGTCCGGTGATCATTCTATGACGGTGTCGTGTGATTACAAATTGGCTGCCGCTGATTATGTTGAACTTGTGGCGTATCAATCGTCGGGCGGTTTATTGAATGTAACCAATTCGGCAAACATCACCCCCGAGTTTTCGTGGCATTGGGTTGGTGTCGGGTAATGATCGCCGCATATTGTTTGCCGGGCGCCGACCCTGACCTGGCGGAACCGTTCGCGACGCGTTTGTCTGTGCTGCTCGAGCGGTTCGGCGGCAGGCTTATGGTGATGTCAGGGCGGCGCAGCTACGCCGAACAGCAGCGGCTGTATGCCGCCTATTTGGCAGGCGGGAACCTTGCCGCTAAACCCGGAACGTCGAACCACGAGCGGGGCTTAGCGGCCGACCTAGACCGCACCGACGGCGCCTCGCTGCCGTGGGTGGACGTTCACCGTGTGGCGGCAACCGCCGGGCTATGCTTCCCGTTGTACGCTGCAGGGCTAGGCGAACCGTGGCACGTCGAATCAGATCCGACATGGGTCGACCCTACCGAGGAAGTGCTAGACATGACCCG
>Ga0114969_10000786_pt1 | contig 27457 bp, 22 predicted proteins | sample M_130807_MF_Meta_FD_87316 | JGI IMG/M metagenome (GOLD analysis project Ga0114969, IMG submission 87316) | Freshwater microbial communities from Lake Montjoie, Canada to study carbon cycling - M_130807_MF_MetaG | ecosystem: Environmental > Aquatic > Freshwater > Lake | place: Lake Montjoie...
GAAAAAGTATTTTTATACTTGAATGGTAATTAATAAATTTTAGATTTTCGTGTTCCAATTCTGTTTGTTCATTTCTTTTTATGCCAAAAAGAAACGAACCAAATAAAAGGGCACAATCAAAACCAACTATCAATTTAACATTGTGGAAATCACAAACGATATTAAGTGAAATATAATTGGCAGTGGTTTCTATTTTCTTATTCGGTTAACTCATTGATAGTTCGCTCTTACGCTTGACCCCTACCGCACACTCTTCTTAGTAATTTTCAATTCATAATTTATTTTTCGTAATTTTTAATTTATTTTAGAGCCGTACGAAAGGATTGCCATTGCCAAAATGTTGGCACGAAGTGAAAGGGTGAAAGAGTTTTAATATTCTATTTTTCATACTTGAATGTTAATCACTAAAATTAAAGTTTCGTGTTCCAATATTGTTTGTTCATTTCTTTTTATGCCAAAAAGAAACGAACCAAATAAAAGGGCACAATCAAAACCAACTATCAATTTAACATTGTGGAAATCACAAACGCTATTAAGTGAAATATAATTGGCAGTGGTTTCTATTTTCTTATTCGGTTAACTCATTGATAGTTCGCTCTTACGCTTGACCCCTAACGCAAACTCTTCTTAGTAATTTTCAATTCATAATTTATTTTTTCGTAATTTTTAATTTATTTCAGAGCCGTACGAAAGGATTGCCATTGCCAAAATGTTGGCACGAAGTGAAAGGGTTTTAATATTACATGATTTAGAATTGCCCGTAAAAAATAATAAGTTTTAATTATAAATATCTTAAAAAATGTTTCGTTTTAGGTCCTGGATTAAATCTCTTCACATAATTTAAACGAAAATTTCCAGTGCTAACATTTATTTTTGTAGTTGCATTTTGCTTCGACAATAAAACATCGGAATTAATAAAAGTAATACTGAAAGCATGTAACTCAGAGTTATATCCAGTAAAAAATCTAAAGGTTGAATTAGGACTAAATCCATCTGTTTTAAACTGTGCTGAATTTCCATGTGAAGTATTTGTTACATAATCAAAACTTAAAGCAAAAGAGCCGGTAACAAAAAAGTTTTTTCTAATAACAAGCGTATAAGCATATCCAACATTAGGTCCTATTTCAAAATAATCGAATCGACGAACTTTATCCACCTCTGAAATACTTTTGGTTTCTGAAGCTACAATAGAGCTATCTGCCGTTATTCGTCCGAAATAAATTTCGGCCCCTGCAACTAAACTGCCCGCAGACTTACGCTGCCATTCGTTTTGCAGAAACGATGCTCTGTAAGAAAATCTTTTGTTATTAAAAACGTATTGCACAGAAGCGCCAAGTGCATTAACTTTTAAATCAGGTCGTACATAATACTCATCCTTATTTGCAAAAGTTCCTTTTGGATATAAATAAAAGCCTTTATAAAATTGTCCGAAAAGATCAATTGTAAATTTTGGCCCATAAAAATGCGCTTGTAAATCTAAATATTTTGTTTTCCCTTGCCCCTTTTCAGGATTTAAAAATGGGAATCCATATGCGAGGTTTAATGTGGCCCATTTATAGGTTGCTCCTACTCCCATATTTAAAGTTGTATTAGGCCGATATCCAAGATCATATTTATCAATGCTATTTCTTAAATTTAATCTTGTATATTTTTGAGAGAAATAAAATCTTCCTGTAATTAAATCAGCATATGATTTGCAATACATTGTATCTGTTTGTGCAAAAACTTGCCCACTAAAAACTATTAAAATGAATAATAAAACTTTTCTCATAAATTAATTAAAGTAATTGAACATACATCTAATCTTAAATTGTTAGCCAAGATATTTTGCTACAAGAGGCATCCTGCGCCCTCTTCCAAATGCTTTTGGCGAAACGCGAAGTATAGGTGCAAACTGAAATCGTTTCCATTCATTCATATTCACCATACGAAGAATTCTATTTACCAAGGCTGTATCAAAACCCGCTGCAATAATTTGATCCGGGCCTTTCATCTCTTCAATATAACCACAAAGCACGGCATCCAATATTTCATAAGGAGGCAATGAGTCACTATCAAATTGCCCAGGGCGTAATTCGGCAGAAGGTGGTTTTGTGATAATGTTAACTGGTATTATTTCGTTATCCTTATTAATAAAGTTACATAATGCAACTATTTCAGTTTTGTATAGGTCACCAATCACCGACAATCCTCCACACATATCACCATACAAAGTACCGTAGCCTACCGATAGTTCGCTTTTGTTACTTGTATTGAGTAATATATATCCCAACTTATTACTCAAGGCCATCAACGTGGTTCCACGAACTCGTGCTTGAATATTTTCTTCTGCAACATTAAATGGCAATCCTTCAAAATCATGCTTTAAACATTCGATAAAAGAATTATATATTGGAGCTATAGCAATTACCTCATGTGAACAACCAAGATTTTTTACCAATGATAATGAATCACTAATAGAATGATCACTTGAAAATTCAGAAGGCATTAAAACTGCATGTACGTTTTCTTTTCCGAGTGCTTGTGCCGCTAAAACTAGAACCAACGCTGAGTCAATTCCTCCTGACAAACCTAATATTGCTTTCTTAAATCCCATTTTTAAAAAATAGTCACTGATCCCCATCTTTAAGGCACTGTGGATTCTATTGAATTTTAAGTCGGAAGAATTAATTGTTTTGGACAATTGAGCTCCTTGAATTCTATTCACGGATTCATCAAATTCGCAAACAAAATAATCTTCATTAAAGTAATTTAACTCCTTTAACAATTCTGCTTTTTCATTGTAAATAACTGAACCACCATCAAACAAAATATCGGTTTGTGCTCCTACTTGATTTACATAGATAAGAGGTAATTTATATTGACGAACATTTTTTTCTAGAATGCTTTTTCGATCATCAATATGTTTGTAGTTAAATGGAGATGCTGCAATATTGATCATCAAAGCTGGCTTCTGTTGAATTAACTCCTCCATTGGCCAGAAAGTATACAACGGATCATCATCCATGTTCCATAAGTCTTCACAAACAGTGAGGGCAATGCGTACGCCGTTAAGTTCAACGCAATTAAATTCTCTGTTTGATTCAAACCATCGATATTCATCAAATACATCATAGGTTGGCAACAATGTTTTTGAAACTATCTGTTTTATATTTCCTTCAGATAGGACGAATGCTGCATTAAATAAATTTTTTCCTTTTGGATCTGGATTTACTGCCGGACCTCCAATAATTGCAGAAATGGTTTTACAATGAGTTGCAATTTCATTCATGCTTTCCATGCAACGGTTAATGAAATGCTGGTAATCCAAAAAATCAAGCGGTGGATATCCACAAATAGCAAGTTCTGCAAAAACAATTAGCTGTACATTTTCATGTTCTGCCCTTTGAATTGCTGTGATAATTTTTTCCTTATTTAGTTCAAAATTACCAATATGATAATTTAACTGTGCAAGTGCTATTTTCATCCAATACAAAAATATGAAAAAGAAAACTCTTGAGGGACCTTACTGCAGAAGGATTCAGTCAAGGGTTATTTTAACAATTTTGATAAATCGGTTAAAGGATCAAAGCGTTGAAAGATATAAAATTCACTAGTTCTTAAAAACACGAAAGCCCTCGCTATGCGAGGGCTTTCGTTAGTTGAATAAATTAAATTAGTTTTTTACAAACTTCACATTATAGCTTCCTTTTTCGCCAGAAACATTGATGAAATATAAACCTGAAGCGGTGTTATTTAGATCAAGAGTAATCTTATTCTCACCTTTTACAGCATTAAGTTGCTTTGAAGAAACTTCTTTACCAATATTATCTTTAACAGATACTACCAATTTAATATTTTCTTTAGCAGTTATGGTAAAGTTAATATCATTTTTTGCTGGTACTGGATAAATGTTACTTATACCATAATAGGTTGTTGCTGTAGATTCGCTTATTCCTACTGAACAAACAGGATCACCAGCTACTTTCAGGTCAAATGCAATTGATGTTCCTGTTGTAGTACAATTAGGATCAAGAACTAAATCTTGTAGAAATAATGGATTTACAGTGTTTTTTACAGCATTTCCAAATAATACTGGAGTCCAATAAAAAACACTTCCTGGTGTTAGGAATGCTCCATCATTTACAAAGAATCTTGCTGAAGTATCAGGTACTGGACTTTGGAATCGATAACTAGTTATGAAATTAGGATCATTTAAAGGATCAGTACTTCCAGTTAAAGGCGCTGCAGAAACAATCCAACAAATGCCATTAAAAGAACCTGTATTTTGGGAAATCGCACTAATAGCGCTTACTCTTAAAGTGTCTCCAAAACAAGTAAGTGTTGGAGTACTAGTTACGGTACCAAAAGTTAAACTTGGATCTGTACATCCAATAGTTTGAAGTTTAGTAACTTTTAAACAGAATTGCCCAATGGATACTGCACCATTAAAACTAAATCCATCCACTAAAAGATAGTATGTTGTTCCTAGAGTTGTTCCAAATGAGAAACCAGCTGGATAAACAGTAGCTGTTGCATTTGGACCATCTTCATTACAAGCTTCAGGAACCAATGCTCCGCATGTACCTGTGTATAATGCAAATTGAGTATCGCCGTCACTTATGTAATTCGTTACACCTGCACAATTTCCTGATTCAACAAAATAGTTTCCACCATCACCAACGAATGTAAACCATAATGAATTGTTTATTTCCGGTGCTGCTCCATTACCAGTTGGTTCTCCCCAACATTCGAATCCATCTGCTGGATCCGAAGGGCCAGTTGTAGCTGCTGTATTATCATAAGGTCCTGCTACTTGCTCTATCCCTAATGCTTGTCCGAAAAATGAATTAATATCAGTTGCTCCTAGGCAATCATCATTTGTATAAAGAATAACAGTAGTATCATTAACTTCTATTTGATCAATTCCAATATAATCGGAATTGTTTCCAGCTGGGCCACCATCAGCAACAGCATAACGAATAGCAAACATTCCAGTAGCACTTGAATTTGGAGCTGCATAAGAATGTTTAATCCATGTTCCTGCTACGTCCACTTCAAATCGACCAAGTTCGACCCAATTTAAATCTTCTGGTAAAGTTGCACCCGTTGCATTATACATTACACGAATTGAATCGGGGAAGGTACTTCCTAGCTCTGTTCTACAAAAAAAAGACAATACATTGCCAGCAGTTATATTTAATGTGTCTAGCACTAACCAGTTGTCAATATCATTTGTATTAGTAACAGATTGGAAAGTTCCAGCTACATAACTAGAATCGTTGCCATTAAATGCGAAGAACACGCTCGTATCACCCTGAATCCATTCAGGAGCTATTCCAGGGCCACCTGTTCCGCGGAAATAGGTAGTATATCCTTTTGCAGTTAATCCTGCAACCGAATTGTCGCCATCCATATTATCGGTAAAAAGATTGGAAGCCGCTACATGAGTTCCAACACCTGATTTCTGTAAATTAGAAATAGGACTTTGCTTTTTTGATGTTGAATGCATTCTAGCAGATGATCTTTGTGTAGATTGTGCTTGAATCATTCCAACAGTAAATAATGCTAAAAAGAATAAAGTAATTTTTTTCATAGTTATTGTTTTAGAGGGGCAAATATAATGAACAAATATTATATAATTATTAAATTGAATGCATTTGAAACTAACTTAGTTGCCCTTTGATTTAGAGCCTCTTAAGTTAGTAATAGTTTTTTTATTTCATTTAAAAAAAGCTTCTAGCCTTTAAAGGGATTTTAAAAAATATCCCTCGATTAAGTCTTAATCGAGGGATATTGAATGATACCAGTTACTATGGAAGCTTATTCTTTAACAAATTTAGAAACCGCATTTGAATCGCTATTACCAACAGAAATTACATAAACTGCATTCGCAAAATTTTGAGTTGGAATACTAACTTTATTCTGTCCTGAAATAACATTAATAGTATTCGAATAAACTTCACGACCTAAAATATCTTTAACAGATAATGTTAAAATAGAATTGGTTTTTGAGTTTACTGTAAAATTTAAAACATCGTTTACGGGTACTGGAAATATGTTTGAAATTGAAAAATTATTTTTATTATTTTCAATTATACCAACACCTGAACAGCCAGGAGCTCCAGGGCCAAGAAGGTTAATAAGAATTGACGTTCCAGTAAGGGTACATGATGGGTCTAGAGAAAATCCTGTAACATTTCCAGTACCACCTGCATCAACCGCATTTCCATAAACTACAGGTGTTAAATAATAGGTTCCTACTGGGAAACTAACATTGTCATTAACAAGAGTGATTAATGTTGAAGGTGCAATATTACCTGTTCCGGCAATTACAAATCCGGTATTTAATGGATCCGTACTTCCACTGATATCAGCAGTCGAAAACAACATACTAAAACCATGAAGTGAACCATCTGTTGATGCTAATGCGCCAAAATTTGAAGATGATAAAGTATCACCAAAGCAAATATCAATAGCGTTAACTGTAGTTACACCGGCTGAAACTAATGGTGAACCACATGGAATAGTTTGTAATTTAGAGTTGTATTTCCATGCACCGCCAGCTGTACCAACATTAATAAATCTTCCGCTAAACCCAACGGAATCATTTGGAAAATCGATTGCAGTATGTGAAGCGTTTGTATCTAATGCATTCCAAGTTGTTCCATAATCCAAACTGAATGATGTACCAAAACCAAATGAATTTGACCCTGAACTAACTAGTATTGGAGAATTACGCACTGCAGAGAATTGAGTAAAATATGGCCCAGTAGGTGCTAATGGTGTCCATGTTAACCCACCATCGCTGGTTGATAATAAGGTAATAGTAGTAGCATCAACTTGTTCGACGATACCATGTATTGAATCACAAAAAGTAACATTAGTCATATCCTGGCGACCATTCGTTGCTGCATAAGCAGGTAATCCGGTAGCACTTTTTATCCAATTGAATCCCATATCATCTGAGCGATAAACATCACCGTATGTAGTTCCAAACCAAATACGGCCGTCAGCAGCACCATAGAGATTAGTGATACCATATTCTGCTGGATCTGTAATAAAAGGCAGATTAGTGCTAGGCACTCTTACCCACGTTAGGCCAGCATCATTTGTAGTGTAAATTTCATACTGACCAGCATCAGGATCACCAACAGTAACACCATTTTGAGCATCCCAGAAATAAACTAAATCAGGAAAAGAAGTTGCAGTGGTATACATATTTGCTCCCACTTTAGTCCAGTTAACGCCACCATTAATTGTTTTAAAAACACCGCCACCAGCTGCCGCTGAGTTATACATTGCAGAATAGCAAACACTTGAATCAATTGGAAACATATTTGAAACACGATGATTAGCTGGTGTTCCTGTCATAGTTCCAACCGACCAATTTGCGCCTCCATCAACTGTACGAACGAAATTTCGAGTAGCTACTGTGGGGCTTGTGGTAGCATTTTGAGGGTTTCCCCAAACGACATTAGCATCAACGGCTCTAATATCATTAATAAATCCAGTATAAGTTAAAGGAACATTTTGACTAACCCATTGCGCGTGAGAAACGAAACTGGTTAATGCAATAATAATTGTAAGTAAATTTTTCTTCATGGTAATTATTTAATTAGTATGGTTTTATGATTTCAAAAGTATAGTATTTTAACGATAAACACTTCTTTAAAAAATGATTTTCCGAAACTTTATTAAAAAATATACCTAATCCACCATTTGTAGAAAAAAAACAGAAAGTTAATAATTGTAAAAGACGGCCTTTCGCACTTTTTGTTCCCCATCCTTAATGAATTGAATAATATAGATTCCTGTAGGTAAAGAACTTATATTAAAATAGAAATGTTGATCAAATCCATCAGAAGCATAAAACTGTGAATCGAGCTTTCTAATTCCCTGGGGATCGAAAATGCTGATATTCATCACCCCGCGTTTAGTCACATAATAATTCAAATCGATAGTGCCATTAATAACAGGGTTAGGCGTAAAGTAAACATCAAAGGCACCACAAACACCATCATTGTTATTTTGTAACCCAAACTGATACCGTGCTACACAATCATTCCTATAAGTGTTGCCATCGCAAGAACAAACTGGATGGTAATCAGGCGGACATGAATAAGTTGGTTGAGGAATATAATTAGGATCTGTACAAGGACCAAAAAACTGTGCAGATACTTTAAAAGAAAGCATCGAGCAAATCATACATATAACTAAGGCAGGTATCTTCAAACTCGTTCTCACGCTTCAAAGGTATGAAGCAATCTTCAATAAAAAAGTCCTGCCAGAAAGACAAGACTTGATTTTACACAATTAATTATTAATTATTTAGTCGCTTGATAAAGATGCAAGAGCAAAATCACGATTAAGACGAGCTATGTTAGTTACTGAAATCCCCTTAGGACATTCTGCTTCGCATGCTTCTGTATTTGTACAAGCACCGAATCCAGCATCATCATGAGCTTTGAGCATATTAAGAACTCGCATTTTTCGCTCAGGTTGACCTTGAGGTAAAAGTGCATATTGCGATACTTTAGCTGATAAAAACAACATTGCTGATGAGTTTTTGCAAGCAGCAACACATGCTCCACAACCAATACAAGCAGCAGCACTAAATGCCTCTTCCGAATTATGCTTAGTAATTGGAATACTATTAGCATCAGGCGCAGAACCTGTATTTACTCCAATATATCCTCCTGCTTGCTGAATTCGATCAAAAGCAGAACGATCTACTATTAAATCTCTTAATACAGGAAATGCACTTGCTCTCCATGGTTCTACAACAATTGTATCTCCACTTTTAAAGCTACGCATATGTAACTGACAAGCAGTAACACCTTTGTTAGGACCATGCGCACGCCCATTAATGTACATGCTGCACATACCACAAATTCCTTCACGACAATCATGATCAAAAGCAACAGGATCATTCCCGCCTTTAATTAATTGCTCGTTCATAGTGTCCATCATTTCTAAAAATGACATGTCAGGAGAAATTTTTTCTGCTTGATATGTTTCAAAACGACCAGCGTCTGATTTACTTTTTTGTCTCCACACTTTAAGTGTGATATTCATGTTTCCGCTCATGGCAAAGAGGGATTGTTTTTAAGGTTGAAATATAAATTTTCGATTTTATAAATCGATTTACTTTAATTATTCGTACGAACGAGTTGACAGATGAACTGCTTCAAACTTTAACTCTTCTTTATGTAATTGCTCTGATTGGTTTTCACCTTTGTACTCCCATGCAGCTACATAACAATAATTTTCATCGTCACGTAATGCTTCTCCTTCTGGTGTTTGATATTCTTCACGGAAGTGACCACCGCAACTTTCGTTACGATTTAAAGCATCATTCATCATCAATTCGCCAAGCTCTAAGAAGTCAGCTACACGACCAGCTCTTTCCAAACTTTGGTTTAGCTCCTGATCAGTTCCTAGCAATAATAAGTTTTGCCAAAAATCTTCACGTAAAGCCTTGATTTTTCGAATTCCTTCTTTCAATCCTTCTGCTGTACGGCCCATTCCACAATGCTCCCACATCAACAATCCTAACTCACGATGAAATTCATGAACTGTTTTTTTACCTTTAACAGCAATCAATTTATTTAAACGATCTTTAACTTGTTTTTCTGCTTCTATAAATTCAGGGCCATCATTTAAAACTGGTTTACGTTCTTCTCCAGCTAAATAATTTCCGATAGTATATGGCAATACAAAATATCCATCTGCTAATCCTTGCATCAATGCAGACGCACCTAAACGATTTGCTCCATGATCACTAAAATTCGCTTCTCCACATGCAAACAAACCATTTACTGTAGTCATCAAATTATAATCTACCCATAATCCACCCATCGTATAATGAACAGCAGGATAAATCATCATCGGTGATGTATATGGATTTTGACCAGTAATTTGTTTATACATATCAAACAAGTTACCATACTTCGCAGCTACAGCAGGCTGTCCTAAACGATGAATTGCATCTTTAAAATCAAGATAAACTGCAAGCTTTGTAGTACCTACGCCAAAACCTTTATCACACATCATTTTTGCTGCACGTGATGCAATATCGCGTGGAACAAGATTTCCGAATGAAGGATAAATACGCTCTAAATAATAATCTCTTTCTTCTTCTGGAATATCTGCAGCGGGACGAGGATCATCTTTTTTCTTAGGCACCCAAATTCGTCCATCATTACGTAATGACTCCGACATTAAAGTAAGCTTTGATTGATGATCACCAGAAACAGGAATACAAGTAGGATGGATTTGCGTAAAGCATGGGTTACCAAAATAGGCCCCCTTTTTATGTGCTCTCCAAATTGCAGTTCCATTTGCACCAACGGCATACGTTGTTAAGTAAAATATATTACCATATCCCCCTGTGCAAAGCACTACGGCGTGTGCACTATGTCGTTCAATTTCACCAGTAACCATATCACGAGCAATTATTCCGCGGGCCTTACCATCTACCATTACTAATTCCAACATTTCATGGCGCGTATGGCTTTTCACCATACCAGCACTAATTTGGCGATTCATTGCTGAATAAGCACCTAATAATAATTGTTGTCCTGTTTGACCTTTCGCATAAAAAGTTCGAGATACTTGAGCTCCACCAAATGATCTATTATCTAACAAACCACCATATTCGCGAGCAAAAGGAACACCTTGAGCAACGCACTGATCGATAATATTTACACTTACTTGCGCCAAGCGATGAACATTTGCTTCACGAGCACGGAAATCACCACCTTTAATAGTATCATAAAAAAGACGATAAACACTATCACCATCATTACGATAATTTTTTGCAGCATTGATACCACCTTGAGCGGCGATACTATGCGCACGACGAGGACTATCTTGAAAGCAGAATGTTTTTACGTTATACCCCAACTCCGCTAAAGAAGCAGCAGCTGAAGCGCCCGCCAAACCCGTTCCTACAATGATTACATCATAACGGCGTTTGTTAGCTGGATTAACCAATTTGAGGTTAAACTTATGTTGATCCCACTTTTCAGAAAGAGGACCTGCTGGTATTTTTGAGTCGAGCGTCATTTCGTCAAAAGGTTATTTAAAGAATAAGAAGTAAACTGGCATTGCGGCAAATAAAACAGGGATCACAATACCGAAAACTGCCATTCCGATGCCTTGAATTAATCCCTTATAACTTTTAGCACGAATTCCTAAAGTTTGAAAGGCACTTTGGAAACCATGCATTAAATGAAACGAAAGAGCAAACATGGAAATCACATAAAATAACACGTAAAGGGGTGATTTAAATGCTTCTGAAACTTCGCCATAGAGATTTTTTACGATTACTATTTCATTTCCATTTTCAGAGTAATGTTTTGGTCCTGTGAATTGCTCAAATGGTATTGAAGTAGTTTGAGTTTCACCAGTTACATTATTAGTAGTGTATTGCAAAACCTCCATAGGACTGAAATGAAATTCTCTCCAAAAATTTCCCATGTGTAAAATAATGAAAACAAATAAAATAGAGCCTAATAATCCCATATTACGAGAAGACCAAGATATTGATCCATTATCTTTTTTGCCTTCGTATTTCACCGGACGAGCCATTTTATTACGATAAACAAGATAAAATCCATTTAAAGCATGAAGTAAAATAAATGCATAATTTAGGTAGGATACCACCTTTATGGGCGGAAAAGTAGTCATAAAAACTGCATATTGATTGAAGGCCATTCCGCCATCATTCTTAAAAAGGGAAAGATTGCCCGACATGTGAACTACCACAAAAAGGCAAAGGAACAAACCGGTAAGCGCCATTAACCACTTTCGCCCGACCGATGAATTCAAGAACTCAAAGAATTTATTCATAATTGGTATATAACAAGGTGAAGCCCTAAACAGTTTTGGGAGCACAAATTTAACTTTTCTATGACAAGAACTGATAAAAAACGAATAATTTAGATGCAATCTAGATTGTTAAAGTAAAAAGCTCAAAATAATTCCTTCTTTTTACTTCAGCAAATATTTTATTCAATCCATGCTAATTCGTAGATTCGTACCGAAGATTTCGAATTACCTATTCAAAAAACCTTTATTAACAGAAAAAACAACCACTATGAAATATTTAAGCATCGATAATAAATTGTTTTGCGTGAATCGTGAACGTTATAAAGCGCTTTTACAAACAGATTCATTAGCCTTTTTTAACTCCAATGATGAAATGCCAAAAAATGGTGATGGAAGTTTTCCTTTTCGTCAGAATTCAGATTTCTTTTATTTAACAGGAATAGATCAAGAACAAAGTATCCTAGTAATTTTTCCGAATGCTCCGCTACCTAAGTATCGTGAAATATTATTTTTAAAGAAAACGAATGAGCACATCGCTGTTTGGGAAGGACATAAATACACAAAAGAAGAAGCGCGAAATGCATCAGGAATACAAAGTGTTTATTGGTTAGAAGATTACAATAGCATTATTCCGATGTTGATGAATCATGTTAAAAATGTTTATGTAAACCTTAATGAAAACGATCGTTTTGCAAGTGATGTTCCTTATCGCGAATTACGTTTTGCAAAAGAGTTACAAAGTAAATATCCTGGACATGCATATCATCGCTCAGGACCATTCATGGCGCAGTTGCGTTCAATAAAACATGATATCGAAATTAAGTTAATGCAGAAGGCTATCGACATCACAGAAAAAGCTTTTCGCAGAGTAATGCGTTTTGTAAAACCTGGTGTGATGGAGTATGAAATTGAAGCAGAAATTACTCATGAGTTTATTCGCAAACGCGCTAACGGACATGCATACACTCCTATCATAGCATCAGGAAAAAATGCGAATGTGTTGCATTATATTGACAACAACATGGAGTGCAAATCAGGCGAATTAATCTTAATGGATTTTGGTGCTGAATATGCAAACTATGCTGCTGATTTAACAAGATGTATTCCTGCTAATGGAGAGTTTTCTGAACGTCAACGGGATGTTTATAATGCTGTTTTACGTGTTATGAAACAAGCAACAAAAATGTTGGTTCCCGGAAATACAATTGAGAAATATCATTTCGAAGTTGGCAAAATTATGGAAGGAGAATTGATTGGATTAGGATTGCTTGATAAAAATGATGTGAAAAATCAAAATCCGGAAATGCCATTGTACAAACAATATTTCATGCATGGCACTTCTCATTTTTTAGGATTAGATGTTCATGATATTGGAAATCGTTACGAGCCAATGCAACCAGGAATGATTTTCACATGTGAGCCAGGAATTTATATTCCACAAGAAAATTTAGGAATCCGTATTGAAAATGATATTTTAATTACAACAAAAGATCCGATTGATTTAATGGCTGCAATTCCTGTTGAAGTAGAAGAAATTGAAGAAGCAATGCGCGAAGCAGCTGAGTTTAGAGCAGCTCATTAACCCTGAAGTACAGACGAAGTCTATACTTCAGGGTTATCCCCAAACTTTAGTTCCCTCAGTGCAATTTTTACACATTTCTATTTCGCTGCGAGAACGCAAAACAGAGCTCCGGAAATTTTTATAGGCTTCGTTATTCCATAAACTTTTAAAACTTTCTTGTTGAAGATTCCCCATTTTATACCAAGCATCTTTATCAAAACAACAAGGAACAACACTTCCATCCCAAGTGATTACACACGAATGCCATAACTTCCAACAATGATTTGACAATTCATTTTTGATAGCATATTTGCCATCCGATTTTAATTCATAACGGGAATATTTATCGATGGTAGGAATTAATTCATTACCATTTTCGTAATCATAAATCTGCGCAGTTTTTAATCCTACTTCATCAATACCAATTTCATCAGCAAGTTTTTTTACTTCATCAATTTGATGCTGATTTGGTTTCACCACTAAAAATTGAAAAATTATATGCGGTGTTTTCGATTTCAATTCACGCTTCCATTTAACCATGTTACGTGCGCCTTCTAAAACTTTTTCGAGCTTACCTCCTTTCCGATATTGCTCATACACTTCTTGCGAGCTTCCGTCAATAGAAATTATTAAACGATCTAATCCTGACTCAACCGTTTTTTTTGCATTTGCATCTGTTAGGTAATGAGCATTGGTAGAAGTTGCAGTATAGACTCCTTGTTTAGATGCATATTTAACAAGTTCCGTAAATTGTGGATGCAAATAGGGTTCTCCTTGGAAATAGAAAATCAAATACCAAAGGTCACGCGACATCTCATCGATCACTTTGCGAAATAAATCTTCTTCTAACATTCCCGTTGGTCGACTAAAAGACCTTAAGCCACTCGGACACTCAGGACATCGTAAATTACAAGAAGTAGTTGGTTCGAATGAAATTGAAATTGGCAATCCCCATTGAACTGGCTTACCCGTCCAAAGTGATGCATAATAACTCGACAATACCTTAGTCGCATTAAAAATACGACGAGGACTCGCTTTCGACACAAAATTCAATCCATCACGGAAATTCCTATTCATAGAGATGCCAAATGTACGGTGATTGGAAGCAATAGCCTAATTGTTTGAATCTTTTACCTATTACCTTAAGAAAATAGGATAACCTTAAATTATTATTTTACTCATAAGATATTTTGTTGCTTCAATCTAATATTGTTTTCGGAGATCTAAAGGTCTCGTGTACCAACTTTGATTGTTCATTTCTTTTTCTTGCCCAGCAGAACTTTCATAGATACAATTGAAATACATGCACATCATCCATAAAAAAATCGAACCAAAGAAAAAGACACTAGCAAAACCAACTGTTAAATGACATTAGTACTTTTTTTATTGGATATTAACAATTGCCCAATAACCAATGTTTTCTACATTCTGAATAGGTATATCATTTATCAGTTCGCTCATTTGCTTGAACACTAAATATTCAAATTATAAAACCTTCAAATTAATTTCTAGTTTGAATATCGCCGCTACTGATAGTATCAATCACAAAATAATTTTAACTGATCTTAAAAATTTAACTGTTGAAGAAATAAGATTTGAATTGACTTCAGTTAAAGGTACCGGCAAATGGACGACCGATGTATATTTAATATTTTGTTCACAACATCCTGATATATTTCCTGAAGGTGATATTGCTGCAATGAAAAAGTGCTTATGAACTAACAGGAATAAAAAACAAAGAAGAACTTTTGAGTTACATAGAAAAATGGGCTCCCATGAGAACTCTTGCTTCCAAAATACTTTGGCACCATTATTTAGTATAACGAAAATGTATTTACTTATTATAAATTAGGCAAAAGGGAGATTTCAATCAATTTTATCGATTTTCTTTAAAGCAATTCACTCAAAAGGCCTCTAATTCCCCCTAATTATTACTTTTACGCTTCTATGTTTATTTGGCTCTCCCGCTTTATTCTCCGCAATCGCTATATGCTACTTGTAGTTGTTGGAATCATAACGATTTTCATGGGCTGGTATGCCTCAAAAATTCAACTTTCATACGACTTTGCGAAAATATTGCCTGTCACAGATCCTGACTATCAGGATTATATGGAATTTAAACAGACTTTTGGCCAAGATGGTACTGTTATGTTTATTGGTGTTGAGGATAAGGATTTTTATAAACTCAACAAGTTCAATGATTGGTGGCAGTTAGGTGAGGACATAAAAAAGATTGATGGAATTGAAGCAGTAGTTTCTGTTGCAAGACTTTACACTATCAAACGCAATGATTCTATAAGGAAGTTTGATGTAAAGCCACTTGTTGAAAAGAGGTTAACTGCTCAAGCCGAAGTTGATTCATTAAAATTAGAAATTGAATCTCTTCCATTTTATAGAGGATTTGTTCAAAATCCAGAGACAGGTGCGACTGTAATGGCGATCACTTTTGATAAAACGAAAATAAATACCAAAAATCGTATTGAAATGACCCACACAATACGGGACATGGCGAATGCTTTTGGAGTAAAATATCATCTCGAAATGCACCTTAGTGGAATGCCTTATATACGAACGGCTATCACTGAAAAAGTTGTTGCCGAGATGAAAATGTTTTTATTATTAGCTGTACTGGTAACGGCTATCGTATTATTTATTTTCTTCCGTTCATTCCAAGTAGTTTTCTTTTCAATAATTGTTGTGGCTGTTGGGGTAATTTGGTCGTTAGGAACTATTGCTCTTTTAGGATATAAAATTACCATCTTAAGCGGATTAATTCCTCCACTGCTTATCGTAATTGGAATTCCGAATAGCATTTTAATGTTGAATAAATATCAATCGGAATTTGCAATACATGGTAGTCAGGCAAAAGCTCTTTCACGAATGGTTCAACGCATTGGGCTTACTACATTTTTAGCGAACGTAACTACTGCCATTGGATTTTTTGTTTTCTATTTTACCAAGAGTAATCTACTTGTTGAATTTGGAATGGTAGCCGGAATGAATGTTATGACAACGTGGTTAATATCACTCATATTAATTCCAATTGTATTTAGTTTTCTTTCACCGCCAGATGTAAAACATTTAAAACATTTACAAGCTCCTCGTATAAATAAGCTGCTTGTTAAGGTTGATCATTGGGTAAATCGTCATCGTAGTTACGTTTATGGATCTGTTATAGTTATCATTCTAATTTCTGTTTATGGTATGACCAAAATAACTACCATTGGTTATGTGGTTGATGATTTACCAAAGAAAGATCCAGTTTATGTTGACATGAAATTTTTTGAGAAAAACTTTAAAGGTGTTTTACCACTTGAGTTTGCAATTGATACAAAAGTTCCTGGAAATGCATTAAAGCAAAATACACTTCAAAAAATTAATCGTTTACAAAAAGTATTATTACAATATCCCGAATTATCAAAACCACTTTCGGTAGTAGAAGGAATTAAATTTGGATACCAAGCCTACAATTATAACGATCCAAAGTTTTATATTTTACCAGGCGCATTGGAGTTGGCTGAGATGTCCTCTTATCTAGGTGATATGAAAGGGAAAGGATCAATGTTTAAAAGCTTTATTGATAGCAGCAAACAAATTACAAGGCTAAGTATACAGATGGCAGATGTTGGCTCTGAAAGGATGGCGCTAATCATGAAGGATCTTAGACCAAAAGTAGACTCTATTTTCCCAACATCTACTTATCATACAACCATTACTGGAAACAGTTTAATATTTCTAAAAGGGAATGATTATCTCTTTAAAAATCTTTTAGAAAGTATTTTATTAGCAATCGTTTTAATTTCATTAATAATGGCTGCACTTTTTATGTCGTTTCGAATGATATTAATATCAATTATTCCAAGCATAATTCCATTGATAATAACAGCAGGTTTGATGGGCTTTTTCCAAATTCCTCTTAAGCCATCAACTATATTAATATTTAGTATTGCATTTGGCATTGCATCTGATCAAACGATTTATTTTCTTACTAAATTCCGTTATGAAATACGAAAGAATCCTATAATGAGTATTTCAAAAGCGGTAACACTTACTATTCGCGAAACAGGAGTTAGTATGATTTATACTGCCGTTATACTTTATGCTGGATTTTTTATTTTTAGCGCTTCAGCATTTGGTGGAACAGCATCACTTGGTAAACTTATAAGTGTTACACTTATGTTAGCTATGATTTCAAATCTTATTTTACTTCCTGCATTTTTAATGAGTATGGAGCGAAGATTAAATTTAAAAGCTTTACGCGAAGAACCTTTATTCGAAATACATGATTCGGAAGAAGATATTGATCTTGAAAATTTAGAAATTAGAAAGCCTTTTGTTGATGAAACCTAATATCAGTATTTAGTTAATTTAAAATTAGGCGGGTGCGAATCCCCAATTATTAAATGATTCGGCTATTAAATTAAAAATAATAAAACTATGAAAGGAATAATTCTCGCTGGAGGTTCTGGCACTCGCTTACACCCATTAACTCTCGCTGTTAGTAAACAGTTAATGCCCGTTTACGACAAACCCATGATTTATTATCCATTAAGTATTTTAATGATGGCAGGGATTAATGATATTCTTATTATCACCACTCCTCACGATCAAGAACAATTTATGAAATTACTTGGTGATGGTAAAAGTCTTGGCTGTACCTTTCATTATGAAGCACAAGAAAAACCAAATGGCTTAGCTCAAGCTTTTGTAATTGGCGAAAAATTTATTGGAAATGATAAGGTGGCCCTAATTCTTGGTGATAATATTTTTTATGGAACAGGGTTAGAGCAATTACTTAAACAAAATCGTGAAGCAGAAGGAGGAATTGTTTTTGCCTACCATGTTTCTGACCCTGAGCGGTATGGCGTTGTAGAATTCGATCAAAATAAGAAGGCACTTAGCATTGAGGAAAAGCCATTAAAACCTAAATCAAATTATGCTGTTCCTGGATTATATTTTTATAATAACGACGTAATTGGAATCGCTAAAGCATTAAAGCCAAGCCCTCGAGGCGAATATGAAATTACGGATGTAAATAAGGCATATTTAGAGATGGGGCGATTAAAAGTTGGGATCTTAGATAAGGGAACTGCATGGCTAGATACCGGAACTTTTGAGTCTCTTATGCAGGCGGGTCAATTCGTTCACGTAATTGAAGAACGTCAAGGGCTTAAAATAGGATGTATTGAAGAAGTAGCCTACCGACAAGGATTTATCCCTATAGATCAATTACATCGGTTAGCAGAGCCATTAATTAAGAGTGGATATGGAAAATATTTATTAAATTTGATTAACGACTAAATTTTATGCAAACACGTATACTTGTTACCGGGGGGGCTGGTTTTGTGGGAAGTTGCTTGGCTCAACGCCTTGCTGACAATCCAGACAATTATGTAGTAGTAGTAGATAACCTACTAACAGGTTCAGAATCAAAACTACCAATTTCAATTCACAATAATTTTCGCTTTATAAAGGCGGATGTAAATGACTTAAGTGATATTTCGGCGATCTTTCAAACATTCTCTTTCGAGTATGTATTTCATTACGCTGCGGTTGTTGGGGTAAAGCGAACTATCGCAAACCCAGTTATGGTATTAAATGATCTAAATGGGATACGCAATGTATTAAGTCTTTGTAAAAATACTGGCGTTAAAAGGATCTTCTACTCGTCAAGCTCCGAAGTTTATGGTGAACCAGTTGAGTTTCCACAAAATGAACATACAACTCCACTTAATTCACGATTACCTTACGCAATTGTAAAAAATGTTGGAGAAGCATATCTACGTGCATTTTCTCAAGAGTTCGGATTGCAATATACCATCTTTCGTTTTTTCAATACTTACGGACCAAAGCAAAGTATCGATTTTGTTATGTCAAAGTTTCTTGCAGCGGCATTAAACAATCAAGAAATTACAATCTATGGTGATGGAAGTCAAACAAGAACTTTCTGTCATATTGATGATAATGTAGACGCTTGTTTAAATGCGTTTTATAATGATTTAATTGTAAATGATGTTGTGAACATTGGTAATGATTATGAATTAACTATTCTTGATCTTGCTAAAAAAATAATAGAAGTAACGAATTCAAAATCAAATATTGTTTTTCTTCCTGCATTGAAAGAAGGAGATATGACTCGTCGTTGTCCTGACATAACGGTTATGCGTAGCTTACTAAGCAGAAACTTAACAACTCTCGAAGTCGGCATCAAAAAATTGATTCAAGCCAAGCAATTTATTAACGTATAATTATGAAAACACCTGCTCAACTGCAGGAGCTGATTAGTAAGCGTCTTAATGAATTAAATTTCCAAACTAATCCAGCTACTTTATACGAACCTATTCGCTACATGCTATCTCTTGGGGGAAAACGTATGCGACCAGTTTTATTGCTAATGAGTACCGAACTTTTTGATGGCGATATTAATGATGCATTATCAGCTGCCATTGGAATAGAAGTATTTCACAATTTTACATTATTGCATGATGACATTATGGATAATGCTCCATTACGCAGATCCCAACCAACCGTTCATAGTAAATGGAATTCAAATATTGCTATCCTTTCTGGTGATGCAATGTTTGTGAAATCTTGTCAACTGATGATGAGTGTGCCAAATGCTGCTTTACGTGATGTATTAGATACCTTTAATGAAACTGCTTTAGAAGTTTGTGAAGGTCAGCAGTACGATATGGATTTCGAAAAAAAAGAATCCGTTTCTATTGATCAATATCTAAACATGATTAGATTAAAGACTGCTGTATTATTAGGATGTAGCTTAAAGGTGGGGGCGTTAATTGCAAAGGCTTCAAAAGAAGATGCTCAACATATTTATGATTTCGGAGTTAATTTAGGCCTTGCTTTTCAAATTCAAGATGATGTTTTAGATGTGTATGCAAATGCTGAAAAGTTTGGGAAGCAAGTTGGTGGTGATATATTATCAAACAAAAAAACGTACCTCCTACTTACAGCACTCCAATTTTCGAACGTTATTATTAAAGAAGATCTTTTGAAATGGATCAACCTCCCAATAATGCCAGACCAATATAGCGCCAAGGTGGAAGCCGTTACGAAGATTTATAACTTACTTGGAGTACGTGAGCAAGCAGAGAAAAAAATGAATGAACTTTACAAAGATGCCTTTGATCATTTAAATGCTATCCCTATTTCATCTGATAAAAAAATGCAGTTACAAAAACTAGCTGAGAGTTTATTAGATAGAGAAGTATAAAACGCGATCGGGCGGCCATTGGCCGCCCGATCGCGTTAATGCATTTTTATTATGCGTTCCCTAATGCTTTCAAATGACGAACATGCGCCATTATTGCACTCAGAAAAGTAGGATACTCGATATATTTAATATTAAAATCCGAACAAGTTTCTTTTACTAATTTACTTATTGCAGGATAATGGATATGGCTAATTTTAGGAAATAAATGATGTTCAACCTGGAAATTTAATCCGCCCATAAACCAACTAATCGGTTTACTATTAGTAGCGAAGTTAGCTGTTGTTTGTACTTGATGAATTGCCCACTCATTCTCAATTTTATTCGTAGTTACATCAGCTTGCGGGAAATGAGTATCCTCCACAATATGAGCAAGTTGAAATACAACAGCTATCGTAAATCCACAAACAAATAATACTACAGAATATCCTATTAACATACTTACAATTCCATGAGTATACGCTGGTAAAACAACAAATAAACATAAGTAACCTAACTTGCTAGCCCAAAAACCAACATGCTCTTTCATCTTCATCTTACGGATTGGAGTACCAGCAACTTTACCTTTAAAATATTTTTCATAATCTTTCCAGAAAACCCACATGAAATAGGTTAATCCATAAAGTACTACCCAGTATAAATGTTGAAATTTATGAATCCAAAAACGTGGTTGTTGATCATTTACTCGCATGAATGGTTTAACATCCATATCATCATCAAGGCCTTCGATATTAGTAAAAGTGTGATGCACTTGATTATGTTTAATTTTCCACATGAAACTAGACCCACCCATGAAATTTAATGAATAAGCAGCCATATTATTTACAACTTTATTCGTTGAATAAGAACCATGGGCTCCATCATGCATCACATTAAATCCAACACTTGCTAGACTTGTTCCCATTAATGCACATAAAGTTAAAGCGAGCCAAAGTGGTAGGTTAGCAAATACTAATAAAGTATAAAGAGTAATTATACATAAAGTAAGTATTCCTGTTTTATAGTAAAGTTTGGAGTTCCCTGTTGGTTTTAATTTTTCTTCTACGAAGTAGCGATCGATCTTTGTGCGAAGTGCATCAAAAAACGGACTTTGACGGTTGTTGAATGTTATTTTTTCCATGATTATGCAAAGGTAATGGTTAACTTATAAGAAAATAGCAGATTTTGGTCTAAATCTCTTGAAATTTATCAACTATACCATTCATATCGAGCTCAATATAAAATTCTAATTGCTAGTTTTCAATACTTTAAGAAATTAACTGAATGTAGGTTAAATTATTAAGGAGATCTAATTATTTGCATTTGGAACAACAATTCATCTTCAATATAGTTTTTAAAAGGGATTTTAATTGAAAAATAGAAGAAATTTGACTGAAGCCATTAAAGGTTTTAAGAAATGGAAAAGTAGTTGAAGATTGTAATTTCTGCTATTGAATTTCAATCTTTGCTAAATAAATTTTCTTTTTATTAATGGCTGGAACAATTATAGTTTCATTGTCAATCTGTTTTCCCGCTCTAGGAAGTAGAGAAATATTATCACCTATCCTACTCAAGCTTGTTGTTTCTGATTTACCCAAATCATTGATCGAAAACCCAACAACTTCATTACCTCTACCGATATCTCCATTATAAAAGAGAATTAGTTTTTCAGAATTTAAAAACCCAGAAAATGAAGCATAAATACCTTCATCATCTAATGATGCTTGATCCTTTCTTAACACTTGACTCCAAAGTATTTCCCCTTGCGGTGATAATGAAATTACGACCACGTTATCATAATGATATTCAACTCTTCGATTATATGTTTGCGTAAAATAATCATAATAGGAATATTCACTTAAATAAGTGGCTTCTGCAACCAATACTGCGCCTCCGTTATTTCGTAAAATAATTTTTTGAATTGGGTAACTAAATAAACTAACATTATTACCTGAATTTCTATCACCTATAAGCTTTAATCTCGCCTCGTCATTTACTTTTACGTTGTGTTGTATCAATTCAACAGGATTTGCTAAATCCAAAATTGAAAATAAAATTCCTGCTCCCGTAAATGAACTTTTATCAGCGTAAAATCCAGAAACAACTATTCGATTATTCATACGATCTACGGCAAGTGAAGCTTCATTCATCTGATGTTGCGAATCGTTTACATTGTAATCGACAAATTGAGTTGCACCCTTTTGAAGAAGCAATAGTTTAAATGTTAAACTCTTTTTCTTTTCAGAAGATGCATCTTTTTCTTTTACTTTACATAACAATGCTACCTTACCTTCATCACTTAAAACAACATCACCAAATTCAATGTTTTTAGCGCTATAGGTTACAGATGCCTTAGCTTGAATTATGTTTTTAAAAGAAGTATCACATTGAATAAAATGTATTGTCTGAATATCATCATGAATCTCTTCAATATATATTCCAGCAACTAATTTAGATGCTGAAAGAATTATTTTAGGTTTAGAAATGTTTGCGCTTCGTCCAATATTTAAGGCGGCAATTTGCTTTCCTGTAACTTCAAGTTCTCCTTTTGCATTATAAACATCCATATAAATTAAAAGACTGTTTTCATTTCTGTTCCATTCACTAGAAATCACCATTCCTTTATCATTAAAAAAACTTACTGTTTCTAAACTAGCATTTTCTGGATGTGCTGATATATTGCGCCACCATAACGGACGAAGTGAAAAATCAAAATAACTTAAACGATATTTTCTACTTCTTAACCCTATTCTATCGGTTGCCAACTCTAAAGATAGGTTACTATGAAGTACGAAAACACCACTATCGTCTTGCCCAATAACTTTCAAATAATCAAAACCAATCTCATCAAGATTTTTTGGTGACAAGGTTAGTTTTTGAGCCACTAAATTAAATGGCTCAGCGATTAAGCAAATTACAAATAAAAAGTATAAACGAGATAATCGCATAAATAATAATGATCAGGAGTGGGTTAATAAATAGGGATTATTTTTTTTCTCAAATCCGAGGGTTGTTTCTTCACCATGGCCTGGAAATACAATTGTATCATCTGGCAACACAAATATATTTTTACGAATACTCCTTAATAATTGTTCATGATCACCTCCCGGCAAATCAGTACGGCCAATACTTTGTCTAAATAAAACATCGCCACCAATAAGTATTCCTTCTTCTTTACAATAAAAACAAACACTTCCCGGACTATGCCCTGGCGCGAAAATGATTTCTAATTGAGAATTCCCAAAATGAATTTCATCGCCTTCTTTTAAATTAATAATTGGCTCTGGAGATTCCTCTACAATAATCCCGTATCGTGCTCCGTAAGGAACTGCGAATTTTAAAACGGCTAGCTCCAGCGGATGGATTTCTGGCTTTAAACCATAGCTACTAAAAACAAATTTGTTTCCTAAAACATGATCAATATGGCAATGCGTGTTTAATAGTTTAACAGGTTTAAGTCCTTCTTGTTTTATGAAATTAAACAACTCTTCCTTTTCTTCAGGCTCATAACAACCTGGATCTATAATTACACATTCTTTAGTTTCATCATAAAGAAGATACATGTTTTCATAAAAGGGATTAAATGTAAATAATTTTAATTGTAACATTTATTTGGTATTTTTTGCAGGTTTGTATCCAGATTGTGAAAGCAATAATTGAGCATCTTGAATGGCAAATAATTGCCTAAGTTTTATTTCTGGATGATTATGCATAAACGAGCGAACAATTTGCCAGCCAATAAATGCACCTAATTGTGCTGGAGCATTAGGAGGAAATCCGTTAGTTCCATTGCCATCATTAATGAACTTCATATATGTTTTGGGATTAGTATTATAAAGCAATTGTTGTTCAATAAAAAAGCTCCAAATTTCCGTCTCATTTTCGATTGCCCAATTAAATTGTTTCTCCGTATAACCTATTTTTATTGAATCCTCTATGTCAGGAGTAAGCATATCAAGTGAAAACAATATTTTCCCCATATACATCATCTGATTTAAAAAACCACGATGAATTGAGTCATTTGTATACTCACTATCCATCCACCCTTTCATTGCATCAGTTACAATATACTCTTCACGAAATTTTTTAGTCATGTATTGAGGTAATTGTAACGAAGGATAATATTTATAGTTCGCGCCCAAATAAAAATGAAGTCCAATACCTAACACACTATCCATCGCCATTACATTACTTGTAAACGGAGAAACGTAAGTTATGATTTTGGGAATATTTTTACCAGGGAATAACACTTTATATCGTTTAAAAACATCTGTAAATGTTGCTTTATAACTATCCGAACTTTTAAATTTATTTTTACAATCAGTATAAACCAATTGAATATACTTATCACTTAAATAATCATTTAAGTTATTGGCAATATAGACATCGCTTTGTCTTTCGCGAGAAGGAGGTGTTATACCTGCAAGTTTTGTACACCAGATATCAAAAAAGTTACCATATTCATTCCTAAGCCTTTTTATACTACTGCTATCGAAAGGGGAACCATGCTCGAATACATCCTTTTCAAATCTGTTAAAATTCAAATTGATATTGATTTCAGGAACCTCAATTCTATCAGGGATATTTCCTTGCTTTTTTTTATTTTGACAGGAATAAAACATTAACATTATTGCTGAAAAAAGTAATAAAACATTTTTTTTATTTATCATTGTATTTCAAAACCTAATTATATGAATAATCGATATTTATTAATTCTAGCCTTTTACTTGTTAAGCACTAATATTCAAGCGCAAGAAGATGATCAGAAATTTCATTTTGGAATTAAATTGGCTCCATCAATCTCCTTTTTAAAACCTGACTCAAAAGGTCTTGATAACGGAGGCTCAAAATTAGGCTTTTCTTATGGTATTATCACAGAATTTAAAATTCAAAATAATTACGCTTTTGTAACCGGGCTTCAGGCTAATTATCGTAATGGCAAAATAGAATATGTTGAAGATGTTACAGGTATCAAGAAAACAGTTGTCAAAAACCTTGAATATGTTGAAATACCTGTTTTGTTAAAAATGAAAACAAATCCTTTCGATAAATATAAATATTTCGCCCAGGTAGGATTTGTAAATGGATATAATATTCGCGCAAAAGATGAGGAAAAAAACGACATTTCTGGGGAAATTTCTAAATTAATGTTTGCAATGAGCATTTCATTAGGAGCCGAATATTCAATATCAGGATCTACAGTTGTAGTAGCATCTATAGAATATAATAACGGCCTTACTAATGTTTTAAAAGGAAAGTCGGATATTCCGGAATTAAAAGCCAAAAATGCTAAATCTAACTATTTCGCTCTTAATATTGGGATCTTGTTCTAGATAAAAATTAATAAAAAAATCCCCCTGAAGTCTGACGAAGTCAGTACTTCAGGGGGATTTTTTTATCCAAACGGCAATCTTTTCTTAAGGCTCAAGGCAACAAAAAATGAGGAATGAAAAATTGCTACAAAGAGCGTGCGGCAGGGGTTAAGCGAAAGTGCGAACCGACAATTGGTTAACCGATGAAGTAAATAGCAACCACTGCAAATTGTATTTCACCTAATAGCGATTGTAGTAACTAGAAAGTTCAATTGTTGGTTGGTTTTGCTTACGCCTTTTTCTTTGGTTCGTTTCTTTTTATGGATGATGGCAATGTTTTTCAATTGTATCCATGAGCTCACAAAAGTTCGGTTTGCGCAAAAAAGAAATGAACAAGCAAAATCGGAACACGAAAACTTAATTTTATTGATCAACTTTCAAGAAGGAAAATATAAAAAATAAATTATGGTATATTAAAAATCCTTCACACCTCACGGCGTTTCAACATTTTTGCAATGGTACTCTTTTCGCAAGGCTCATGGCCGCACGGCCTCGTATCATCAACGAACGCTGAACCTGGCATTGAAGAACCATTAATACTAAAATTATTTTTCATAAAAACGTTCCTAAAAAAGTCTCGTTGCCAGCTTAGGCGTCTTTTGATGATACTGATAGATTTTTTATCACATCATAGATTACAGATATAAAAAGAAATTTAATTTCGAAGCGCTATAATTTTCTATGTAACAAACACGTGGGGCAGGGGTCAAGCAAAATGAATTAAAAATTACGAATTACCAAAAAAAATAAGTCCACGATAGCTATAGGGAATACGGTTTACATTAATCGAAATGAAAGTATGAATTTATATTTATTTTTAAAAATCATCCACAAACAATATCAACTCTTTAAAAAAATCAGAAAACTCTTTATCATAATCATCATAGTTTTCTTGAAGCGCGATATGTGCAAATTCCATTTTTGATTCAAAGGATGTCCGGCGAGAAAGTCCGCTTAAGGCTTTTTCCATCCCTTCTATTTTGGCATATCCAGTGAGCCAGTTTTGAGCTTTCATGTAATTCAACATATGCTTTGTTCGATCTGGTAATATCAGTTGGTTTGCCTCTAAAAGCGAATACACCTTTTGAGCGTAAATAGCCAAAGGTTCATGATGATATTGCTCCCAGTCGCGCGCTAAAAAGTGATCATAAAAAACATCGACAATTACCGGCGCGTATTTACGAAACTCATTTCTTAATCTTGATTTACTTTGTTCAACGATTGGATGAGCATCCGTAAATTTATCAATAGCTCGATGTAAATGAATCCCTTTCTTTACTGCATCAGAAAAATTATTAACCATACTCCCTTTAACATGATCGGCAATAAAATTACCAATCAATAATTCATTATTATTTCCAGAAAGATAACAATGTGCGAGATAGTTCAATTTTATTTAATTTGTTGACGAGAATCGTTTAAGGTATTATATCAATTAAATAAAAATCGGTGATGCATCCCAAAACACATCACCGATTTTCTTATTTAGTTTGTAAATTTATA
>Ga0114969_10000789_pt1 | contig 27414 bp, 27 predicted proteins | sample M_130807_MF_Meta_FD_87316 | JGI IMG/M metagenome (GOLD analysis project Ga0114969, IMG submission 87316) | Freshwater microbial communities from Lake Montjoie, Canada to study carbon cycling - M_130807_MF_MetaG | ecosystem: Environmental > Aquatic > Freshwater > Lake | place: Lake Montjoie...
AAATGTTCCTGTAAATTTGCTATTATAGTAAATTTCGTCTTTATAAGTAGAATATTTTGCTTGAATATATGCTGGTGTTTGAGCATTTAGCGAATATAAAATATTTTTGCGTATAATATCATCATCGCCGAAATTATTAATTTTCATATCAGTTATAATGCCTTCATAATAATCGTGTTTTTTTGTTAATTCGGTATTTATACCTGTTATTCGTGGTAGCGTTGCTAACCTTTCTTTTATCCTTTTTATATCTTCTTTGAAATAAGTAGTAATAGTACTCATACCATCTATTTCAATAAGTTTTGGTAATACGCTATTAGTTATATTGTAATTAAATGGCGTACGAGTAATTTGCGTTTCAGCATATTCTAATGTAGTAGGAAAAAATAGAGTTTTAAAAGAGGAAGCAAATCTATCAAATGTATTAATCTTATTATAATGTATTGTAGGATCCGTATATATTGTAGGAACACCCGCGTTGTCGGATAGTTTTTTAAATATTTCAAACACATATTGACGATTTAATAATGTATTCTCATAATATCTTTCGATGGTATTAGGTTTTAAATCAATTTGCTTATTATTTACATATTGCGTTAAATCATTTTTCTGATATATTAATTCGTCATCTTTATATTTATTTTTTAACATTTCATTAGTTGTACTATCACTATCGTTATCGTTATTACTCATATATATACGTAAATGGTTTTTAAAGGTTTCATTATTTATATCATCGTATAAATATTCCAAATGTAAAAATTTAGTATATATAATAATAAGTATTGCATTAACAATATCTGATATATATTTATGATTTTCTAACATCCCCCCATTAGAATCACAGTTAGCTTTTAAATCATCGCAGTATTTATTGAACATATTTTCATATTCCGTAAGTTTGTCTTGAACTACTAATCTTTTATTAGCTCTTTCCTGTGTTTCTTTCTCTGCGTGTTTTCTTTCTATCTCTGTAAGTTCATCTATATTGATTAAAATTTTTTTATCAACTATTTTTTCTATTTTTTTCTTAATTGGGTCACCAAAGGAATAATAACATTTTGATAAATAATTTAAAAGTTTTGGACTTCTAATATTAATTTCTTTTTTATTAATTTCTTTTTCCTCTTCTAATGGATCGTTAATTACTTCAACTTTATTACCTAATGCCTTCTTAATATTTTTTAAAAGTTTTTCGCAATCTTTTTCTTTCATTTTAGTCACAAGTGGATTTTCATTGAATATTTTCATAGTATTTTTAGAAATAGTTATGCTTTGTTGCATAAATTTAAGTGGTGAACTTGGTGGTGAATTTGGTGGTGAATTTGGTGGTGAATTTGGAAATGGTGTCCCTATTTGCGCAGCTTGTACAACATCATCATAACTAGGTGGTGGTGATCTTTGCGCAACACGCACTCCTCTCGCTGCCGGTGGTGAACTTGGAGATGCCCTTCTCGCTGCCGGTGGTGAACTTGGAGATGCCCTTCTCGCTGCCGGTGGTGAACTTGGAGATGCCCTTCTCGCTGCCGGTGGTGAACTTGGAGATGGAATATATTTGTTATAGATATCACTATTTGTTATTTTAGGACTTCCAAGACCACCCCCATGTATATGTTGCATATACATGGGAATATCAAATAAATATTCCTTTGCTATGAATTTTTCAATATGCTTTTTATATTTTAATTTTATAGAGTTTATTGTGGCACTTTTTGCTCCCCATACGTAATAGCATTTAGATAAAAAACTAATAATAACATAACTACCATTATTTATATTATTACCGGTTAATGGATTAACCCAAGAACCTCCTTTATTTTCATATAAATGTACAAGAAGTGATTTGCAATGGTCTAATTTTATATCTTTAAATTTACTATAAAGATGAGATAGTCCAGGGTTTAACTTTTTAGTATTTAATTTTTTATTTACCATTAATACAATTATTATACTTTATTAAATATAAATATTTAAATATAAAAATTATATAAAAAAAATAGATAATAAGTGTGCAATAATGTTAAAATTTCCTTTATTTATTCAGCATATATAAATCATATGATAAATAGGTAGCAAATGATAGCCATGCTATATATGGTAATAATGCGAGCATCGCATAATATTTAATATTTGAATTATAATTTTTTTGCATATAAAATTGAATCAAAGTTAATATCGCGAAGACCAAACTCAATATAATTATAATAAGTCCATTATACAATCCATTCTCACCAAAAAATATTGGTATATACATAAAATTAAATAGTAATGCCAATGTAGGTATTACCCAATATTTTAATTCTTTATAATATATATTTGTTCCACATTTTGATATTTTGTCAGGGACGCATATATTATCATATAACGCATAACTATATATAACACCAATCATTATATATAATATAGGCCACACAATACTAAACACATAACTAGGTGGGTTATATTTTGATTTTTTTAAATTTTTATATTTATCATCGCCCCATTTCTTACCATATATTGCCCCAATTGTCATACCAACCACAAGTGGTAAAAATATTATTGTATATGTTATTATTTGTTTAATTATATTTGATGTTTTTTGTGTGTTAAAACATAATACATCTCCTCCAAAACAATACATAGTATATTTATCACCACCTATAATAATTTACATATAAAAATTAAATATTATTTAAGATTTATTTGAATAATAAATATAATAAGCAATATGACAGAAAAAACTCTTGAAGATGTTTGCAATATTTTACCAAGAAGTAAAAGAAATACTAAGTATGGAAGCAAAAAAGGCAACTATCCGTTTTTTAAAGGGTCGTCAATTGTTGATAGTTTTGTAGATGAACCGGATTACGAAGGTGAAAGTCTGATTATTTGTGATAGTGGGGAACCAAATATTAATTATGCTTACGAGTTCTCAGCAAGCGATAATTGTTATATTCTACAAAATAAAAATAAATCATTATTAAACTTAAAATTTGTTTATTATTACTTATATAATAACTTAGATATTATGAATGATTTATACATAGGCAATGAAATTAAACACATATCAAAAGCAAATATTAAAAGAATTTTAATTCCATTCCCTTCACTAGAAAAACAGAATGAGATTGTAGAGTATTGTGAAAATAGCGATATGAATATTAAGCAATTAGAAGAAGAAATTGAAAATAATAAAATTCGCATGGTACAATATATGAAAGATTGTAAAAAAATAAAAGATTTATGGGTTCCATATAAAAAATTACAGGATACATACATATTCAAGTAAATCTATATCAAAAAGAAGAAGATATAGTCTATAATTATTACAAAGGGCATAAAACGGGGATAGCAGTTTTAGTATCAACATCATTATCATATCTAACAATATATTTGCAACTAAAATGATAATTGCGCATATCTTCAAGAATATATTTATCTTTCCTTTGCCTTCTCGTCAATACTTGTCCTTCATTCTCAATATCTTCAAGCAATTCAATGTTTATATATATTACGTCTTTTATAATATTGTAAAATTCAATTGTATGATATAATAATTCCGCCAAGCAATTGAATCGCCCATCTTTTTGCAATATAAAGTTTGCCTTACATATTCTTTGTGAAACTCTTGTATCATCAAAAATAGTTAAATTATTAACATTTAAATATTTTTTTAGCATCGTATGTATAGTTATATAATATAATTTATCACTTTTATATAGAGTAGATAAGGGATGATTATTTATAATTATTTTATCTACATCCATATTTAATTGGGTCGTATAGTAAGTTTTATTATAAATTGCTGTTTCTTGTTGGAAAAAATCATCATAATTAATTTTATTTTTTTTATATTTTAATATGTCATATTTATTATTATTAATATTTAACAAACCTAAAAAATCTAAGTTGTCAAATAAAGGATTGCATGTAATTTCAAGTAATCTATGAAAATATATGGTATTCTTATAATTTTCATTATAATTTAAATCCTTCAAAATCAAAGTATACAAATACTTATATATAATAGTTAGAATATCTTCTGGTAATATCTCTAAATATGTAGGCATATTAATATATAATATATATATTATATCAATTTTATAATAATTAATAAAATATTTGGAATAAATTTGTTATAAAAAACATAAATTAAATTAAAAATTGATTATTTTCATTGAAAAATATTACAGAAGCAAGCCACAAAAGCAAGTCTCAAAGCAAGACTCAAAGCAAATCTCAAAGCAAGTCTCAAAGCAAGTCTCAAAGCAAATCTCAAAGCAAACTCAAAGCAAAAGATGTCCTCTACCACTTTCGCTATGCGTGTTAAGGAAATCATGGTTAATATGCCTGATAATCTTGATACCAAAAAGGAGATTGACGAATATTATAAGAATGCTATGAAGGATATCAAGGAGAAGAATAAAGAAGAAAAGAAGGAAAAGAAAGCTACAAAGGCACTCCCAAAAAAGCGCACTAAGAAGGTTGATGTTGATGATGATGGTAATGAGATTGTGAAGGTTAAGAGACCTCTCAATAACTATCAAAAGTTCATTCAGGATAATCGCGCAAAGGTTAAGGAAGAAAATCCCACCTTAAATGGCGAAGAAATATTTACATTGATTGCTGAATTGTGGAACAAGCATAAGGAAAATATGAAGAAAAATAGTAGCGATGACGATGATACTAAGAAAGATAGTAGTGATGATGATGATAAGAAGGATAGTAGCGACGACGATGATACTAAGAAAGATAGTAGTGATGAAGATGATACTAAGAAGCCAAAGAAGGAAAAGAAGGAAAAGAAGGAAAAGGCGGTAAAGGCGGTAAAGAAGGAAAAGAAGGAAAAGGCAGCAAAGAAGGAAAGCTCATAAATTAATAGAATTATAAGATAATAATGTAAAATATTATATGTGTGTAATATATATTTTTTATTTTCGTATATAAATAAAAATGATATATATTATTAAGTTCTTATGCGTTTATTAATATTTTTGTCGCTATTTATTCTATCAAATACTTATATGAATATAAATTTATATGGTACTGGCATGTTTATGCCTTATAGTATGGGAATAATTGGGTATATTAAGAAACATTTTCCACTTACTGATGTAAATATTACAGGTATATCAGGAGGAGCTATATGTTCAATATTATATACACAGGAAGATGATTTATCAGACCCAGATAAAATATGGGATTATACAATAGGTCCTCATATTTATGAATTATCATTATACAAGGACTTACATATATTTCAAAAAAATATAGGAGATAATCTCAAATTAAGGTATAATAATATGGAACCTCGCAACTTAGATAAAATATCAGTAATATCTACAAATGTCATGAAAATGAAAAATGAAAAAATATCAAACTTTAGTAATTTAAATGAATTAATAGACTTTAGTTTATGTAGTTCATATATTCCATATATTTCTGGTGATACAGTAGGTAAAAAATACAAGGGAATTGATTATATAGATGGCGAAATATTTAGAGATTATAAATATGATAAAAAGCAAACTTGTCCAACAACTATTTCTATACATCGGAAAATGTGGGGAAGACATTTTCCTATTCAAAACTATGTTTATACTAATAAGCAAATATCGCGCGATTTATTTAATTATGGATGGGCGGATACCCATAAAAATAAAAATGAATTATTTAAATGTATTACAACAAGTAAAAAAAAAATATACTTAGGTAAGATATTATCGCAGAAATAATTGACTTGCTTTATTATAAGACTTCTCAACTTTTTTGTCATACATCTTTAGTCTTTCTAGGCGATCGTCCTCATCTTTTAATGATTTAAGCCTTTTCAATTCTTCATTTTTTAATTCTTTTGCTGATAATGTTTTTGTTGCCTTCTTTTCGCGGTATGCTTCATATTCATCAACACTTTTAAATTCTTTTACATTTTTCATTAATGATGGATCAACTAAACGAGTACCATCATGTGCCCTCATATAATCTGTATATGCTAAGGTGTTATTTTTTTCAATACTACTAGAATAATCATCAGGGCGTTTTCCTCCTAATTCTGTGAACTGTAAGCTTTTTGCGAGCATTAGTGGCTCAGGCGTTTTATATTTAATTAATTCTTTATTCACTTTAACATTTTTATTAAATAATTCATTAAAACTCTCATTATCTATTTTACTCTTCTTTATAAGTTTCTCTATATTAATATCCTCGCGAACTTTTGTTGATTCATCCATTTTAGAACCATATCCAAAATCAATTTCTTCTTCATATAATTTACATTTTTCAAAATTTTTATTAAACTGTTCAGATGTAAATTTTTTATTTTTTTCTAATACTTTGCTTGGATGCGGAGATATATTATTTGTCATCTTGTCAAAATATTCTGTCGATTGTTTCTTAAGGTCTTGATGACTTTTATCTTCTTCGCGAATTTTTAGTTCTTCTGCTAGTTTCTTAAAGCAAATAGTTATAATATTAAATAACTCTTTATTACCTCCTGGTTTATCAGGATGTGTATTAATTGCTAACTTTCTATATGATTCTTTTAATTCATTCCAAGTAAAATGTCTAGATACATTAAGAACTTCATAAGGATTAATTGTTTCTATATCTATATTCTTAAAATCTATATTGTCAATCATACCACTTTCTTGTACAGCATTATAATATTGTTGATAAGTATATTGTCTTGATGAATTTGCACCCATATCATAACTTATATATATTAAATCTTATTAATATATCAACTTTATAAATTTGTATTCATATACGCATATATTTTCAAATAACATATATAAAAATATACCCATTATTTATTATTAATAAATGACTATAAACAATATTATTATTGTTGGTTGTAATATTATAGGTTTATATTCAGCATTAAGATGCGTAGATAATGGCCATAAAGTATCTATTGTTGATAAATTATCTAAGGATAAAATTAATAAAAATAATAGAAATAATTATCGTATTTTTAATAGATCGCATAATATATATATACAATTATTGAATAGATTTTCAATTAAATATGAAAAATATATTTTAAAATATAATGAAAAAACAACAAATATTTTCTCTGGTATTATTAATAAATCAAAATTAATACCTAATAAATCTTTAAATACGCAATCATTTGTTAAGTTTTGCAGAACTATTCTTACTATATCTGATTATAATATATTGAAAAATAATTTAGATTCATTTGAATATATATATAGTAATATATCTGCTATGGATGCTCTTATTATGTTATCTTCTGATATTAATGAAACACATAATTATTATATATTAATAGATGATATATCTATATTAATAGATAAAATAACTCAATATTTACACTCAAAAAATGTAGATTTCATTTATAATACAGAAATAAAAGATATATTTAATTGTAATAATCGCATATATTCTTCAACGCGCACTAATACATTTATATCTAATATTATAATATTAACATTATCAAAAAATAATTTGTTAAAATATAATTTCTTTACAAAAGAGCAAAAAAAACTTCTTAATAATGTATCAAAATATAATATTGATTGCGAGAGCATATATTCTGATAAATATCTTAAAAAAGAATATGAAATAAAAACTCATTTATTAGATAATTTACATATTGTATGTCCTATAAAAAAACATAGCATGTATCTTTGGAATTATGGAATTAATAATGTTATTATTAGGGACAAAATAAATAATCTATTTACACATATATTTATATGTAGCGATTCTTATTCGCGAAATAATTTTTTTATAAATTATTCCTTTGAAACATTTGATAATATTCATAGTAAAATTAATAATCGGATGAATAGTTATTATTAATCTGTGCTCCCAAATGCACCTGTGTCTCTACCAGATTTTTCAATATCTGTGCTATTACATACAACTAATTTAGAATATATTTGTTTCTTCACAATCATCTGGCAGCATTTCCATGGCAACCTCCAGTTATCAGGATCCGCAATATCAGGTGTCTCATCATTTATTTTTGTAAGCGCAATATACAGATTGCCTCTGTATCCCTGATCAATAATTCCTACATTATTTGCCAACATATAACCAGAGCGACTTATTGAACTGCGAGGAACTATTTCAACATAATATCCATTTGGAATTTCAAGTTTAATACCAGTATCGTAGATAACAGTATTTGAAGTTAGTCTTTTATGTTCTTTAATAATTGTCAAGTCATATCCAGCATCAGAATATCGTGCCTTAGAAGGAATTACTGCTTCATCACAATCTTTAAATACTTTAATACATGGAATTGATTTGCCATCGCAATTGTTATAGGTATAAATATAATTATTATAATATGGGCAATCATAATTACTATAAATCATTCCAAGAAAATCAATCATATTCACGCTATTGAATTGAATTACTTGGTTATTAATATTTTTTTGTACAATACAAGGAATTTCATATAATTCAACAATACTCTTTGTAGTACCTTCATTATAAAATGTAATATTCATAATATCATAAATAATACTAGCATATTTTTCAATATATGCTCTTACAAATTGATTACATATATTGACATCTTCACTATAATATTTTGTAATAAAAACTGATAAATCGCTATATTTACAGTCTTTGATATTTAGATGAGATCCAATATCTTCTTTAATTTGCTGTGATGTTATAGTTAATTCAATAATACCGTTAATACAACTAAGTTCAGTATATTTAGTATTTCCTACATTATTAAGACATCTTAATAGCATATCAATATTATTAAAATATGGATAATGTATTTTTTCAGCTTCTTTCAAATCATTATAATAACCATATGAAATACATTTCATATTATTATAATGTTCTTTGACATTATTAAGTTTAATTTCAACGCATATATTATCTAGATCATCATTGTCTTTTTTGTTAAAAACCACAAGGCCAAGAATATATGCTTTTAAAGGACTGTCAATAAACTTAAAAAAATTATTATTAAGTGTATCTTCTGTAGGCATTTTATTATATTTATTATATATAATATCTTTATATGTATTATAAATGTAAAAAATATATAATACACAATATATAAACAAATATTTATTTTTCGTCTTCATCTTCGTCATCTTCGTCATAATCTTCTCCTTCATCCGCAGTATAATAAACTGTTTCTGGAGCATTATTAATAGTAATCATATTTACAAATTTATTAAGATTTACATTAGAATTACTAGTATCATCGCTATTATCATTACTAATATCATCGCTATTATCATTGCTAGCATTTTCCTTCTTATTTTTCAACCTTTTCTTGTTTTCTTTAAGACTGTTTTTAACAACATTTATTATATCAATTAATTCATCTTTGCTTAATCTATCCTCAGTATATTGACAAATCTGTGTAAGTTGTGACTTAGACATATTATGTATATACTTAATACCTGCTTCTGGGTTGTACGAAGCCCATTCAAATAGATACATTCTCATATCATAGCATCTCATCTTGCTATAATCCGTCATTATTTCAGCGAGTTTTCAGCGAGTTTTCACAGCGAGTTTTCAGCGAGTTTTCAGCGGGTGGTTTGTTGTTTTATTTAAATTTAAATTTAATTTAAGCAATTTTTATAAAAAAATAAATAAAATAGAACAAATTTAATTCTAAATTTAATAAGATATATGCCTTATATCTTCTTTAATTTTTGCGTTTATTTGAGATGAATTTTGATATGATATATTATCATTACTCTTATCATTTATGTAATTTACAACAGGAACAAAGTTTAAAATATATTTTAAACCATCATATTTATCAACTTCATCCTTATTTTTCTTTTCAAATTTATCAGGATTATCTTTTATGATTTTGCGCCTTAATTCATTGTATAAATTAATAGATATTTCCTCAATTTTTGCTATAACATTGTTTTCTTTTGAGCTCCATCCCTTGGATATATCACTTTTGTGAGTGTATATACTAATAATAGGTAGAGACCATAATATACCAACGCGTTTAGAGCGATATTTTTTTTTATATTCATAATTATATAGCCAGAACGCATCATTAAATATTTTATTTTTATATAATACGCAAAATACTCCCCATAGGAACCACGCATTATCATTATCACTACTGTAAAATTTAGTTTCAAACTTAAATTTAGTTCTCAATATATAATCTATAATATGTCTTAGTTTATTTGATATATCAACAAGCGTATCCCCATCATCAACTGATATATCATCGGTTGATTTTATTGTTTTAATTATTATAGCTACAATCTTAATAGCTAAATTATAATTTTCGTGGTCGTGAGGAGGTAATATCCCATCAAATCGCATAACACCATTATGTGATAATTTCAATTCATTGCTATTAAATAAAATAGATATTTTGTCTTTTAAAACTTTTATAGACATATTTCCACATCTAGCATTTGGATGTTTATTATATATATCACATAATATACACATTTTTGATATAATTATATATATATCTTTAATTATAAGTTTTTCATTTTCAATAATATTTTTTAGAGAACTATATATGTCTGTTAATTTACTTATATCATACAAGGATATAAATGAACCAATATAAGCACATATATTTATGTATACATTTTCTAATATATCTATACTTTCATGTAAAAAAATTATTTTAGTGCTTATCATAATACTATTCTGTATATCACCATTACATATTGATGTAAATAATTCATTATCCATATTATTAATAATATTAAAGGATTATATATATATATATATAAACGAGTTATTCATAACTCAAATATATTACTTTTATGTGATATTATAAAATTATGGTAATTATTGATAATTTTATAGCATTTAATAATTGTAACTTCTGATACATTACATGCTTTTGCAAAAGTTTTTTTTGAATATCCAAGACTTTTAACTTGTGCATAATAATATAAAATACCTGCTGCCGACGAAGTAGGAGAATTATCATTCATTATATTGTTATCTTCAATTAATTGAACTAATAACTTGCATTTATCAATATCTTTAATAGGCATGTTTAAATTATTGCCATATTGTGCTATAAAATCCATAGGTTCTGGAGATGTTACATTTATTTGTAATAGTGTTTGAAACCGCGAATTACCTTTGTTAAGTGTAACATGTGATATATTAAACATTGCCGCAATATCTTTTGAACTTTTTGGTATTTTGTTTAAAAGACAAGCATGATATATACAAGATGCTATTAGCCCTTCCTTATTATCTCCTCGCGATATTTTCTTTTCAGAAGCATTTTTATAAAGAACTTTGGCATCATCTATAACTTTTTGCGGTATTCCATTATTAATAGTATTTCCTGTCATTTTATCAAATACATTCCATAATGTTCTTTCGTCATATGGCATGCTATTCCACATTTGAAACATGCGAATACGGCGGATATCAATATTATCTTTATATCCGCTGCCAATCATAGAGCCAATTGACGATTTTGGTAATAAATTATTAGTTGGCAATCCACACCGCGAAGGATCACCATCACGATTATCATCGTTTCCGTAAAATCGCCATTCAGCAGTATTATCAATTAGCTTTGAAACAATAGCAGAGCAATTTTTACATATCTGCATATTATCTTCGCTAATAACTTCACTACATCCGCATCCGCATGAATTATTATTCGCAATATCAATATTACTAATATCTAATAAATCTACTGAATCAGATAAATTTTGTTTATTTAAAATATTTTGCTCATTATTATCTTTTAATGTTGTTAAAATTTTCCAAATATCATCATCATATTCCATAGTTTAATATGATATATCAGTAAATGATATTAATATATTGTAATAATCAATTTTTTATATAATTTTATTCTTATATAAAAATTGATTATATTAAATAAAATAAATTAATAATAGGAATATGGCTAAGAAATTTAATTTTGTATGCTATACATTCCTAATAGTATCATTCATAAGCTCAATTTTAAATATTGATGGATATATTATACCAACTAGTTATTTAAAGAGTACTAATAACAAAAAACAAATTTTAAAATTAAGAAATAATTATAATAATCTAGTCTGTAATGAAAAATATATATATATGAAATATTTAATAGGTATTAGAAATATTAAAAAGATTTATCGCATTGTTAAAGATAACAGCAATATTGATATACAAAATATGATTAATGTCCTTAATATCCTTAATTATATTAATAATACAAATATAGCAAATATTACAGAAAATAACCCAATATTTATTAATAATGATATATTAAATAATACATCCTTAATTATTAATAATACAAATTATAATAATGATAAGATTGCTAAACATCTTATATTATCTAACATCTATATAGATGTTAGTAAAATTAAATATATTCAAATATCAACAAGAAATGATACATTAATTGTTGAGTTAGATAAAAATAATGCGGATTTAGCACAGGAACCCAATAATATAAATAATATTTTATTAGATATAGGTAAGATAGACACATTGATAAGTTCAATTTCGCTATTAATGAAATTTCTTAATATTAATTAATATTAATTAATATTAATTAATATTATCTTGCTGATATCATTTTTCGCAGTTCAAATACTTCTTGACGAAGGTGAGATTAATTTTCGCAGTTCAAAAACTTCTTGACGAAGGAAATTAAGCTCACTCTTAACATTATAGTTTTTATTTTCGTATGGAGTAATATATTGCGAGCTCGCGCCATTAGCAGTTGTGTCAAATTTGGAAGATTTCCTATACGGTTTCCTATATGATTTTTGGCTACTTTCTTGTCGCTGTGTTTTGAAACTTACAAAATCATCATAATCAACATCATATTTACCAATAAGAACATTTTCATCTCCGTTTTCAGTTTCAACTGATTTACAAATATACAGATATAGTCGTGTTTGGATACTGCGTTCCGTCCTCTTAAGTTCAAGAGCAATTTCTTGATATGATGATTTATTTAAACGCATTGAAAGTAGTTTCTCTTCTTCGCCAGTTTCCCATCCTTTACCTGCTCTTGATGTTGTCTCATTTTTTTGGAGTTCATCAAAGTTTGATTTTTTATATCTGTATTGTTGCATTTTTTATATTAGAGTAATTTGTACGTGCTTGTGGGCTATATATATATAGCATCTTATTTTTATATCATTTTTATAATATTATTAAATATATTTATTATTATCCTTCATTATCTATTTTAGGAGAGTATATGACTTATAATAAAATTTACTAAATAATATTATCATACTAGTTTGATAAACAAGCTCTATTACAGCATATTTTTTAGGCACACTATTATCAATTGCTAATACAACAAGAGAATGAATTAAGCACGCAAAAAATTGTAATAATTGCGCCCTCGTAATATATTTTTTAAATGGATTATTGTATCCCAATGATGTACATAAATAATGACTATACATAAATAAATGAATTACACTATTTATAAAACAACCAAATGATACTGTTCCATTTCCATGGCCGCAATATAATAGACCACCCCATATAATACCTATTGTGCTATGATGATATACATGAAGTAATGATAATTGTTGTTTTTCTTTACCTCGTAAAATTATAAATAATGTATCAAAATAATCAAAATATTTTGATAAATAATGAACATATACAAAGTATCTTAGATTACTTGTATATGGTATATTTATACCATAAATATTTGGGAAGGAAATAACTGATATTAACCCATATATCATATATATATTAAGTATTATTTGAGCATTATTATATATTAACATCGCATATTTTAGAGAATATGGTTTCCTATATCTCATATATTTTGTAAGAATATATATCATACTAAAATATCCAAATGTTATGATTGACATAAAGTTAGGTGTAATAGTATATAGTATTAATTTTTCAGTTTGAGTATTCATTAGTATATTGATATTATATAGTATATTGATATTATATTTATATTATATTTATAATATTTATAATATTTATAATATTTATATTATAATAATATAGATAATGGCAAGTAATACAACAAAACAAGAAAGAGATATTTTTCAAAAATTAGATAATATACAAGATAATAGTATTCACGCTTGGTTGGATGATCTCAAAAAAGGAGCTCCATATGTAGACTCTCAATTCAGAGTTGATAATCCTTTAACTGGAAGCAAAATATTTACTAATAAGGGAGGAATTTATCCTATTATAATTAAATGGTGTGTAAAAAATTTAAAAGGGTATGATTTTACAGGAATACCAAATTTTCAAAAAATTTTATCTGATATTTCCGGAGGACCAGCCGCATCAGCAGTATCATCTCAAACAAATGGTGCTAAAACTCGTGCTAAATCACCAGAAATAGATATAATTTCAATTGCTAATCAATGGAAAACTAATCCTACAATAAACCCATTCACAGGAGCCACAATTAATGTATCCATAAATCCAATTAGTGAATATGTCACTTTATATTTAAAAATTATTGATGAACTAATTAAGCATATATTAAAAAATAAAAAGGGAGCCGGTAAGAGCATATTATCAATTCAAAATTGTAAAGATATTAAAAATAGTATGCCAATTATACATGCTACTTATATTATTACAGACGCAAATAATAATATAGTGGATAGAATATTTTACGACCATCTCTTTATAGCATATTTTATTTTATTGAAAAAACCAAGTTCATCAATTAATGTATATAATTATGATGCGAATTATCTTAAGGAAATGGAACCATATATATATATAAATATTTATAATGCGATAGCAAGAAGTTTAGGTAACTCGATTAATACACATGCCCATGAAACAATTGAAGAATTATTATTATTTCATGTTGTTCCAAGTAATACTAATTTCTCTATCTCTATATTAATACATCATTTATGTCATTTTATTAAAAATGTCTTATATATGCACGAGTCAAAGATAACTGCCGAAAAAATTAATTATATAATTTTTTATAAAGAAGTTTTAAAATATTATATTCCCATCTTAAAACTTACATTAACAAATGAAGATTTCAAAGATGAAATATCTAGATATCAGAGACATACTATGGCTAATTTGAATGCTTATAATAATATGAGAAAAGACCCAAATAATAATTTATATTATATATATACCCAAATTGCGGATTATTCGATCAAAGATAAGGATATATGCGGAACATTAATATCAATATATGACTGTATTTTGAAGTTATATAGTGATAATAATATTAAAAACACCATCTACAAACCTATTAAAGACCCCTATAATACAAATAAAGGCGTTGAACCACAAATACCAAGAAAACCACAACTTCCACAGGATTTACAAAAATATAAGATGCTTTCATCCTTAAAAGATGCTGTTAAAGATGATGAAAAAGAAGAAAAACTCAATGAACACCTAGAAAAAGAGAAGGAGTGGAAGAAAGAATTAAAGGAATATGAAAAGAAAAAAGATATATATGACCGTATATATGAAGGGAAAATTTCAGCAAAACCTAATAAACATATATGGAAAGGAGAATCCTTTCATGTTAGTAGAAAAAAATATAAGGATGATAATATTATTAAAGCATTGAAAGCATTATCCGGAAAATATTCAAAAGCAAACCATACTAGCTCAGGTCGTAGTGATAACCATAGTAGCAGTTCTCCACCGAAAGTATCATTTGTAAAATACGATAGAGCAACAGGTGCCTTTGTTACTAGCCTTGGTGCCCACCCACGCATTACCGATACAGATAGTTATTATGTAAATGATACTGATCCAAACACACAAGAAGATTTTGATACAATGAATCCAAAAAAACTAAAAAATATATCTGATATAGTTTATTATAATGATGTTGGTAAGGAATTCCATTTCCGTTTTGATACAGTAAGTATATATAATTACGTATTAAAATGTATAGAAAATTGTGAAAAACCAATAAATATTATTAATAAAACTGAATTAACAAATGAGAATTTTGATGAGATATGTAGTAAAATTAAATTTTTTACAAAGAAACCGACATTTAATTCATCATTAGATATTAGGACACTATTAAATAACTGCAAATATGAGAATTATCTTGCGTTAGATTATTCGCAAACTTATCTACCCCAGCGCACGCTAAATCCAATTATAGGATATTTGAGATTACATTTAAATGTTAATTTAGGAGGAATATTATTCAGAGTTATTAATAAAATAGAACCAGATGTTAATGTAACAACATATGATAATTACCCAAATCAAGTAAATATTTTGAATTCGGTAGTTTTAACTTTGCCAATCTTTGCTGATTTTGTGTATAACCAGGTCGACGATGGCCCAACATCTTCATACCCTGTATATATATTATCTGATCTACAACAAAAATTACCGAAGGGTAATATAATAGCTACTAAATATTACCCTTATAGAAAAAATAATATAGATGGTCAACGATGGAAAACTATTTTAAATTTACCAAAGTTTGATTTAAATGTTTTAGATAATGTGACAGACGTATTTGATAAACTTACAAAATATAGAGAGAAAATCGGATTACTTTCATAAAATATTATAAAGATATTATAGGAATACTACAAGATAATCATTAAATGAAATATATTGACGCTTTAAAAAAATATAATGATGGTAAGGATAAATGGTGTATGCCTAGGAAAGGTTCAGTTGATTATTTAAACATTATTAGAATGATGAAACCAATATCAAAAAAGAAAGATAAACTTGATTTATTGAATGTATCTGGTAGAAATAATAATTGTTTTTTTAATTCTATTTATCTTATAATAAAAGATAATAATGATTTTAAAAAATCATCAAGATATTCTATAAAAAAAGGTAAGCATCTTAGAAAATACCTTTGTAAAAAAATTATAGAAAAGACTAATATTAAGAAAACTATTAAAAAATTTCAAACATACCTAGATTTAGCACAACTTTATTTAAATGATGGTGTGAAAACAGAAGAAGTAGCTGAATTACTATCTGTAAATAGAAGAGAGATAAAATCTTTAAAAAAAGCAAATATTATGAATATTGATCTAAATAAACATGATGAAATTGAAACTTTATTAAAAAAACATTTTAAAGTTTCTGGAAGAATGCCTTCGGAACCTGAAATGGCATTATCTATTGATTATATTGAAAAATCATACAATATAGTTGTATTGAGTATTATATTAAATTCCAAATATGGTAATAGTACAAATGACAAAACTTTGAATATAATTAATCGTTATAATTATGGAAAAAAAAATATGTTAAAATATGATATTGATTTACTAACAGATATGAAAGCAGGTATTAAAAACGCAGGCATAATAGGTAAAATTAGAACACGCATAGGTGAAAAATTAGAAAATACTGTTAAAAATACAGGTTCATCTCGTCTACTCAACAGTGCAAAAAAATATAATTATAGCGTTATAATAACAGATAATACACATTATCAATTGTTAAAAATAAATAAAAATGTCGTAAATTCTTATTTTGATTTAAATAATTTTATTTTATCACATGATAATTCATTTAGTTTTAGTAATACAAATGTAAGAAGTAGCACAACATAATAATAATTATTTGAATATTTTGTGTATATCTTGAATGGTATAAAACAACACTTATTTTTAGTTTCTAATAAATATTATTAATATATATTAGATATTATTAGATATTAAATGAAATATATTGATGCTTTAAAAAAATATAATGAGGGCAAAGATAAATGGTGCATGCCAAGAAAAGGTTCAGAAGATTATTTAAATATACTTAAAATGGTTAAAAAAATATCAAATATTAAAAAAACAAAGGGAAAGGGTATTAAGGATAAAAAAGATGGTAATGATAGTAAAGAAAAAAAAATAAGGGTATTACAGGCAGCTATTAAAAGAAAGTTAATGATTAATAAAAATAAAATTTCCACAAGTATTAGTGATTCATCTAGCAAAATGTCTAAAAAACCTCCTTATAACTCTAAGTTTCGTGTATTTACAAAAGATATATATAAAGACATAAAAGTTAAAAAAAATCAAGATTTTCTTAGAGATAAACTTGGTGTAAATAAGTATATTTTAATAAATCGTATTAATCGCTATAATTTACTTAAACAGCGATTATCATCATTAAAAGATACTGATTGTTTAGAAAATAAAACTTTCAATGGGGTTAAAGGGTATACTATTAGAAACATTATAAATCTTGAAAAAAAAATTGGTACTAAAAGTAAATACGGTACTATTTATTTAACAAGTCTACCAAATTTTATAGACAAATTCCCTATTGCTACAAAAATTATGAAATATGATAATGATAATATTAATGAAGTTAATATTATGGCCATGATAACTAACCATATACTTTTAAAGCAAATTTCAAAACATTTTCTCATGATATATGGAAGTTGCGCGTGTTCTAAGAAAATCGCAGAAAAGTTAAAGCTAATTAGTATAAATGAGCTAGCTGACGGAGACTTGAAAATGCTCTTTAATGTTCGCGATGTTTTAGAAAATGTTGAATTATTTTTCAATATATTATTTCAAACTTATATATCAATCGCAACATTTCATAATATTGTAGGATACGTTCATAAAGATGCACATTATGGAAATTTTCTATATCAATTAAATAATGAAATAGGATATTATCATTATATTTGTGATGGGAGAGATTATTATTTAAAATCTTGTAAATTTAATATCATTATTTTTGATTATGGGTTTTCAAGAAGAATTAATGCTAATATGAGAAATATTGATATTGTTAAAAAAGAAAGCAAAAATGTATTTGAAGATTATAGCAGAATAATAAATGCTTTTATGAATAAAAAAACAGGTTGGGGAAAATATCGCGATTTACCCGATGACCGTATAAATAATATAATTTTAGAAATTAATAATATATTAAATAATAATATATATTCAGAATTATCTTCTAATACTAATAATAATATACCATATTCTTTTAGAATAATTAAGGATATAATTAACGATATATTTTTAAAATATACTCCACTAGATATGTTCATAACTAATCGCCCATCAAATGTCATTAATGAAATCCCATATAGGATTGATTAGTAGATATATTAGTATATTAGTATATTAGTATATTAGTATATTAGTATATTAGTATATTAGTATATTAGTAGTAGTAATATATATTACGATTACTAACCTTGTTATAGTCTTCTAACATTTTTTTACGCGACCATACACCATATATATTATCTTCCCATCCATATATATATATTTTATCATAATGATATTTAATAATATTATCGCAAATTATTAGTAATGGTTCAGACATATCATAATAATCTCCCATTTGTTTCATCAAACTATTGTAGAAAGCATTCTCATATATATTACTCATAGATTTAATAGCATTATCTTTTTCTAATTTACTTTTGCGATTTATTACATCACTTATATAATCCGTAAGTAAATTACCCTCTTCTGTAATATTAAAATTTTCACGTTTAATAATAAAACCTCCTAAAATGTCCTTGCAAAGTTGTTTGATAACTGGAATGTTATCTAGATTATAATTATTAAACAACATTATTTATGTTTAATATATTATATTAAACAATAATTAAATTGTAATATTATCATTTTTTAAATTTTACTAGTAGATTTTTAATATTATAATCATCATATAAAAAAAAGTTATTTTGTAATTATTTGTGCTTAAAATATTAAATTTAATAAATACGAGTGCTAGTTCCTAGCCCACCTGGGTTAACTTCAATTTTTTCGCAACTTACACCATCGCATTTTACAATATATTGTTGAGGATACATTGTGCCTTGATCAGAAAAAGGGCGAGTGCATGGAGCACATGGAGTTAGATTTTTTAACATGGTTTGTCTATTACGTTCCATTAATTTTTCTGCGTTATCTTGTAAAAACATTCTACTTTCATAACTACTTCTAACCATAGAATTATTATGAACATCAGATAATAATTCAGAATTAACCATACATCTAGGTCTATAATCTGTGAATGCGCGTCCATCAGCCATTTTTATAGGGCAATGAGGAGTAAATTCTTTTGATGAACTATAACTCATTTTAATATATCTATACAAATACAATATTTTTTATTTCATTATTATTTCATTTTCTATTATTATTTCATTTTCTATTATTATTTCATCTCTTATTTTCTATAAGGCGAGCTATTAGTTGATTTTTAGTTCCATCAATATTTATATCATTCGTATTACATAATTCCTTAAGTTTATCTAACGACATTTTTGAATATTTTTTATGTAAAGCTCCATCATTCTTTTTATCATCACTTGTAAATGTTATATCAGATGTAATAGATATATTATCAAGTTCATGATCACCCTTATCAATTAAACCAGTTTGTTCAGTTGTAACCTTTCCTTCATACTCTTCGCTTGAACTTATAATACTATTCACCATTTTATCTATATCGTCAACTGCGTCGACTGCGTCAACAGCGTCAACATCATCAACTACTTTGGCTTTATTTGTAAATGTTATTTCTTCAATCTCCTGAATTTTTTTAGTAGTATCATTTATATCATCAGGAGTTTGGGATGATATATACTTGACCATATCTTCATTAACGTGTAGATTATTGGAAGTAATTTTTGTAGATTTGATACATTCATTATCATCCACGGAAGGAAAGCATCCAGAGCTTTTACACGCATTCGCAGGACAATAATCTTTAAATATTTCATTCATTATAGTTTCTGATTTTTCAAAATTTTTTGAAAAACTATCTTCGCGAACATCTCTTTTAATTAAATTTACACGTTTCTCTAATATAAAGAAGTTTCCTTCTAATATTATTATTTTCCTCCATAAAAACATAACAAGAAAGACAATCATTATTAATATCATTAAATTAATATATGTTTGATCAAATATAAAACTATACATTATTTATTAAAATCATCACATATTTTGTTTTTCATTTTAATCGCATTATCTATAATTATAGAAGGAAACTCCTTAATATCTAATAATTCAATCGCAATACATAAATAGGAAAACCCTCGTTTTATTTTATATGGAAATATATACCTATTATTGTGCGGAATAGCATCAACCGATAAATTAATAAATTTTTCAGGATATAATTCCTCTAATTTTACCAACCTATGAAAATGTGTTGTTATTATTAATGTAATACCATCTAGTTTACTTAAATATTCAATAACAGCGTATGCCGTTGCCATTCCTTCTGTTGGTGGTGTAGAATGCATAGGCTCATCCATCAAAAATAGCCCTCTTTTATTTTGCGCACTTATATCAACCGCTTTATTAATCATATTTAAACAATACTCGGCTTCCGCTTCAAAATATGAGCGTGTTCCTAAAATATCTGAAACGCGCATAAATGAATTTATAGTATCATATAATATCATTCGCGAGCGTAAACTATAAGTTATCCCAATTGTTTGCCCTAATATAACATTCGCAAGAACCGTTTTTACATAGGTAGTTTTTCCACCTGCGTTTGGACCTGTAACTATAATATTTTTATTTAGATTTACAGGATTTGATATTTGGTCATCTTTTAATATAGGGTTCTTAGCATCCCATAATAATGTTTCATTAGAATATAAAACAGTAGACCATGCACCAGATAGTAATAATTTATTTATTGTATCTATAACATCTACCGCATAAATTGTTTTTAATAATGAAGAAATATCTCGTTTTATATTGTCATCTTTCCATATTCTATATATATCTGACATTGAATTATTAATATTTATACGTTGATATGTCTCATTAATATTAAAATAGGGTGATATAATATTAGCTGGAAGATTTTTCATTATATTTTGCGAATGCCTAATAAAATGTACTAATCCTTGCATCTTTGCGTGTAATTTATATTTAGTATTATGTAAGAATAATGCTATCTCATAGGTCTGATACATATTATATAGGTAGATGCCGACATATAAAAATATTGATATAAATTTTGTTATGTCAGCCCTAAAATTCCCTGTTGTTTTAAATAAAAACTTAATAATATTATAAAATATTTCAATATATGATATAATAGAAATATCCATTTTTAAATAATTTTTAATATATAAATATGGTGCAATAAATGCGCTTACCGGATATAGTATAGATGTCATAGGAATAAAATAAATTTTATATAAATGATACAAATCTAATATTTGCTCTATGTAATTTATGTAATTTATTATGAATGTTGAAGGGAATAATATTTCTATTGATGAATTATTGTTTATTTCATCCGCTATTTTATAAATCCATAGTATATCATTCTCATATTCTTTAAGTATTTCTATATCTATATCATAATTTATAAATGTTTTCTGTCGCCTTTCTAATAATTCCTTATCATTTATAGGATGCTTTATTAACTTTTCTATTAATATTTGGCTTCCTTCTAATGTAGGTAATTTTGAGATCCATTTATCTATACAAGTATCTTTATAGACATCGTCAGAAATATCTATTTTATCTCCCTTAATTATATCATCTGTTATAATCTTATTAAGAATTAATTGCTTCTTTGATATATCAAAATCAAACAATTCCTCAAAATCTTTTAGTATTTCATCGTCCATTATTTAATATATATTTAATAATTACAATTTATAAAAAATTGATATAAAAACTCGCATTCATATAAATATAAATAATGACGCAAAGCGATAATATAGCAATCTATAACAATGGAATGATTCATATAATAAATAGAGAACCATATGAAACAAATATGGATGTATATAAAAGAGGTTGGTTTATCATTAAAAATAAACATTTGAACGATGATAAAAATAAATTAATATCAATATCCCTAATGGATATTTATAAAAATAAAGGCATGGTATATGATATGTAAAGTTATATAAGATAATTAAAATATTATTATCGAGTATCTTACTTAGTCTTTGTTGACTTAGCAGATTTTGTTGATTTTGTAGACTTCACAGATTTACGTTTTTCTACTACGTTTTTATTTTGTTTATTTTGCATTATTGACAATTTAATACCTGCTAATAATATTGCGGATATTAAAGGTGTTAAATCAAATCCACCTATTGTCCGTGCTTTATGTACTTGCTTTTTCAAAAGATGAGGACTTACTCTGGGAGGACTTACTCTTGGAGGACTTACTCTTGGAGGACTTACTCTCGGGACAGCAATATTATCATTTTTGTTTGTTATATTTTGTTTATTTGTCTTGACTTTCTTTTGTGTAGCGTTATTATTTAATATAGTTTTATTTTTTGACTTAGTTTTATTAGAGTTAGAAATTGACTTAGTTTTATTATTCATTTGCTGATTAACCACTGTTGAAACCATATTTATTCTATTATAATCATAATAAATTAATTTTATATTTTATAGTAGATATTTAAACACTATATATACAGCTATAATTGTTGTTATAAAGTTTAAAACCATTAATAATATTATGAATGGAATAAGATAATATAATATATATATAAGTATTGGCTTAACTATCTCGTATCGTATATTAGATTTAAGTAGCTCATCTTTGATAAAATCTATTAATATATTTACTAAACTATTATCATTACTATCATTATCATTGTTATCATTGTTATCATTGTTATCATTGTTATTATTGTCATTATTACCATCATTATATTTTTCTTTACTTTTTTCCTTTTCATTACCTTTCTCATTACATTTATCATTACCTTTATCCTTCTCATTATATGATGCCTCTTTATTTTCGCATTCACTTACTTTTTTATTATCCTTCATTTATATTTTAAATAGAATTTAAGATTTATAATAAAATTTTACATAATAATATATTTAACTGCGTATATCAAATATCATTTATAAGATACCGTTTTAAATAGATAATGCTTATTCTTAAAAAACCGGAAAAAAAAGATGATAAGTTTATTGCCAAAGCAATAGATCCAATAAAAATAATATTTTCTGATGTTAAATTAAAATCAATAAGACGTCTTATTGATAGCAAAGGATATAATATAGCAATTTATATACCTGAAACTATAAATAACGAAGGAATATGTAATATTAATAAACTAGATAATAACATTATAAAAGAAATTATTACTTCTTCCCCTAAATGGTTTAACAAGGATTTTACGCTGAATGATTTGACAGAAATGTATAATAAAAGTTTTTGCCAACAAACTAAAACAATATCTGTTATATTTACTAACACAAAGTATCCTAAACTAATATATAATAATAATAATATTGATAGTGTTGACAAAGTTATTAATATTTTAAGAGAAAATAACCATTTTAAAAAATGTATAATAAATATTGAAATTGAATACCATGGTATATATTTTTATGCTGATAATACTAAAAACAAATGGGTTGTCAGTTCTATTGATATAACGGATATAAGCAACGATAACAATAATGACGAATGGATAAACAAAGATGATATCATAGATAAATTAAATGATAATATTAGTTTACTTAATAATAAAATGAATAAAAAAATAATAGAATTACAAAAATATATTAATGAATTAGAAGAAAATAAATTAAATATAAATAAAATATTTTTAGAATTAAAAGCTTCCCCAAGTAATAATATACAGGACCCATTAAATAAAATTAATCAATTAATAATTTATCAAGAAGGCAAAATTAATATTTAAAAATCTTTTAAATATAATCTATTGTAAATAATAGATAGATATATATAAGTAAATATAATATGGGTTCTAATAAAAACGTTGTTATATCATTTTCAATTGCGATATTGCTATTACTTTCACTATTATTATTATTAACATATAATTCCAAATGTTCAAGTAATAAATCGCAAATGAATTATATGGATAATTCTCAGGTTCCTTCCGGATTTTCAGGAGATAATGAAAAATATTATAATTTTGAAAGCTTCAATGGTGGCTCAAATGGTAATAATGCCCCTGCTAATCAGCAATTAAACTCTGTTGCCTCAAATTCTAACCCAGACCCTAATTTAGCTGCTACTGGAATAGGAAATTATTCCCCTTCTAACCCTGATTTCAATACATCGCAAATGTTAGATCCTCAACAATCCGACAATTATAATGTTAATGATCAATATTCAAGTGTAAATTCTATTGGCGGCGGAGATAATTCACAAGCAGGTATGCAATCTTGCTACCCTCGCGATAGATTAACCGCTAGCGATTTATTACCAAAAGATGCCGCTGATAGTAAATGGGCACGCATAAATCCTTCTGGAACCGGTGATATCCATGACCAAAATTATTTAACAGCTGGATATCATGTTGGAATTAATACTGTTGGCCAATCATTACGTAACGCAAATCTACAATTACGATCTGAAATACCTAACCCACAAAAGGCGGTTAGTCCTTGGGGAAATAGCACAATTGAACCAGACCTTCGCCAATATACCCTTGAAATAGGCAGTTCCCCAGCATATTAAATTATATTTTTATTATTATTTTTTTTATATTTTTAACATTTATAAATATCTTAATAATTATTTACTTAAAGGATATAATATTTCTAAAATTAAATATGAGTAATTTTGGACAAAATCTTCTATTATCATCTTTAACTGAATTTTATAATAAAAATTCAAAATATAAGTTAATATTAAAAGATATTATAGAAGGTAAACATAAATTATCATTGAGAATAATTGAATGGCTCGTAACCCATTATGCGAAATCTAATAACATTTATTATTGGATGGACGAAGATAAAAATATATATAGCGGATTACCAGATAATATTAAGGGAAACCTTAAAAAAATCAATCTATACCAAGATTATAGAGCGCAATTAAAATCATATAGTAAATTTAACTTTGATTCATTTCGCCGACATCATCGTATCACGTTTTTTATCATTACAGAAAGAACTGAATATATTGAAACAACTATCGGTCAGTTAAACTTTTTTAGATGGATTTTCAATAATAGTATTATAAATTATGCTATTAATAACTATGATATAATTTATAAAAAAATGATAGATAATAATACGTGTAAAATTAAAAATAAAACGCACATATCGCATAATCATGATATAATTAAAACAAAATGTCTGCTAAGATTTGATTAATAATTATATTAAATTTAAAGTTTGTTTTATCAATGTAATATCTTCTAAAAGCTTATTATATTTCTCTTTTAATTCAATATTCTCATTTGTCAATGATATATTTTTTTGATTTAATTCTTTAATTGCTTCTACAAAAATGGGTGCTAATCTGTCATATGCTAGTGTTAAATAATTATCTCCTGATTTTGATATCTTATTTCCATCCTTGTCTTTTTCTAAATCAAATGGTGCTATATTAACTAACTCTGGTAATACTTTTTGAACTTCTTGTGCACTTAAACCAATTTCTAGCTTATTATTTGTTATTCCAAAGGAATGTGCTAATTCATTAGGTTTATAATAAAATCCATTCAATTTATCAATTATTTTAAGTGGATCACTTATATTCGCTGTTTTTGTTTTTAGACGCTCATCAGAATAATATGAAGTTATATTGCCAAATACTGATAAACCACCAGTCGCATCAACTATCATACTATTGACTGGTGCGCTATTTGCTATTTTAAATTGCTGGACCCATGTTGTTGCAGCTACATTATTAACGCCAAAATTACCTATAACAAATTCAAAAGTAGTATCGCTAATACCAATCTTGAATTGTCTACTGGTACTACCAGCATCCCTCTTTCCAAGAACTAAAAATCCATCGCTACTTGCGACAGCCGCATTCCCAATACATAATGGACCTATTGGCGCTGTATTTCCTATACCTACATTTCCAGCACTTGCAATCAACATTCGCTCAGATCCATTGGTGCGAAACCTTATAGCATTATTGTCATAAATTGTAGTTCCATTATCATAAGAGAACTCAATCATTTTATCAGTATTTAACCCCAAAATCCTTACATTAGCACCAGAAACCCAATTAGTAGAACTCATTAGTAAATTACCCCATACTTCTAATTTAGCAGTCGTGGGATTATTTGTTCCTATACCTACATTACCAGTTATATTATATATATTTGTTGTTCCTACCCATTGACTAGAACCTGTAGCAATCGCATTAATCCTTGCTATTAAGATATTGCTTGTTGATAGTACATAGTTACTGCTATTACTATCACTTAGATTTGCTCTGGTAATCAAGATATTACTTGTAAAAGCAACATAATTACTAGTAAATCCAACCTCTGATAGTATACGATTTACTAAGATATTGCTTGTAAAAGCAACATAATTACTTCCAAAGCCTACTTCTGATAGTATACGAGATACTAAAATATTGCTTGTAGAAGCAACATAATTACTTCCAAAGCCTACTTCTGATAGTATACGAGATACTAAGATATTGCTTGTTATTCGTATATAATTACTTGTATATCCTTCCTCGGTTAATATACGATTTACTAAGATATTGCTTGTTGATAGAACATAATTACTTGTATATCCTTCCTCGGTTAATATACGATTTACT
>Ga0114969_10000791_pt1 | contig 27387 bp, 25 predicted proteins | sample M_130807_MF_Meta_FD_87316 | JGI IMG/M metagenome (GOLD analysis project Ga0114969, IMG submission 87316) | Freshwater microbial communities from Lake Montjoie, Canada to study carbon cycling - M_130807_MF_MetaG | ecosystem: Environmental > Aquatic > Freshwater > Lake | place: Lake Montjoie...
CCGGCATCAAAGACAGCGGCAGGATCTCCAACACAAATTGCTTTTGGTGCAAGACTTGGAGTTGGTAAAGCATTCACCGTTAACACACCTGTAGCCGAAGCTTTGCAACCATTGCCGTCTGTAACTTGTACGGTGTAATTTCCAGCGGTGGTGCCTGAAGTAGTTTGAGATGTACCATTTCCGTTTTCACTCCACAAATAGGATGCATAAACTCCGGCATCAAAAACAGCGGCAGGATCTCCAACACAAATTGCTTTTGGTGCAAGACTTGGAGTTGGTAAAGCATTCACCGTTAACACTCCTTTAGCCGAAGCCTTACAACCATTACCGTCTGTAACTTGCACGGTATAATTTCCAGCAGTCGTTCCTGAAGTAGTTTGAGATGTGCCATTTCCGTTTTCACTCCACAAATAGGATGCATAAACTCCGGCATCAAAAACAGCAGCAGGATCACCAACACAAATGGCTTTGGGAGCAAGACTTGGAGTTGGTAAAGGATTTTCATTAACAGTGACATTGGTTTTACTTTCACATTCCTGCGCTCCCTGCAGCTGAGTGACTACAACCTCATAGGTGCCTGGAGCGCTCACAGATGTAGTTGCTGTTATTGCGCCATTCGACCAGGCATACTTTGTATAAGTACCACTTGTCACCTGCAAAGAGGTCGACGAGCCTGCACAAAAATTATTTCCTGTAGCTGCAATGGTAAAAGGAACACAGCAGCCACCCATAGAGCATTGCCAGGGTATAGTAGCACCATGTTCAGCCACCCATTGTTCGTTGGAAGCATTTGCCGTGGCGCCTGTAAATCCCCAGTAAACCATATTAGAACCAAAAATAGTGCGATCTATACTTATCGAGAATTTCAATACTCCGTCTTCATACATCTTTAATGTATTGGGTGCAATCCACTCAATACGGGGGTGATAATATTGGTTTCCATAGGGAATGCATGATTCTAAATCGGCATTATGAATGATGGCTTGAGGTCCCCATAAAACATCGGCAGGTGAAGTCAGTTCGCCAATAGAACCATTGCGAAGTACGGTGATATGATCATCTGCTATATCATTGATACCATAAACAGCATCGTCAAAATCATCAAATTCAATGGCAACTGAATTTTTTATCTTTTCAGATGCGTTACCTCCATAGCCCATGAATCCGCCACCACCGCCCAAAGTACTTAATCCTCTGGGGTCGTTTTGTAAAACAAAGGTCATTCCGTCACCTCCCCACTGTCCACCATTGCATCCAAAAAAGAAATCAATGTCAACATAAAAATCCTCATCCAGATTGATTTGATTGGTGCCCCAAGCCGCACTCGATTGCCAAGGATTGGAAGGTGAATCGCCAATATCCTGCGTTAATTGAATGGCTTTATTGGCAAGATTAAGTGTTTGTCCGGCAACAGCGTTATTGGATGTTATGGTGATAGGCTGTGCAAATAAATTGATTTGTGCTTGGGCAGAACCATGTGATAAAACCAAAACACAGATTAAACTATTTATCAAAAAAAGTGTTCTATCGATTCCGAAAAAAGACTTCTTACATAAGTTAGTTGTGGACATACAAAGCAATTTATTAGTAAACCTAATGGTTAAACAAGTGAAAATCAAAAAATGTTACACCATAAGTTATTGATTATCAATAATTTAATGTAATTTCATTTTGCACATAAAGCACAAAACATGTTTTTTTAATTAATTGATTAAAAGGATTTTAACTTTAATTGATGAGGTGCCATTTTACGCTTAGCGTACAATCTGAAGAAAATATACTTTAAAAAAAGGGAAGTACGCGTAAATATATTTTCACAATTCTAATTGTTTAAATCTGTCACTACTATTCAGTCTGTACTATTTAAATCCCCCCAGCGAGCTCTATTCAGTTAGTTTTATAGACCTATCAATCATTCTACTATTTACTCGCTTTCGCTTTCGGATTAAATTCCAAAGCCATCTCTATCCAATCTTCCAAATCGTCATCTAAATCAACGCCTTCGGGCGAAACAAAAACAAAACCCTTCATTGGCTTTTTTGTAAAATCCATCTCCCTAGCTCCCTCCCGCTTCAAGGCATTTTGATATTCCTCTGGGTCGATGCGCACCATTAAATCATTTTTAATGACACCGAAACACATTTTACCATCTACCATATAGCATAGCCCGCCCATCATGTTTTTCACTTCACTAGCCACTTTTCGTTGCTTTAAAATGCGATCAATTCGCTCAGCCAAATATTCGTCGTACGCCATACGGTACAAAGTAACTAAAATAAAGACTTCTTTTTTGTGAAAAAACAGACGAATTATTGATTAAAAAAACCATTATATTTTCACGCCAATCACCAAAACATCATCTACTTGAAAAGAATGCCCGCGCCAGTTTTCAATAGTTTCTTGAATAATGATTTTCTGATCTTCCATTTCAAGATGTTGAATTGAAAGCAAGAGTTCTTTGAATTGCCTTTGTTTAAACTTCTTTCCGTCAGGCCCGCCAAATTGATCTATATATCCATCCGTAAAAACATAGATGGCATCCCCTTTTTCAAGTTCAATTGCACGGTTATGAAACAAAGTGTTTTTGCCTTCTTTATACATCCCAATTGGAAATTTATCGCCATTAAACACTTGCAATTGGCCATTTCTAATCAAATACAAAGGATTATTTGCGCCGGCGTATTCAAGTATATTCGCACCACGATCAAGTGAACATAGCGCAATATCCATCCCATCCTTTACCTCAGAACTATCGTTCTCTTGCCGCAATGTTTTTCGCACTTCGATATTCAATTGATTTAGGATGGCCGCTGGATTACACAATCTATATTCCTGAATAATCTTATTCAATCCATTGTAACCAACAATACTCATAAATGCTCCCGGAACGCCATGTCCTGTGCAGTCAACAGCAGCAAAAAATATTTTTGAAGAGGACTTTGGTTGATCAATCCAATAAAAATCGCCACTCACAATATCTTTGGGTTGGTAATACACGAAGCTGTCAGGTAAAAACGACTTAATCGCATTTACTTGGGGCAGAATCGCTTTTTGAATCCGCATAGCATAGCGGATGCTGTCTTCCATTCCTTTGTTTTTTTCAAGAACCAACTGCTTTTGAATCTGTAAAATTTGCTTTTGAATTTCCAAGCGATCACGCTGTTCAATAATTTCACTTTTCTGCTTTACTATTTCATCCTTTTGAAACCGTATTTCCTTGGTTCGCTCCTCCACTTTTTCTTTGAAATAATTGATATGACTTGTGATTTCACCCGACATCTTAACAAAATTTTCTTTCAAAATTTCAATTTCATAATTAGAGGACTTCGCACTCGGCGGCAAAAAATACGCAAAATTACTGTTCACATACCCCTTGATTGAATAAGTCAAACTTACCAAAGGCTTACTAATAGCTGACGCAACAAAATAACTCAAAAACAAAGTCAACAACAATACTAAAACCATTGCCATAGTCGCAATAGCATTCAACTCTATATAAATTGATTCTTCAGCGCGTAATGCCAAGAATTTTTGGGTTTCAAAATAATTTTGAATTTTATATATTTTTCGTGACAACAGAAATATCAATCCATTTTGACCGCGAATGCCAAGCGTTTTTTCAAAAAACACCAACTTATTAAATGCCGCCGCGTAATTGTCAATAGTTGCCAAAATAACCTTTTTTCGAGAAAGAGGAATTGAAGCTCTATGCTCAATTTCATCCCTAACGTCATGAATCAGCAAATTGAATTTGTCAACGTAAATATTTTCCTTTCTTATGATAAAATCCTTTTCATGCCTTCTTAGCATCAACACTTGTACTTGATCAATTTCTTCACCCAAATTCATCAATGCATGCGCATGCAAGCGCATCTCTCCTTCCATTCCAAAGTCTTGGTACCCTCTTTTGACCAACTGCTCCTTTACCTTTTCAAAAATACCCTGACAGCGCTTCAGTTCAATTTTTATACTGTCAATCGCTCGAGTCGAATTAATAGTGGCGATACTTTGCAAAGACATTAAAATCGAAAACCTAGTTTGAATCTCCCTTTCCAAAACCCTTTGTTTATCTACAATTACACTGTGATTTGTTTTAAAATAATATGGATTTGTAGTTTCATAATTCAAAAAATCTTGTTGTAACTTAAAGTCTTTTAGCGACAAAATATAAATATCATCCAAACCTTTGACAACACTCGAAACATTTTCCTTCTTGCTGTAAAACCAAGCTGACGCGATTAAAGCGACGAGAGAAATTGAAGAAAACAATAGAAAACAGAGAAACAACTGGTACTTCACCTTCTTTAGCATAAATTTTTCTTAGGTATCGCTTCGATTTTAAACAAACTAGTCGTTGTTAAATCTAAAGGAAAACCCGTAGCCAAAAATCAGTTTTGCATTAACAAAACGTTAAAATGCAATGCGCAAAAAATTAACAGAGAAGTGAAAAATACGCCGAAACTAGAATTTCATTGTAAATAACAATGTCAACGAAATCAGGTAATTCATCATAAGAACAAAGGCCTATTATTCCAAATACAAAACATACAACAAAGTTTGCCCAACAGCTTTGAGTGTTTTCGGACTAATGTTCGCAACCGTATCATCGTGCTTGTGCCAAGTACGAGCAAAACCAGGCGTTGAACGATCAATTAAGTCGATGCAGGGAATGTTGGTGTATTTGTTCACGTAAGCGTGGTCATCGGTGACACCCGATGTTTCTTCAAAAGAAAAATAATCGCCGTAGCCAAGGCCATGTGCTGAGCGCCACACCTTGTCTAAAACGCTGTGCGCGCTTTGGGCCGACAAGCCTTCATAAGTAAACTTCGCTGCAGCATCACCCACCATATCTAAATTAATTCCATAAAATGCTTTCACTGCAAAAGGATAATTTTTCGCCCAGTACTGAGAACCCAAGCAGTACGAATCTTCAAACTCAGGTTTGCCGTAATCTTCCACATCAAACAAAACAAAGTCGACTCCTACATTGATTTGCTTTGTAGACAAAATTCTCGCCAACTCCATCATAACGCCAATACCGCTTGCACCATCATTGGCGCCATCAAAGCTCCCTTGTGGATCGCGCTCGTCTTGATCGGCCCAAGGACGCGTATCCCAATGCGCAGAAATTAAAACACGATTGGTTTTTTCAGGCTGGTATTGCGCAGTGATATTGTTGAAATTTAAAGTTTTTCCATCGTACGCTTTAACGCTTCCCTTTTGCTGATGCACCTTCAATCTCAACTTTTCAAAATACTGAATTAGATATGCAGCACAAGCATCGTGCGCCTTTGAATTGGGAATGCGCGGACCAAAATCAACTTGCTTTTTCACAAAATAAAGAGCCGAATCGGCAGAAAATTCAGGCACATCGCTTTTAACCGCCACAGGAACTTCCGGAGTACTTTTCGCCTTTGGCGCTGTGTCACACGCAGTGAAAAAAACGACAATTAAAACCGCGAATTTTAGTGCTTTGAACAGCAGTATTTGTTTCAAAAAATCACCTTGTCCACTTCTTCTGCGTTCAATTTCTGATTTCTGAAAAAGCGCTACAACTTCTTCCCATTCTGTTTTTTTATTAGCCTTCATAATTCCATTCCGCACCTTCCTTGGTGTCTTTTACAGTGATCTTCAAATCCTTTAATGTGTCGCGAATTTTATCGGACATGGCATAATTTTTATCGGTCTTTGCATCTTTGCGCAACTCCAAAATAACATCCATCAAACCCTTTGACAAGTTGCTGTCATTGTCTTCATCACCCTCCAATTTCAAGCCCATTATGTTGAATAAAAAATCGTCAAACAACTTTTTCATGGCACTCAAATCTTCAGCAGAAATCTTTTTTGCACCGGCTTTCAGCAAATTAATTTCCTTCACAGCATCAAACAAAACAGCGACTACCATTGGTGTGTTGAAATCGTCATTCATTGCATCGTAAGCGCGCTTGAATAATGACGCAACATCTACATCAGAATTGGACGCGGCCTTTATTTCGCCAAGCTGTTGCAAAGCGATCAATATTCTTTTGTAGCCTTTTTCAGCGGCTTGCAAAGCTTCGTTGGAAAAATCAAGTGTACTTCTGTAGTGGCATTGCATCATAAAAAAGCGCACTGCCATTGGTGAATACGCCTTGTCTAACAATTCGCTTTCACCACTAAACAACTGTGCCGGAAGAAAAAACTTACCGGTACTTTTTGACATTTTTTCGCCATTCAACGTCAACATATTGGCGTGCATCCAGTACTTCACCGGCTCTTTGCCGGTAGCCGCTTTATTTTGGGCAATTTCACATTCGTGGTGTGGAAATTTTAAGTCCATTCCACCTCCATGGATATCAAACTGCTCGCCCAAATATTTTGTACTCATCACAGTACATTCCAAATGCCATCCAGGAAATCCTTTGCCCCAAGGAGAATTCCACTGCATGATGTGTTCGGGTGAAGCCTGTTTCCACAAGGCAAAATCCAAAGGACTTTTCTTGTCGTCTTGTCCATCAAGATTATCGCGTGTGGCCGAAAGCAATTCATCAATTTTTCGTCCCGACAATTCGCCATAATTGTTTTGCTCTGCGAACTTCTGCACATCAAAATACACCGAACCATTAGAAACATAGGCATAGCCTTTGTCAATAATTTGTTGCGTACACTCTATTTGCTCTAACAAATGTGCGGTAGCGGTTGGCTCAATGCTCGGCGCAAGATTATTGAAATCTTTCATCACATCGTGAAACCCATTGCTGTATTTTTGCACGATTTCCATCGGCTCTAAATTTTCAAGTTTGGCCTTCTTCGCAATTTTATCTTCACCTGAATCGGCATCGTTCTCCAGATGCCCCACATCAGTGATATTGCGCACGTAGCGTACTTTGTAACCAAGATGCAAAAGATATCGATAGATAACGTCAAATGAAATAAAAGTCCGGCAATTGCCTATGTGCACATCATTGTACACTGTTGGTCCGCAAACATACATCCCCACAAAGGGCGGATGGATGGCTTTAAATCCTTCCTTCTTTCGGGACAATGTGTTGTAAATTACTAATTCACCTTGCATTTGCATTCAGTATTTAAAGTTCAAAGTTAGTGCATACCAAAAAGGCACAACGTAACTAAGGGTGAAATTAAGAATAAATGAGAAGAGTAAAAACTAAAGAAACTTGGGAGCCAGCGACCTAATGGCCCGCTTCTTCGTGGTCGATGATTTCGTGAATCACACCAGCTTTATACACAGTGGTTTTAAACAATTTTCCATCTGAAGAATATTGAAAAACCTTACCGTCTTTCAAAAATCCTTTTTCAAACAAGCCCTGACGCGCAACACGGCCCTGACGGTCTTTCAACTGATACATTCCGTTGCCATCAAAAACACCAGCCTTGTATTTCACATCGCCGCCGCTGTCACCAGCACCTGCTTGCGCTGTGCTTTGCTTTGTTTCAACTTTAGTAATTGAAACCGTACTACTGATCGGACCTTTTCTTTCGTATATCTTAGAACTCACCGCATCAAATTTACCATCTTGGTAATTTTTTTCAGATTTCAACTCTCCATTGTCGTAAAACTCTTTGATGACTCCGCTCTCTTTCCCTTCTGCCCACTCGCCTTCAATCATCAATTGCCCATTCTCGTGGTAGTACTTCTGCACTCCAGTTCTGCTGCCTTGAGCGCTGTATTTCCAGTCACTTGCAATTTGCCCACTTTCATAGTAGTATTTGTAGTCACCCACCCATCGGTTGTTTTTCCAAATACCTTCTTCTCTTTTATTGCCATTGGGATAATAAAAAACGGCAAATCCGTTTGGAAGGTTGCCTTGATAGGTAATGATGTCTTTTACTTTATCGTTGTTGAAGTAGTGCGTCCACTTTCCGTTTTTCAAGTCATCCGCATAATCCCCCTCCTCCACTTTTTGATCGTCTCTATAATCTGGTAGCTTTTTGTCTTTATTGAAATAAATCCAATGTCCTTGTTTCAAATTATTTTGGTCGATAACATTGTACGTAGTACTCTGAGCACCCATTTGAAGGCTCATTGTTACTATCATACAAATGGTCAACCACTTTTTCATCTTTTCGCTTTAAAATATGTTCTATTGGGTTTTACTTAACCGATTCATTTTTTGTTACATTTGAAACAATATTTTTACGTAAAAATACGTAGTCCTCTCTTTTTCAAGGACATTCAACGTTATTTTTTTATAGCCAAGCTCAATTCAACCAATTGTTTAGCATCAATTACAGAGGGCGAATCAATCATGACATCACGTCCGGAATTATTTTTAGGGAAGGCAATAAAATCGCGAATGGAATCTTTTCCTGAGAAAATAGCGCACATACGATCGAAACCAAAAGCCAATCCGGCGTGTGGTGGCGCACCATATTCAAAAGCATTCATTAAAAACCCGAATTGATTTTGTGCTTCTTCGTCGGTGAAACCGAGTATGCTGAACATTTGCTTTTGCAATGCTCTGTTGTGAATACGCACGGAACCACCACCCAACTCAACACCATTGATCACCATATCGTAGGCATTGGCACGCACCTTACCTGGATCAGTATTCATATAAGCCACATCCTCTTCCAATGGAGAGGTGAAGGGATGGTGCATGGCAAAAAAGCGTTTTTCGTCTTCGTTCCATTCCAACAAAGGGAAGTCAATCACCCACAAAGGTTTGAAAACTTTAGGGTCTTTCAATCCTTGTTCGTCGGCAATGTGCAAACGCAGTTCCGACAAGGCCTTTCTAGTTTTATCAGCGACACCAGCCAATACCAAAATTAAATCACCCGCTTTTGCGCCAAATGCTTCGGCCCACTTTTGCAGTTCTTCGGGACTATAAAATTTATCTACTGAAGATTTGTAAGTACCGTCGGTATTGAATTTTAAATAGACCAGTCCCGTTGCACCCAACTGCGGTTTTTTCACAAAGTCGGTCAAGGCATCGAGTTGCTTGCGTGTGTATTCTGAACAGCCCTGCGCATTGATACCCACCACCAATTCAGCAGCATCAAAAACAGGAAATCCTTTTTCTTTAACGACAGCGTTCAACTCAACAAACTTCATATCAAAACGCAAATCAGGTTTATCGCAACCGTAGTAAGTCATCGCGTCAGCATAGGTCATTCGCGGAAATGCCGCCAACTGTACATCCAACACTTTATTGAAGAGGTGCACCATCAAGCCTTCAAAAGTTTGCAATACATCTTCACGCGTAACGAAAGACATTTCACAGTCAATTTGTGTAAACTCCGGTTGACGATCGGCGCGCAAATCCTCGTCTCTAAAACATTTTACAATTTGGTAGTAGCGGTCAATGCCACCCACCATCAACAATTGTTTAAAAGTTTGCGGCGACTGTGGCAAAGCGTAAAACTCTCCTGGATTCATGCGTGATGGAACCACAAAGTCGCGCGCACCTTCTGGTGTTGACTTGATTAAATAAGGCGTTTCAACTTCTAAGAAATTAAAGCCATCCAAATACTTTCTGGTTTCAATAGACAAACGGTGACGCAACTCCAAAGCAGAGCGAACGGGGGTGCGACGAATGTCTAAATATCTGTATTTCATGCGCAATTCATCACCACCATCCGTGTCGTCTTCAATCGTAAAGGGAGGGGTTTTTGATTTGTTGAGCAATTGAAGCTGCACAACCTTGATTTCAATCTCACCCGTAGGAATATTGCTGTTTTTTGAAGAGCGTTCTATTACTTCACCTTGCGCAGTAATTACATCTTCGCGCCCCAAAGAGCGCGCCAATGTGAGCAAAGCAGCATCAACCTGACCTTCTTCCAAAATCAATTGCGTGATGCCATAGCGGTCGCGAAGATCTATCCACAACATTCCGCCTTTGTCTCTAATTTTCTGAACCCATCCACTCAACACGACTGTTTTAGAAACGTGTGTCATTCGCAGTTCTCCGCAAGTATTTGTTCTTAACATAATCTTATATTTAATAGCCTAAGGCCTCACGCACTCTTTTCAAAGTAACGGCAGCAATGGCGCGTGCTTTATCGGCACCAATTTTTAATTTTTTATCCAATTCGTCTCTGTTCGAGTTATAGTAAAGAAAAGCCTCGCGCTCGCTTGAAAAACGGCGCAACAGTTGCTCGTACAGCTCTTGCTTTGCGTGTCCATAGCCATACCCACCTCTAACATAATTGTTTTTCATCACCGCTGTTTGCTCTGCCGATGCCACCAATTCATACAACTTCACCACATTACAGGTTTCAGGATCTTTACTTTCTTCTAAGGCTTTGCTATCAGTAACTACCGACATCACAACTTTTCTCAAATCCTTTTCAGGAAGAAATACATTAATGGAATTGCCATAGGACTTGCTCATTTTGCGACCATCCGTGCCAGGCACGTACATGTTTTTATCGCTAAAACGCACTTCAGGAACAACAAATAAATCAGGGTGCTGGAAATTCAATTTGTCAGCCAAATCCCGCGTAAATTCCAAGTGTTGCTTTTGGTCTTTGCCCACCGGAACAATCTCGGCGTCGTAAAGTAAAATATCGGCAGCCATCAAAACGGGATAGACAAACAATCCGGCGTTGACTTCAGTAATATTTTCCGACTTATCTTTGAATGAATGCGCCAATTGCAGGCGATTGTAAGACATAAAACAATTGAGATACCAAGCCAATTCGCAAACTTCAGGCACATCAGATTGGCGGTAAAAAACATTTTTCTCAATGTCAAAACCACAGGCCAACCAGCTCGCGGCAACGGCATAGCTGTGCTCGCGTCTGATAGCCCCATCCTTCAACGTAGTGAGCGAGTGCAAATCGGCAATAAAACCAAACGTTTCGTTTTCCTTTTCTTTGGAAGATTCTATAGCAGGAACAATGGCGCCCAGAAGGTTTCCCAAATGTGGTATGCCCGTACTTTGTATGCCTGTTAAAATTCTTGCCATCGCTTACTTTTGCACAAAACTACGCAATTAAGTAAAACCTACAATAATTCTTCACTTGCTTTGCGCCGGAGTAGAAATGATATTGCTTTGATGACCTGCCTGATCTACCATTACAATGCGCCATTGATAAGGGTAAGCGCTTTTGAAATCAATTATTGGCGCTGGTTTTAATATTTGTGTAAAAGTGCCTTCTAAGCCCTTGCCTCCGCCATTTGCAGTGAGTTTAGGCACATAAATATAAGCATCGGCCACTGCTGAGTCGCGCACAAAACCGTTTCCACGGTCTTCAAAATAAGTCATATGCAAAGACATAAAAGTACTATCGTTGCTACCTAAATCGCCATCACCATCTTGAAAAGAAAAAGTTAAATATGCCGAGTCGGGCACACTTTTGCTTCCTTGCATTGAACTAAACACGTCATAGCTTTGAAAGCTCAGTGCTGGCACTATATCAAATTCTTTTTTCTTGATACAGGCGCCAAGAAAAAATACAATCCCAAAAAGTACCGCTATCTTTGTCGCTGACATTTGCATGGATGAATCATTCACAACTTGAAAATACAATTTTTAGCGTTAAATCGGAAAAGGAATTTTTTGATTGCAGCTTAAGTGTCTTTCACTACCAGTACAAACACAATCTTACCTATCGAGAATTTGTTGATCTTTTGCCTTCATTTGAGGTCAACAAGATTAAATCAATCCTTGATTTTCCGTTTTTACCCATTCAGTTTTTTAAGTCCAGAGAAATTATTAGCACGCAGAGCAATGCCTTTACAATTTTTGAAAGCAGCGGCACCACCTCTGAAACACCAAGCAAGCATTTTGTTTCAGACACACGCATGTACGAAAAAAGTTTTGTGAAAAGCTTCCATAAATCTTACGGAAAACCAGAAGAACTATGCATCATTGGCCTACTGCCCTCGTACTTAGAGCGCAAAAACTCTTCACTGGTATACATGGTAAACCATCTTATTGGCCGCTCTCAAAATGCAAACAGTCAATTTACCCTGCTGCCCGATGAAGCACTAATCCACTATTTGACAACATCGGAAGATCCAAAAATTTTATTTGGCGTCACCTTCGCTCTGCTCGATTTTGCCGATAAAATTAATGCTTCATTAAAAAATACCATCATTATTGAAACCGGTGGAATGAAAGGAAGGGGCACTGAATTGACGCGCTTTGAATTGCACGATAAATTATCAAAAGCCTTCGGCTGTGCTATCCATTCAGAGTATGGGATGACCGAATTGCTGTCACAGGCCTACATGAGCTCCACAACTTTTCAAGCATCTGCGTGGATGAAGGTGTTGGTGCGTGACCCCAATGACCCATTTGACATCAGCTTGACAGGAAAAGGCGCACTAAATATTATTGATTTAGCCAACATCAACTCCTGCGCTTTTATTGCTACGGATGACCTAGGGCAATTGCACACCAACGGCACTTTTGAAGTGAGTGGCAGATTAGACAATTCTGCTTTAAGAGGCTGTAACTTGTTGGTGCTGTGAAAAGACATTACTCCGCCACCACCAAATGGTAATTCTTTTTCCCGGTTTGAACCAAAATATATTTACCCTTGATTAAATCATCGGAAGCAATGTTTTTTTGCTCACTAACTTTCACCTTATTGATGGCAATGGCATTTCCTTGAATGCTTCGTCGTGCCTCGCCTTTAGACGCTGAAATTCCAGTATCCTCCGACAAAAAATCAATGACCGCAATTCCGTCTTTCAATTTATTCATGGAAACGGTAGTGCGCGGAATACTTTCGCACACCGCCAACAAATCTTCTTCACTTAAGTTGCGCAAAGTCACTTCTGTTGCTTTTCCAAAAAGAATTTGTGATGCCTCCAAAGCACTGTTGTAATCTTCTTCACTGTGCACTGTGATGGTTACCGCTTTAGCCAAGGCTTTTTGCAAAGCTCTCTGTCCTGGATCAATGGCCTGTTCTGCAGCAAGCGCTTCAATTTCGCTTTTCGATTTAGTTGTAAATATTTTCAAATACTTCAGCGCATCTTCATCTGAAGAATTGAACCAAAATTGATAGAATTTGTAAGGCGACGTTTTCTTTGCATCTAACCAAATATTTCCACCTTCCGACTTGCCAAACTTGGTGCCATCAGATTTTGTGATAAGCGGTCCAGTAATCGCATAGGCATCACCCCCACCTTTTCTGCGGATCAGTTCAGTGCCAGTAGTGATATTGCCCCACTGATCAGATCCACCCATTTGCAACTTACAATTGTGCTGTTGATTCAAATGAAAAAAGTCGTATCCCTGTATTAATTGGTACGAAAACTCGGTAAACGACAAACCGGTTTCCATTCTATTTTTTACTGAATCCTTAGCCATCATATAGCTGATGGTGATGTTTTTTCCGGCGTCACGCAAAAAATCCAATAATGAAATATCTTTAAACCAATCGTAATTGTTCACAATAAATGCTGCATTGGCACCCACAGAAAAATCTAAAAATTTTTGCAATTGATTTTTGATACATTCTTGATTGTGACGCAACGTATCTTCATCCAAAAACTTACGTTCAGCTGATTTTCCTGATGGATCGCCCACCATACCTGTTGCTCCTCCAACGAGCGCGTATGGCTTATGTCCACACAGCTGAAAATGCTTCAACAACATTATGGCTGCCAAATTTCCAACATGCAATGAGTCGGCCGTCGGGTCAAAGCCAACATAACCTGCTGTCATTTCTTTTTGTAATTGTTCTTCTGTTCCTGGCATCATGTCCTGCAACATTCCGCGCCATTTCAATTCTTCAATAAAATTCATCGGGACTAATTTATAACTTTGCAAATATAGAATTTATTGCTCTTGCTTCGTTACGAGCAGGGATGGATTCCAGGTTATTTCAAGCACAAAAGCACACGCGTTTTGTGAAACGTTAGGAATTTGCCACCCAAAAGAAATTGGAACGGTAGGACTCACGAAATAAGAAAATCCCAAAACAGCAACACTTGCTGGTGTAGCGCCAGAAATCCAATCACCAACAAAATGCAGTTTATTACGGTAGAGATCAACATCAGCTCCTACCATGACACCAAATGAAGCAGATTTCTCAAAGTAATCCTGATTACCATAATAACCACCAATAACTGCCACTACTCTATTATTCCAAAATTTTGAACCTGCAAGAACAAAATCAAATTGCGCATATTTAATCTTATCAGTAGCAACGTCCAAATTAATACCTTGATTGACTCCTACACTTACATTTAAATAACGATTGACCTCAATCGTTTTTTGTGCGTTGGCCAAAAATAAAGGCTCAAAAATATCTTTGGTGCTAGAATCATTCAGTGAAAATTTTGTTTTAGTATCGAATAAATTAATTCCAACGACATTTAAACCCACCTGAAAATTTTTTCCAAGTCCATAATCCAAAGTCAAATTGGATTGAATAATTTGATTGATATTCAATTGTTCCTGCACGAACAATTTCTTTTTTGCGGTAATTTCAAAAGAAGGGACATTAAAAAAATTTTGCTGCGCTGATAAGCCTGCAGTAATCAGACTCAACCCAAAAAATAAAATGCAAGCTAATTTTACCATGAAGTACTATTAAAAACGACGCAAAACTAATTTAATTTCACGCTATCCAAAACATTTCCAATTCACTATCTTCGCTTCAAACTATTTTTAAATGAATTTCGTAACAGGGGGAACAGGTATTTTAGGCTCAAGGTTGATTTATGATTTATTGTTGAGCGGCGAAAAAGTGCGCGCGTTGAAAAGGAAAGGCAGCAATCTTGATAATTTCAATAAAATCATTCGTTTTTATACTGGCGATAAAAACATTCTGAACAATTTAGAATGGGTAGAAGGTGATATTAATGATATTTCTTCATTAGAAGCCATGGAAGGTTGCGACTATGTATATCATTGCGCGGCGGCAGTTTCCTTTTTAAAAAAAGACAGGGACCTGCTCTTCAAAATAAATGTAGAAGGCACTCAAAACATGGTCAACGCTGCCTTAAGATGGAAAGTGGAAAAATTTTGCCACGTTAGTTCTACTGCCGCATTAGGCGAATCGATCAGCAACGGAAAAATAACCGAAGAAAGCCTATGGATCAGCGCAGATGGACGATCCAACTACGCCATCACAAAAAAAGCAGCGGAGATGGAAGTATGGCGCGCCATGGAAGAAGGGTTAAACGCAGTGATTGTCAACCCGTCAGTTATCATTGGCCCAGGAAAGGCTGATCAGTCTAGCGCTTCACTCTTCAGCAAAGTTCAAAAAGGACTAAAATACTATACGCATGGCGTCAATGGATTTGTAGATGTTCGCGATGTTTCAGCAGTTATGCTTCAACTAATGCGCAGTAACATTGCAAATGAACGTTTTTTGGTGATTGGTGAAAATCGATCTTTCAAAGAAGTGTTTGATCAAATTGCTGTCAATTTAAACTTGCCCAAACCCAGCAAGGAAGCAAAACCATGGATGGCATCTATAATTTGGCGTGTGGAGGCGCTGCGTTCCTTCCTATTCGACACAGAACCACTGGTTTCCAAAGAAAATAGCGAGTCGGCGTTTAAAAAAACGTTCTATTCCAATGAAAAAATAACAAAAACACTAGAGCACCAATTTATTCCGATTGACGAAGCTATCAAAGACAGCAGCGCCTATTACCAATCAGTGCGTTAAGGTTGAATCGGGAATCGTTTTTATTTTCGCTTGTTTCTCACTTAAGATCTCCAACACACGAATGTACAAATGATCAAAATGTTGGGGTCGAGCGGAATAATAGGTCATCGTACTGTCCCACTGAGCCTTCGTTACATTGTGATTTTTGAGCACTCCCAAATACTGACTGTACTTTTCAGGCACGCGCCTGTTGTCGGGAAACATTTGAAAGCGCGCCGCAGCATCAACAATATGCATGTCGGCAAGAATCATGGTGAAAGTGGTGGTATCAATAACCCCGGCTGGAGGTACTTCAGCGCTTGGTTCAGCTTCGGATGCACAAGAAAATGAAATAAAAAAAACGAGGAAATAAAATAAATACTTCATATTTAATGGCAATTATAATAGAAATCTCTAAAGTTTTTACAACTTTTGCAACCTAAAGTAGACATTTACGCGTAAGATGGTTGAGTAATTATTGATATCTTAACCGCTTCTATTAAAATTAACAAAATATGAAAACAGCCTTTTTAATCGTTTTATGTGTTGCAAGCGCAGTATTTACTAGTGAATTAAACGCTCAGTGTTTTAAAGGAAATTGCTATGAAGGCAGCGGTTCCTTTAAATTTCCAAATGGAGATCAGTACGAAGGTCAATGGAAAGCAGGTAAAATTCACGGCAAAGGCACTTACATTTTCTTGAGCGGCGACAAATATTTTGGCGACTTCGCAGTTGGGAAAAGAGAAGGAATGGGACAATACGTTTGGGTAAAAGGCGGTAAATACCTTGGCAACTGGAAACTTGACAAAAGAGAAGGTTACGGCAAATACACTTGGTTGAACAGCGCACAATACATTGGCTATTGGAAAGAAGACCAAATCATCGATATGAACGTGAACACCATCACTGATTCACAAGCGAAACCGGTGGAAGGAAATTAGACTTATCTGGCAAATCGAATTTGCTGACCCATGGCTCCGTTCTCAACAACGGAGCCATTTTTGTATACGATTGAACCATTGACCCACGTGGTAATTACCTTGGCATCGAAAGTAGTTCCTTCAAATGGACTCCACCCGCAATGGTACAAAATATTGCTTTTATCAACGGTCCAAGGATCGTTCAAATCCACCAGCACCAAGTCGGCGTGATAGCCTTCGCGAATAAATCCGCGCTGGTGTATCTGAAAACAAATGGCGGGTGCATGACACAATTTCTCCACGGCGCGCTCCAAAGAAATACGACCCTGTTTCACCATTTGCAACATCGCTGGTAGCGCATGTTGCACCAATGGTCCGCCTGATGGCGCCTTCAAATATGGACCTTGTTTCTCTTCTATCGTGTGCGGTGCGTGGTCGGTGGCAATAATATCAATTTTGTTATTCAAAACGCCTTCCCAAACAGCATCTCTGTCCTTCGCCGTTTTCACCGCCGGATTCCATTTGATCCATCGACCCTTTTCTAAATAGTCGGCGTCGCTGAACCAAAGGTGATGCGTACAAGCTTCGGATGTGATTCGTTTTTGCGACAAAGGCATGCTGTTGTCAAATAGCTCAACTTCACTAGCCGACGAAATGTGCAAAATATGCAAACGCGTGTTGTGTTTTTTGGCCAGCGCTACTGCAAACGACGATGATTTGTAACACGCTTCTTCATTTCTGATCAGATGGTGGGCCTCAAAAGGAATGTTGTCGCCGTACTTTGCTTGATACTGTGCTAAATTATTTTTGATCGTTTGCTCATCTTCGCAATGTGTGGCAATCAACATTTTTGCTTTGCTAAAAATATTGTTGAGCACCTCATGGTTGTCCACCAACATATTGCCAGTAGAAGATCCCATAAATATTTTAATACCTGCAGTAATCGTCGGATCAGCGTCGAGGAGAACATCTGTATTGTCGTTCGTTGCACCAATAAAAAAAGAATAGTTGGCAATACTGTTTTGCGCGGCGATGTCAAATTTATCTTCCAACAAAGCAAGTGTTGTCGTTTGCGGCACGGTGTTCGGCATCTCCATAAAAGAAGTGATTCCTCCTGCCACGGCAGCGCGCGATTCAGAATAAATATTTCCTTTGTGCGTTAGTCCAGGCTCTCTAAAATGTACTTGATCGTCAATCAATCCAGGCAAAACATACTTACCCTTAGCCGAAATGACCGCTGTATTTTCATTGTGGTAATCGTCGGCACTACCTTCAAAAATTCGGGCAATCTTTCCGTCTTCTATTAAAATACTGCCAACAAAAATGCGGCCTTCATTGACAATGGAAGCGTCCTTAATTAAGGTTTTCATGAGCTTGTTTGTATTTTGTAAACCAAGATTTAATTTTCATTGCCATCACTCCCCACAACGCCTCCTTTACGATTCCTTTGCTCATCTTCGACGCGCCTTGCGTTCGGTCTTGAAAGATGATGGACACTTCTTTGATATTAAAACCGTGCTTCCACGCTCTAAACTTCATTTCAATTTGAAAACCATAACCAATCAGTTTGATGTCGTCTAGATCAATGGTTTCCAATACTTTTTTAGTATAACATTTAAATCCTGCAGTGGTATCTCTAATGGTCATACCTGTTACCGCACGCACATATTTTGAGCCGTAATACGACGTCAACACGCGCGACATGGGCCAATTCACTACATTTACACCGTTTACGTAGCGAGAACCAATTGCCATATCAGCACCATCCTTGCAGGCTTGAAACAAGCGCAACAAATCATCAGGATTGTGTGAGAAATCAGCGTCAATCTCAAAAACATAATCGTATTGCTTTTCTATGGCCCACTTGAAACCAAAGATGTATGCAGTGCCCAAACCCAACTTACCTGAACGCTCTTTCAGATGCAGCCTTCCCTCAAATTCCTTTTGTAAATTTTTAACAATTTGGCCGGTACCATCAGGAGATCCATCGTCAACAATCAACATGTGAAAGCCTTCGGGATACGACAAAACCTTGCGCACTATGGCTTCAATGTTTTCCTTTTCGTTGTATGTAGGAATGATGACTAGTGATGTAGGCATAAAAAATTATTATAGAGCGTTAAATTAGTGGTTTTTAAGGAAATTACGAATTAGAGCCACAAATTCTTCAGGTTGTTCAGCATGCACCCAATGTCCGGCTGAAGAAACGGTAGACAAAATTGCCGCCGGAAAATGCTGGGTGATTGTTTCTATATCTTCGTCTAAAATATAATTCGATCGTCCTCCTCTAATAAACAAAGTTGGATTAGGAAAATAGGTGTCGATTGGCAGTGCTTCTCCAATATTTTCAACCTCCTTCGCTAATCCATTGAGATTAAATTTCCACGAAAAAGATTCACCGCTTTCACGCTTTAAATTCTTCATCAACCATTGCACAATGCCAACATCATGCAAATGTTCCATCAGGATACGCTCAGCTTCTTGACGACTGCTAATAACCAGCAAATTAATGGCTTGCAAGGCCGACAAAATATTTTGATGATGCGGCGGATAATACTTTGGACCAATGTCCACCACAATCAATTGATCAACCATTTCAGGATGCTGAGTGGCAAAAAACATGGCCACCTTACCTCCCATCGAATGTCCTAAAATATGAGCCACAGCAATATTTTGTTCACGCATAAATTGCAGCACATCGTTTTGCATTACACTGTAATTATGTTCGTCGCTGTGCTCGCTCTTACCGTGGTTGCGCAAGTCCAAAAGATAAACTTTGCAATTATTTGACAAGTCTTTTGCAATCGACTGCCAATTGTCAAGAGATCCTAAAAAACCATGCAATATGAGCAGGGGAGCTCCTTCCCCCATCACCTTATAATTCAGCAGCATGGCGAAGTTCTCTAAGATACAATTGAATCGTGTTTTCTAATCCCATGTACAAAGCATCGGCAATCAATGCATGACCAATCGACACTTCAAGCAAACCCTTTGTGTGTTGGGCAAAGTAAGCCAAGTTGTGCAAATTCAAATCATGCCCCGCGTTCAATCCGAGACCTAAATCAAAAGCCCTATTTGCTGCCCTTTGATAGGGCAAAACCGCTGCCTCGGCATTCGATGAGTACTGCGTTGCGTATGCTTCAGTGTACAACTCAATACGATCACAATTTGTTTTTGCAGCCCATTCTATTTGATCAACATCAGGATTCATAAAAATGGATGTGCGGATGCCCTTCTGTTTAAATTCCTGAACGACTTCTTGCAAAAAAGACAAGTTCTTTTTTGCATCCCAGCCCGCACTCGACGTTATGGCCTCCGGTGGATCAGGAACCAAAGTCACCTGATCGGCCTTTGCTGCAAAGACTAAATCCATGAAATCACGACTGGGATATCCTTCGATGTTAAATTCTGTGCGGACTACCTTTTTAAGTTCGGGCACATCGGCATATCGTATGTGTCGCTCATCTGGCCTCGGATGCACTGTAATGCCTTCAGCACCAAATCGTTCGCAATCCTTCGCCACCTGAATTAAATCAGGCACATTGCCTCCTCTCGAGTTTCGGAGTGTGGCAATCTTATTAATATTTACACTTAATCTCGTCATCAATGGAACTTTATATTAAAGCAAAAGTAAAAAATACTAAGTGTCAAACGTACTATTTATCTTTGCTTTGTGTTTTAGATGTGAATCTCGTATGTTTGTTGTACTAAAAAACCAATAATTGCCGTGCTTGCAAGTGAATTAATATCGTACGACCTTCCTTTTCTGAAACCTCAGAACAGTGGCGATGACGCGCTTGCGATGATGGACGAAAATAGGGTGTCACACATCCCGCTTGTGAAGGACGGTGAGTACTTAGGCTTGATTTCTGACAACGACATCTACATTTTTTTTGAAGATACCAGTGACAGCATCAAGAAACAAAAACTAGCTTTAATGCGCCCTTTTGTGCGCTTGCAAAATCATCTTTTCGAAGTCATTAAAATTATGGGAGAAGCCAAAATATCGGTAATCCCTGTGCTCGACGACAAAGAAAAGTATGTCGGCTGTATCTTGTCGCAAGACATCGCATATTCTTTTTCTCGCCTCACTTCGGCCAATGAACCTGGCGGCGTGGTAGTGCTGGAGCTAAACATGAACGACTATTCCCTTTCGCAGATTGCGCAAATAGTGGAATCTGATGGCGCCAAAATATTGAACTGCTCCACTGCAACAACCAGTGATTCAACAAAATTGGAAGTAATTCTAAAAATCAATATTGTAGACCTTTCTAGAATCATTCAAACTTTTGAACGCTACAAATACACAGTAAAAGAAAGCTACCACCAAAGCACTTTTGACGAAGATTTGCAGCGACGCTATGACCTTTTCATGAATTATCTCAACATGTAATGTGCAAGACACTTGCTGCTGCTTTAATTTTCATCCTTTCCTCAATTCATCTTTTTAGCCAAGACAGCACCTTTATCATCAGCAAAATTGTTATTGAAGGAAACAAAATCACTAAAGCGTACATTGTACAAAAAGAACTCACCTTCAAAATAGGTGATACATTGAGCATCAAAGACTATGAATCTAAGGCATTACGCAGCAAGCAAAATCTACTAAATACAGGACTTTTTAACTTTGCCAACCTGAGTCCCATCTGCGACAGCAATGGAATAACAATAATAATAACGCTGAAAGAAAGATGGTACACCTGGCCGCAACCCAGCGCACAATTTGAAGATCGCAATTTTTTCGATTGGTGGCAGTACAAAACCCTTGACAGACTCAGCTACGGACTCTATCTCAACCAGTACAACATGTGGGGACGACAAGAAACCATGGAGCTCAAACTCAAATTCGGCTATTCGCAAGAAATAGGCTTGCTATACAAAATGCCCTACCTCATCAAAACCAAAAACCATGGATTAAACTTTTCATTTCTCTCCATAAAAAGGCATGAAATCTATTACGAAAGCACAAATGACAAAATCACCTATTTAAAAGACGTAAATGCCATTATGCGCAATGAATTCAACGCTTTTATTGATTACAACTACCGATCAAAATTGTACCAAACGCATTCTGTGCGTCTTGATTATGATGCCATACAAGTGCAAGACACCATAGTAAGTACTCATGGAAATCCCAACTATTTAGGCAATGGCAATAGCCGAGCGGCTTACTTTTCTTTGCGGTACTTGTATAAAAAAGACAAGCGCGACTCTAAAAACTACCCTCTTGCGGGCTACGATTACGAGCTCGAAATAAAAAAATACGGATTCAATTTTACTAATACGCAAATAAATACTGCCAGCCTCACCTGCACAGCGGAGTACTTTACGCAGCTCAAAGGTCGCTTTTACTTCGCTACTGGATCGCGTGCGAAAATATACAGTAGTCCTTCTGTTCCATTTTATATCGCCCGCGGACTAGGGTTTGCTCCCGAAGACGTTCGCGGCTACGAACCCTACCTCATCAGCGGCACTAACTTTATCGTTGTGAAATCCAATTTGAAATACCAATTGATGAAGCCACACATATTCAAAGTACCCTACCTGCCTTTTGAAAAATTCAACACTTTTCATTTCTCAGTATATTTGAATGCCCTTCTGGATTTCGGCTACATTCGCGACTACACCAAAAGCAACAACAATACTTTGTCTAACAATTTATTAATGGGTTATGGCTTAGGTCTCGACTTTGTGACGTACTACGACAAAGTACTGCGCTTAGAATATTCGATCAATAAAAAGGGACTGTCGGGGATTTATCTTAGCTTTATCGCTCCTATTTAATGGGAAACAGCTATAAAACAACAACCCCATATGAAACTGGCCATTTTTGGAAAGGAATACAACGAACTCAAAAAGGATATTTTCCTCGACTTCTTTCGTTACCTCGACGAACACAAAAACATTGAATACGCCATATACGAACCTTTTTTAAACAAAATCTCTGAAAAGATACCAAGCCTTAAGAGCACTGCAACTTTTAATTCTCCCGATGAAATAAAAAACATCGACTTTCTTTGCAGCTTAGGTGGCGACGGAACTATTTTAGAATCGCTGTTGATGGTTCGTGACACCGGAATTCCGATCATTGGTATCAACACTGGCCGACTAGGATTTCTATCCAGCATCACCTCGACGGACACTTTGAGCTCAATGCAGAGCATCTTGAATGGCGATTATTTCCTTGATGAAAGAAGTACACTTAAAGTATTAAGTAGCAACAAAGCCATAGGCGTCAACAACTTTGCCCTCAATGAAATTACGATTCATAAAAAAGATTCATCGTCCATGATCATTGTGCACGCCTATATTGACGACGAATACTTAGCGTCATATTGGGCCGACGGACTCATCATATCAACTCCAACAGGATCAACCGGCTATTCGCTGAGTTGTAACGGCCCTATCGTGATGCCACAATCTGGCGTTTTCATCATCACACCTATTGCACCTCACAATTTAAATGTGCGTCCACTCATTATTCCCAACAGCAAAAAAATAAAATTAAAGATGGAAGGACGTGGAAACGAATTTCTAATTTCCTTAGATTCAAGAAACTTTAGCATTGATGAAAGTACCGAACTCATCATTGAAAAAGGGGATTTCAAAGCAAATATTGTGCGCATCAAAGGACACTCCTTTTCAAATACCCTTAGAAACAAACTCAACTGGGGTTTAGATACCAGAAACTAATATTTCTATTTTACTAATGATGTATTTTATATATATTTGCCAACAGTGAAAAATAATTCAATGAAATATATTGTTGCTATACTAAGCATTTTCATGCTGTCGGGTACTGTAAAAGCGCAGACTTACGCGCAATGGAAACGCCTTAGATACGAAGTTTGTTTGGGTGTTGGCATCTCTAATTTCCTAGGAGACTTGGGTGGAGCCAACCAAATAGGCACTGACTATTTCAATGACCTTGAAATCAATACAACTCGCCCAGCCGCTAATTTTGGAATTCGGTACAAACTAGACCCTAGACAGGCTGTTAAGGTTGAATTCAACTACGGAATAGTTACTGGCGATGACCGATTAACGCAATGGGCCAACAGAGAAAACCGACTATTGCAATTTAGATCAAATATTTTTGAATTTGGTGCGCGTTATGAATTCATGGCCATCAAGGAGAGAGTTGGTCACCGCTATAGATTGCGCGGTATCAAAGGGAAAAAATCATTGGAACTATATCCATATGGCTTTATAGGCATTGCAGGATTTTACTTCAATCCTGAAGGACAGGACGCCACAGGAGCGTGGGTATCGTTAGCCAATCAACACAGCGAAGGGCAAACAGTCATTGCTACAAGAAGAGACTACAGCCAACTTCAATTGGCCATTCCACTAGGATTTGGCTTCAAATATGCCATTGACAAACTGTGGTTGGTAGGAATTGAGTACGGAATGCGCAAAACTTTCACTGATTACATTGACAATGTGAGCACTACGTACTTTGACAACGCGACCATTGCAACAAATTTCGGCCCTTCCGCCGCCTATTTTGCGGACCCAAATTTCGGCACCAATCCAGATTACAGAGCTGGCCAGCAGCGTGGTGACCCCACTGACAACGACATCTATATGTTCTTGACGGTTTCCGTTAACTACAAATTGAAAACAGGTAGAAACAACTTACCGAAGTTCAACTAAACAATTTCTGAGCGAGCATGTCGTTGTACAGGCATAGAATTTTCTTTATGCCTCATCTATTGAACTATATTGTTTTTTTAGGATTATTGACGCTTCCGCTAAAAGTATTCTCATTTTTCACCATTCGCCCCTATTCAGAAATTGGCATTTTTGGAGGAACAACTTACTATCTCGGTGAACTCAACCACGCTCATTTTCCGCTACAGTATTTGAAGCCTGGGGGCGGCATATTTTACCGTCGAAATCTCAACGGGCACTATGCATTGCGATCTTTCATCAACTATGGAGAAATACAGGGTTCCGATGCCAATTCGGAAAATGCTTTCGAAAAAAACAGAAACCTCTCTTTTAAATCTGTGCTATTAGAAGTTGGTGGCGTTTTAGAATTTAATTTCTATGAATTCGCCTTGTACAAAGACGCTCAGCGCAGCATTACCCCCTTTATTTTTGGAGGACTCAACTACTTGTACTTTAATCCGCAAGGAAAACTAGGTGGCGATTGGGTGGACTTGCAACCTTTGGGCACTGAAGGCCAAGGAACAGCTGCTTTTCCTGATCGACACAAATATTTTTTGCACCAAATCGCCATTCCTATGGGGCTCGGCGTTAAATACAAAATCAAACGCTTCGCCATCAGTGCTGAATGGGGCATCAGAAAAACCTTCACCGACTATCTCGACGACGTTAGTTTGACCTACGCCAATCCACAGCAACTCTCCTCCGCTGCCGATCAAATGGCAAACCATACAGGCACTTCCTCTGAAAATATTCAAAACAAACAACGCGGTAACAGTAAAACCAAAGACTGGTATGTATTTACGGGCATCACCCTCTCTTTCAAATTGGGCAAAGAGGCGATTTGCCGTGACAACAACTAAATCACCAAGAAAATCAGGGGGTTTACTAGCAAGAATACGCAGAAAAAAGTTACATTTACACCTTCAAAAAAAAGTCAGATTTTATTAAATGCCATTGCTCGAAAAAATAAATAAAACGAATGTCCCAAAACACGTAGCTATCATCATGGATGGCAATGGCAGATGGGCAAAGAAGAAAGGAATGATGCGCATTTTTGGCCACCAAAATGGTGTAAAGGCAGTGCGCGCCTCCTTGGAAGCAGCAGTCAAGAGTGGCGTTCAAAACTTAACCCTTTACGCTTTCTCAACTGAAAACTGGAATCGGCCACAGGCAGAAATCAACGCTCTCATGGAGTTACTGGTCGACACCATCAATGGTGAATTGAAGACACTAAATGAGAACAGCATCCGTTTGCACACCATTGGCAACACCACTTCATTGCCACAAAAATGTCAAACCAAGTTGCAAGAAGCGATCAACAATACCAAGCACAACACCAAGCTAAACTTAATACTAGCCTTGAGTTACAGCTCTCGCTGGGAAATCACCAACGCTGTACAAAACATTGCAAAAGATGCTGCCAGCGGCAAAATCAATGCCGATCAAATTGAAGAAAAAACGATTGGGCAGTACCTCAATACAAGCCCGTTTCCTGACCCCGAATTAATGATACGCACCAGCGGAGAATACCGCATCAGCAATTTTTTACTTTGGCAATTAGCCTACGCTGAACTGTACTTCACTGAAACACTCTGGCCTGACTTCAGAGAAGATGATTTTTATACAGCCATCCTAGATTTTCAAAAACGAGAACGCCGTTTTGGAATGACTAGTGAGCAAATTACAGCCTAAACATGAAGTATTTCTTATCCACACTTTTTTTTATCTTAGTTTGCCTTGCAGCCTTCGCGCAAGGAGGCGCTAAACACGCCACTGCTCAGCAAGAATACATCATTGACAACGTCGACGTATCGGGCGCAGTGACTGCAGGAAAATCGCAAGTGGTTTCATGGTCGGGACTCAATGTAGGAGCGGTTTTTAAATGGCCGGGGGACCAAGCAGCAACCGCCATCAAAAAATTATGGGATTTGGGCTTCTTCGAAGATGTGCAGTTGCTTTACACAAACATGGAAGGCAATAGAATCAGCTTGCTGATTGTCGTTAAAGAACGTGCACGCCTAAACAAATACAGTTTTTCAGGCATCAGCAAAACTGATAAAAAAGACATTCGCGAAAAAATTTCCCTAGAAAAAGACAAGCCCGTTACTGATAATCTTTTGCGCAACACCAAAAACCTCATCCTAAAGCACTACGCCGACAAAGGCCGCGCGAACGCGAAAGTAGAGATTCAAGAAAGTCCAGATTCAGCAGATGGCAGCAAAGTCAATTTGAAAATCATTGTCGACAAAGGAGAAAAAGTAAAAATTCAAGAGATCACCTTTCACGGCAACACTGCCATTTCCAGTGCTAAATTGCGCGGTGCGCTTAAGGAAAACAAACGATACAGATGGTGGAATGTTTTTAAAGATGGCTCTTTTGGAGAAAGTGATTACAACAACGAACTGCCTGAAATCATTGCCAATTACAACGCAAAAGGATTTCGTGATGCCCGCATCGTTGCCGACACGGTTAAAAAACTGAACGAAAATCGCTTGCTAATTGACATCTACATTGAAGAAGGAAAAAAATTCTATTTCAGAAACATTACCTGGAGCGGCAATACAAAATATTCTGCGGAAGAATTGAACCGCATCCTCGCTATCAAAACAGGTGATGTGTACAACATGCAAAACCTCAACGCAAAGTTGACCATGGATCCAGACGGACAAGACATTAGTTCGCTTTACCTCGACGACGGTTATTTGTTCTTCAACATTCAACCGAAAGAGGTGAAAATTGAAAACGACTCTATCGACATCGACATGCGTATCTACGAAGGAAAACAAGCGCGCATCAACAAAGTAACCTTGATGGGCAATACCAAAACCAGTGACTTCGTAGTGATGCGTGAAATCCGCACCAAACCGGGACAACTTTTTCGTCGCTCCGACATCATTCGTTCGCAAAGAGAATTGTCACAGCTCAAATATTTCAACGCACAAAAAATGTCGGTCAACCCAAAACCAAATCCAGTTGACGGAACCGTTGATATCGAATACATCGTTGAAGAACAACCTTCTGATCAGGTGGAATTGTCGGCGGGATTTGGTCAAAACCGACTTATTGGAACACTGGGTTTGTCTTTCAATAATTTTTCAAGCAAGAAAATATTAGATGCCAAATCTTGGTCGCCACTTCCTTCGGGAGATGGACAAACTTTAAGCATTAGAGCACAATCTACAGGTACCTATTATCAAGGCTACAACATGTCGTTTGTTGAACCATGGTTGGGCGGTAA